>ENA-OYWK01001258-OYWK01001258.1-human-gut-metagenome-genome-assembly--contig:-NODE-1258-length-12224-cov-5.676144_pt1 | contig 12224 bp, 9 predicted proteins | sample MGYA00244808_ERZ653392 | MGnify/ENA primary metagenome ERZ653392 (study PRJEB26926, sample SAMN06165125) | human gut metagenome | biome: ENVO:00009003; feature: ENVO:2100002; material: ENVO:00002003...
TAATGTTTCATTTGCATATGCATTTACAAAAATTTAAGTGTTTCGCAATTAACTAGATTGATAACAAAAGCCGCCGTATTACTACGGCGGCATTCTGTTTTTCACTTACTGTTCACAGCAAAGATATTTCTCGATACCTGATATGGCTGCACCTTCATCATTTCCATCAGCCGTAACCAGAATATTTTCACCGGCTGCAATATTCAGTGTCATCATGCCCATGATGCTTTTGGCATTTACCTTTTTGCTGCCGTATTCCAGATAAATCGAGCTGTCAAACTGGCTTGCTTCCTGAATAAACAATGCCACCGTTCCTACATTCAATCCATCTTTCACATTAACCATCATATCTCTTGCTATCATTTCCTGTTTCCTCCTTATCTCTTAGCTCTGTCGCTATTTCACTTATACGTTTTAATCTGTGGTTTACCCCTGATTTGCCAAGTGGTGGTGATAGCATTACACCTAATTCCTTGAGTGATACATCAGGGTTTTTAAGCCTTGCCATGGCTATTTCCTCCAATACATCCGGCAAAGCCGCCAGTCCCATTACACTGTCAATATATCTGATATCTTCCACCTGTCTTACCGCCGCATTGACGGTTTTGGTAAGATTCGCAGTTTCGCAGTTTACCTTGCGGTTTACCGAATTGCGCATTTCCTTCAGAATCCTGACATTTTCCAAATCCATTAACGAAATATGTGCCTGCATGACATTTAATAAGTCCACGATGCCGGCACCTTCTTTTATATATACCACAAAATGCTTCTTTCTTTCAACTATTTTCGCATCAATTCCGAAAGTTTTTATAATTGCCGCCAGCTGAACCGCCTTCGGCTGACTTTCGCATACGATTTCAAGATGATATGCCTTCTCCGGTGCACTGATCGAACCTGCTGCCAGAAATGCCCCTCTGATAAAGGCTCTTTTGCAACAGTCCTGCATAATAATCACATTATTTACAATGGACATATTTTCTTCAATCTCCCGGTTCTCATTCATCAGTCTGGTCGCCTGAAGAATACGGATTGCTGAAACATGATCATTTACTGTCACCGTATATACCCTGCTGTTTCGCAGATGTGCATTCTGTCGTATGGAAACTTCCCCTTTTATCTTAAATGCTTTTTGTAATAAAGTAAAGTATTTTCTTGCAACAGCAATGTTTTCCGTGTGAATTTTTACGGAATATTTGTTTCTTGCTGAGATTACCACATGACCGCATATACTGATAATTGCTGTTACTTCCGCAATCTGGCAGTGTCTTGCCGGTACTTCGGTCCGGGACAGTTCTTCCTTTACATCTTTTGAAAATGACATTGCTATTCCTTTCCGATATCCCGGTGGGTTATTTTTATTCCATACTCTTCATCTTTTTTCAGACATTCGTACAGGCGGTTTGCAATCGTAACCGACCGGTGTTTTCCGCCGGTACAGCCTATGCTGATGACTAACTGATGTTTTCCCTCCGCAATATAATTCGGGATCAGAAACCGTATCATATCCTGCAGTTTTTCCAGAAATTCCCCGGAGACCGGAGATGACAGGACAAAATCCTGCACTTCTTTATCATTTCCCGTCTTATGCTTCAGATCTTCCTCATAATATGGATTTGGCATAAAGCGGACATCAAAGACCAGATCGGAGTCCACCGGTATGCCGTATTTAAATCCGAATGACAGGATATTGATAAACAAATTCTTATAATCTTTGTTCTCGACAAATATCTTTTCCATCTCACTGCGCAGATCCCTTGTCAGCAGGTTATCGGTATTAACGATATAATCTGCACGTTCCTTTAAGACTTTCAGTTCCTTCCGTTCAAGTGCTATTCCTTCGTCCACACGTCCCTGCGAAACCAGCGGATGTGTTCTTCTGGTTTCTTTAAACCGCTTAATCAGTGTTTCATCTCCGGCATCTATGAAGAAAATCTCTTTCTGCGGAATCTCATCCAGTACCCGCTCCAGATCATTGACATTTCCGCTGCGGATATCTACACCGAGTGCAACTTTATCAATCTTTCCTTTGGAGTCAAAAGAAAGATCGGCGAACTTTTTAATCAGTGCAATCGGCAGATTATCTACACAGAAATACCCGAAATCTTCGAGCATTTTCATTGCCGTACTTTTTCCGGCACCTGACATTCCGGTTACGATTACAAATCTCATTTTACCACCTTAACTTCCATCTCAAGCTTTACTCCGAAATCCTGAAATACCTTCTCCTGCACTTCCTGAACGAGTGTGAGAATATCCTGTGTTGTTGCATTTCCTCGGTTGATGACAAATCCGCTGTGCTTCTCGGATACCTGTGCATCGCCTACTGAAAATCCCTTTAATCCTGCATCCTGTATCAGCTTTCCGGCAAAATATCCCTCCGGACGTTTAAAAGTACTTCCAGCACTGGCATATTCAAGCGGCTGCTTTTCTCTTCTCTTTGCCGCCAGAGCATTCATCACAGCCTTTATCTCTTCCGGATTTCCATGCTGCAGCAGAAAGTCTGCTTCTAATACGATAAGTGCTTTCTCCGGAATGATGCTGTGACGGTAAGACAGGTCTAACTCATCCCGGCTTAACCGGAAAATATTTCCCTGTGCATCCATGACTTTCGCCTGTACAAGGATATCTTTCATTTCGCCGCCATACGCACCGGCATTCATTACCACTGCACCGCCGACCGTACCCGGTATTCCTGCGGCAAATTCCATGCCGGTCAGCCCTGCCTGATATGCCCGGTTTGCCAGCTGGGACAGTTTTACACCCGCACCTGCCGTAACTGCAGTATCGCTGATTCTGATATCATCCGGAAATCTGCCAATCTGTATGATTACACCTGCATATCCTTCATCCGGGAAGAGCAGATTACTTCCATTCCCGATTACATAATACGGGATTTTATTTTTTTCTAAGTAAGTCCGGAGTTCCGCTAAAACATTCTCTTCCTGAACCGTGACAAAATAATCGGCTTCTCCTCCAGTGCGGAATGTTGTATGCTTCTTCATCGGCTCTTTTGTCAGAACATTCTTTTTTCCTGCTATTTTTTCTAATTCTTCTAATATATTATTCACCTGCACCACCTAATTTACCATTGCTGCTGCACCATAGATACCTGCATCATTACCAAGTTCTGCCAGACTGAATTTTACATTTCTGCAAGGTTTAAATACATAAGTCTGGAAATTCTTCTCTGTCACATCCAGAAGAATCTTCCCTGCCCGGCTCACACCACCACCTATGACGATTCCTTCCGGATTCAGGACACAGGCACAGGAGGCGAGTGCCAGCCCAAGGTATCTTCCCAATTCTTCTACTGCCTGCATGGCCAGCTCATCGCCCTCTTTTGCATAGTCAAAGACCTGTTTTGCCGTACAGCCCGCCGGAAGAGCGGTATTGCCATTCTCTTTTCTCAGCTTTTCCGCTATCCGCACGATTCCGGTTGCACTGGCATACTGCTCCAGACAGCCTTTCTTTCCACAGCCACAAGTATCCTGCTCCTGCGGATTCACCGGAATGTGACCGATTTCCCCGGCTCCGCCGTTTGCTCCTTCCAGAATTCTGCCATCGATAATGATGCCGCCGCCGACTCCGGTTCCCAGTGTCACCATCATCATATTTTTCATGCCTTTTCCGGCACCTGCCACATACTCGCCAAGTGCTGCAATATTGGCATCATTTCCGGCATATACCGGGACATTGTGAAAGGCTTTGGAAAATTCCTCCACGATGGAAAAGATTCCCCAGCCGAGATTTACGCAGCCAAGAATCATTCCCCGGTCGACCGGTCCCGGAAGCCCGATTCCGACACCCATACAGTCCAAAATCCCGTAGGATTTCTCCGCAATGATTTCATCCAGTTTTGCTGCGATATGTTCTATAATATGAGCACCCTGGTCGGATTTATCCGTCGCAATCTCATATTTTTCTTCTAATTTTCCATCCCCGGAAAACAGTCCTATTTTTACGGTTGTTCCGCCAACATCCACACCAAACTTGTACATACTCTATTCCTCTTCTCTCGGCTTTCCAAGATTTGCCTGCACACGGCGGTATAATTCCTGTGCCGCATTGTAACCCATCTTTTTCTGACGATGGTTTACTGCCGCCGCCTCTACGATAACCGCAAGGTTTCTGCCCGGACGGATTGGAATGGAATAGCTTACTACTTTATTTCCAAGGAATTCGGTATATTCTTCGTTCAGACCGAGGCGGTCGTATTCCTTATCCTTATTCCACTCTTCCAGCTTGATCACCATATCGATTCCCTGTGTTTCCTTTACACTTTCCACACCAAACAATGCCTTGACATCTATAATTCCAATTCCCCGCAATTCGATAAAATGTCTGGTGATATCCGGTGCCGTACCGATCAGGGTTTCATCACTTACTTTTCTCAGTTCCACTACGTCATCCGTAACCAGACGGTGTCCTCTCTTGATCAGCTCGATCGCAGCCTCACTTTTACCGATTCCGCTTTCACCCATGATCAATACACCTTCACCGTATACATCGACCAGAACACCGTGAATAGAGATGCATGGTGCAAGTTCCACATTCAGCCAGCGGATGATTTCCGCCATAAAGGATGATGTCGTTTTCTGTGTGACGAGAACTGGTACTCCATACTTTGTTCCTGCATCGATCAGCTCCTGATCCGGCTCCATGCCTCTGCAGAATACAATACACGGAAATCTCTGTGACATCAGCTTCTCATAGATCGCAAATTTGGATTCTTTATCCATCTGCTCCACATAGGAATTCTCGGTAAATCCGATAATCTGCACTCTGAGACTGTCAAAATGTTCAAAATATCCGGTCCACTCCAGGGACGGACGATTGATATCCGGCACCGTTATTTTGATTTTATCGGTGTCAATGCCCGGATTACAAAGTTTTAAATCATAATTCTCTATCAGTTTTGATACTTTTACACTACTTGCCATATTTTTTATTCCCTCCTGAACTTAATGTCTGCGGATTTGGCAATCCTTTTGACCTTAGCATAATTATATATAATGCCGGCTATTTAGACAAGCCTTTTCTGAAAAACTCATACACGTTTTTTGCCGTTTTTTCATTCATGGACGGAACTTTCATCAGTTCTTCCACCGATGCCTCTTTTATTCCCGCAATATCGGAAAAATACTTCATCAGTGCCTTCCTTCTTGCCGGCCCGATTCCTTCGATATCATCCAGCACCGAATGAATCTGTGCCTTGCCCCTGAGACTCTTATGATACTCAATCGCAAAGCGGTGTGCCTCGTCCTGGATTCTTGTAATCAGCCGGAAGCTTTCCGAATGGGTATCTATCGGCAGCTCCGCCTCATGATACAAAAGTGCCCTCGTCCTGTGCCTGTCATCCTTGACCATGCCACACACCGGAATGTGAATCTGTAATTTATCCAGTACCTGGAGTGCAATATTGACCTGGCCCTGACCGCCATCCATCATGATCAGATCCGGAAATCTGGAAAATTTATCATCTTCCTGTGCCATTGCATGGGTAAATCTTCTGGTCAGAACTTCCTCCATGCTGCCATAATCGTTCGGCCCTTCTATGGTTTTAATCCGGAATTTCCGGTAATCGTTCCGTTTCGGTTTTCCATTCTCATATACAATCATAGAACCAACGGACTGGAAACCGGCGGTATTCGAGATATCATATGCTTCGATGCGGTAATCATTGTGGCTTTCGATTCCCAACAAGGTAAAGATATCCTGCATGGCACCGATGGTTCTCGCCTCTTCCCGCTTTACCTTGTCCCGATCCAGATCCAGCACCATCTTTGCATTCTTCTGCGCCAGTTCCACCATTTTTTCTTTCTGTCCTTTTTTCGGATTCAGAATGGACACTTTATTTCCCCTTCTTGAAGACAGATATTCCTCGATTACCTCTGCTTCCCGCAGTTCATCCGATACCAGAATTTCCTTCGGAATAAACGGAGTGCCGGAATAATACTGCTTGATAAAACTCGTGAGAATATCCTCTTCCATGGCTATCCGCACAAAGAAATGTTCCCTTCCCAGCACTTTTCCGCTGCGGATAAAAAATACCTGCACCACCGCATCATTTCCATCTGCCGCATATGCGATTACATCACGGTCAAGTCCTTCCTCGGAAGTAATCTTCTGCTTCTGTGCCACGCTTTTGACACTGGTAATCAAATCCCGGTATTCCGCCGCTTTTTCATAATTCATGTCATGGGATGCATCATACATCTTCTTCTCTAACATTTTTATTACATCCGAATATGCACCGCCTAAGAAACGAAGTGCCTGCTCCACCTGCTTTCCGTACTCTTCTTTTCCGATATATCCCATGCAGGGTGCATCACACTGCCCGATATGATAATTCAGACAGGCTCTGCCATTGCCGAGCTCCTTCGGAAGGGATCGGTTGCACGTCCGGATATGATAGATTTTCCGCAGAAGTTCAATGGTGTCCTTGACAGCACCCGCACTGGTGTACGGACCGAAGTAACGGGATTTGTCCTTTTTCATGTCCCGGGAAAACAGAATCCGCGGATAATCTTCTCCCACCGTAACCTTGATGTACGGATAGGTTTTGTCATCCTTGAGCATGGTATTATACCGCGGTCGATGCTCTTTGATCAGATTACATTCCAGAATCAGGGCTTCCAGTTCTGAATCTGTCACGATGTATTCAAAATAGCTGATATGCGACACCATCTGTTCTATTTTTGCAGTACGCTTCCTACTTGCCTGAAAATACTGGCGTACCCTGTTTTTCAGACTGATGGCTTTTCCGACATAAATAATCTCTTCTGACGCATCATGCATAAGATAGACTCCCGGACTTGCCGGGAGCTTTTTTAACTCTTCTTCTATATTAAAATCTTCCATTGCAATACTTCCTCTAAATGCCGATATTTTTTCTTAATCTTAACATACCGGAAGCAATTTAGCAAGGCATGTCAGATTTCTCTTCCTGCAAACTGAGTCATATACAATTCGTAATATCTGCCTTTTTACATAGTAAAAAATGCATAAATCCATCTGTCATATCCGGATTTATGCATTTTGCTACTCGATATTGATTCTTATTTTTCTCTATTTAATTTAAAGCATGACATGACTGTCATTTTTTCTCTTTTCGAACAATTCACATATCCAGTGTACCGGTGGAATCCTGCTGATTCCAAGTGCAATCAATGCTCCGGCAAATACATAACCCATTAACTGGAGGAAATAGTTCCAGTAATCTATGGCATTGTAACCGGCAATGGTTTCCTTCAACATATTCATTCCCGGCTGGAATATGATTAAATTAAGATTATTCAATTTTGTAAAGATATCCGGCAGCAGGTCGAATGGGAACGAAGATGAGCATGCTACTGCAATAATCATACAAAGCAATGCAAATGCTTCTCCGATCAGTCCCAGCCCGAATGCACAAGAGTATGCAAACAGATTAAAGACCAGCCCGATAGCCACTACGGAAAGCACAAATGCCACCGGATGCTTACATTGCACTTCGATAAACAGCAAATCGCCCAATGCCAGAATAACGCTTGTCGGTATGCTGACACATGCAAATGTCATCCATCTGCCGATGTACTGCTGGAAACGTGATACCTTTCCACTGATCTCCGGATAGTTTTTATGATTAAATTCCGCATGAATGATAACCATACAGAACAGAGAGGACAAATACAATGCCAGCACCGTGTAAAAGGCACTCATGGAACTTGCATAGGAATTTCCTGCCTTATCATTGATTTCATATATGACATTCTGATGTACCTTTGTCGGTTCGGCTACAAAATCTGCAAACTGTTCCGGATGATTTTCCAGTAAATCTGCCAGTGCCTGATACTGTTCGTTCTGCTGCAGTTCATTCAGATAAGATGTAATCTCATTCAGTTTCGCCACAAGATTCTCTGCCATTGTCTTTGAATCCGTAAGTGCGATTGTTCCGTTTTGCAGTTCATCCGCATATTTCTGCAGATTCTGGCTGATGGAGTCAAAATCAACATTCATATTAGTCAGCAGACCGCTTGCCTTAATCAGACTTGTATACAGGGAATTTCCGGTACTGTTAATGGACTGCTTCAGGGAACTGTTGTATACCTGCTTGACCTGTTTGAAATCATCTTCACAATTTTGCAATTTTGCAAGCAGTTCTTTTCTTAATGCCTTACTGTCATTCTGTGAAGTTCTCGCCAGATTCTCCAGATCCGTCAAATCATTCTGCAGCGCCGTAAGATTTCCTTCCAGACTGTTATAATATTCTTCCAGCTTCTTCTTCTGCTCTTCCACCTGATTCTTTACCGCATCGCTATCCGGCAGGGTTGGCTTTTCAACATTATCCGGCAGGGTTGGCTTTTCAATATTATCCGGCAGGGTTGGCTTTTCAATATTATCCGGCAGAGTTGTTCCGTTCAGATTATCCCGTGTCATATTTTTCCAGGACTCCAGCATGGTTTCTAACAGTTTCATCTGGTTGCGGATCAAAGTAACATCACTCTGGATTGTACCTAATGCACTCTCTATGGTATTGGTATCCTGTGCCGCCAGTTCTTCTAACTTACGCAGCTGTGAATCCACAAGGTCGAATGCCGCATCCATGGTTGCACCTGCCTGGCTGATCGTCTGGTTGCCGGACACCAGAATATTTTCCATCGAATTAATCGTATTCTGTCCGTTCTTTACAATGGAATCCAGATCCGGTATCAGATCATGGGATGAACTCATAATCGTCTGTGCCGACTGTGTAATGTAAATAAAGGAATTTAAAATGTTGATATAGGAATTCAAATCACTGCTCAGATTCTCCAGTGTTGTTGTGCCTGCCGCAGTAATGTTCTTATCGTCCCCGGTAAAATATCCGCCGGCTTCTGCAATCACGGTTGAAAGCTGTGTGATAATGGTATCATTTACCTGACCCTGTACCGTTGTCTTTACCTTACTGGTTATCTTCGGCACAATCGCATTCTTTTTCTGGTTTTCATAATATTGGATCGTCGGATGTGCCAGATCTTCATTCATGAAATCAATCAATTTCTCTGAGAAATCCTCCGGAATTACAAATGCCGCATACAAATCTCCTTTGTATACATCGTTCTGTATTTCATCATCCAGTTTTTCCCTGGTATCTTTATCCGTAACATCCGCATTCTCGCCATAGAATACCCATCCTACCGTATCATTTTCTTTCAATGATTCCATAACGGTCTGACCGATATTAATATAAACATCTCCGACATAGAAGCCCTGATCCATGGAATATACACCGATATTCAGTGCGTTCAGATCCGTATACGGACTCCAGGAAGATAACAGATTCGTCCAGCAGTAAATACATGGCAGGCAGATCAGACCGATCATGATGACGATCGCTACCACATTGCTGAATATCTTCTTCATATCATGCGTAAATATTTTAAAGAAATCCGAAGAACTCTTTGGAATATGTTTTGTGCGCCGTCTTACCTCTTCCATCTGTTCTGCTGTCAAGGCCCGGATCTCCTCATCCTGTCCGCTCAGCTGGCGGATCTTCTTCTGCAGCATATGATCTTTATATTCAATCGCAATCAGTGCTCCGGTAATAATCAGGACGGACATAATCCAGATAATTAAAAACGCAATTTTATTTGAAGTAACATTGAACAAAAGAATCAGCAGAAGTACCGGAATAATAATCAGACATTTAATACCTGCAGAAATGCGTTTTTTATTCCGCTCATGCGTTTCTTCCGAATATTTTAACAACTCACGATAGAGTGTTTCATACTTTTCTGAATCCTGATTATTCATTCCGGTCACCTCCTTCTCTTTCTTCTACATCAATATACTCCCCATCATCATCGTCATATTCTTCTTCCTCTTCACCTTCATCGTCATACTCTTCTTCCTCTTCGCCTTCATCGTCATACTCTTCCTCCTCTTCGTCTTCTTCCTCTTCTTTTACTCCCATGATTCCGGTTTCCTGAAGTCTGGTATCAATGAATACCATCAGATTATAAATCGGTCCGCGGACAACCAGTCCGAAGAACAGGGATACTGCGACAAATATCATAAGCTTGCCAAGATATATGCTTAAATCATAGTTCGTATAGCCGAAGCATACCTCTCTTAATGCATTTGAGCAGTAAGTAAATGGCATATATGCTGACAGCCAACGCATAGAAGAAGGAATCTGTTCCACGGAATAGGTACATCCGCCCGTACTCATCTGGAAGATAACCAGTATGGTTGCCAGTGTTCTTCCGTAGATCAGCCCGAATGTCTTAACACAACTGTAAGTTATATTGGTAAATACAAAGGAAATAATTGCATTTACCACAAAGAATGTAATAACATGCTGACACTGGATCTTCATGACGAAAATTAGAAAAGCACTTAATAACAGGGATTGTATAAAACCTAACAGCCAGAAAGTAAGATATCTTCCAAAATAGGTCTGGTAAGGCTTTACATCCGTAAGTTCTGTGGTATCTGCCTCCACCTTCAGCTCCGAGGTCAGAATCAGTGCCAGTACATACAATGCCAGCACCACATAGAATACGCTGCAGGCACTTCCATAATTATCTACCGGGAATACTACATTCGTATCCACCTGTATGATTTCTGAAAAATATTTTCCATAGCTGTCCGCATCGCCGGTCAGAAAACTTACCAGTATCTGCATCTTCTCACTGTCCGATGCTGTCTGTACCTCTTCCAGGACATTCTGAAGTTTGGAACTGATTTCCCTGATTACCGTCTGCACCTGTGCAAGACTCTCGTCTGTATAGGTAATCGTTGTATCGATATTAGAAAACAATGTACCTGCATTTCCGGTCAGATTATTCAGTGTCTGCATGGTTATGGTCACATTTTCAAGCACCATATTCATATTATCAAGAACACCGTTAATCTCAGGTGTCACTACATTATTATATGTATCCTGAAGGGAACTTATCTGTGACGCACAGTTTCCAAGTGCCTGGTCTAACGTACTGAGATCCGGTGCCTGGATATTGACCTGCTGTACCGTTATCAACGAAGAATTCAAAGTCTGGATCGCTGTAATAAAAGTCTTTATCGTTTCGCTGCTGTAGTTCTTTCCGACATTCATTGCCGTATCATATAATCCGGAAACGTCGGTCAGTGTCTTGTTTAATATACTGTTCAACTGATCGATATCACTCGTCAGAAGTCTTGAATTCTGCACATCGGATGCAACCGTAGCCAGTGAATTCTCCATATCGCCAAGAAGCGAATTCATAGTAGCGGAAAATTGCTGATAAGATGTCTTCGTATCTGTAAGTCCGCCCTGGATACTCTGCACATCGCTGATTCCATTATTAATATCGCCCTGGACATTCTCCAGTTCTCTCTGTGCAATATCCAGTTTTCCATGCATTTCCTGGTTTTCACTCGTAAAATCCGTAATAATCTGATCATACTGTACCAGATTATCATTGATGGAAGTCAGTTTTGAAATAATCAGATCGGCCGCATTTTCCTCACCGCTCTCATTTACAATATTACTGACCTGTTCCATCACTGTCTTTACAACTGTCTCCAGAAAGGTCTTATTAATAGTGGATTGCAATGTCTCTACTGCCGTATCCGTAACCTTGACTGCCACGGCATTTTTCTTTCCATTATCATAATAGGTAATTTCCGGTTTCTGAAAACCGGAATCCGCAGACAGGAAATCAAGCATATCCTTTGAAAAGTCTTCATCTATTACAATTCCGGCATACACATCCCCGTTCGTAACAGCTTCAATCAAGGCATTCTTTGTATCTGCCACTTTCCAGTCAATGGATTTATTCTCTTTCAGATTTTCTATAATCGAATCTCCCTGATTATACTCTGTTCCATCCTCTGCGGTGTAGCCTTTATCGTTATTGTATACGAGAATAGTCAGATTATCTGTATTTCCATATGGATCCCAGTTTGAAAAAATATTAAAAACCGCATAACAGCTCGCAATAATAACAAGCGCCCCACATATCAGTAATGGAAAGAAATTTGTACAAATACTTTTCAAATCTTTGATAAAAATTTTTATAATGTTCTTCATTTAGCAATCCTTCTTTTCCTTATAAATCACAATGATGCCGCTCTGCACAATGCTCTGGATACCTGCTGAATGGCTGCTGCCGCCCTGCAGGTATCCCATGCATACTAGACAAAGTGTCTATTATTATAGCAAATGCATTTCCTGTCTCTTATACACATCTCCGAGCCCACGAGACGTAGAGGAATCTCGT
>ENA-OYWK01001262-OYWK01001262.1-human-gut-metagenome-genome-assembly--contig:-NODE-1262-length-12209-cov-5.443887_pt1 | contig 12209 bp, 6 predicted proteins | sample MGYA00244808_ERZ653392 | MGnify/ENA primary metagenome ERZ653392 (study PRJEB26926, sample SAMN06165125) | human gut metagenome | biome: ENVO:00009003; feature: ENVO:2100002; material: ENVO:00002003...
CGAGATTCCTCTACGTCTCGTGGGCTCGGAGATGTGTATAAGAGACAGATACTGGTTGATCCCTTCTGATACAACAAAACCGGAAATCCTTCGAAACAAACAAACCCCACCTTTGTCCGGCAGATTACTCCCATGTCCGGTTGGAATCACTTCATATAAAGAAGTTTCCAAAGAATGCTATTATGTCGACAAAACGCTTCTCATAAAAGATATAATTGACGACCACAGCAAGGTTTATCTTTTCACAAGACCGCGCCGTTTTGGGAAAACACTTACCATGGACATGATCCGAACCTATTTTGAAAAAACATCCACAGATACATCCATATATTTTTCAGATAAAAAAATCTGGAATTGCGGAGATGCTTACAAGCAGCTTCAGGGGACTTATCCGGTCATTTTTCTGTCTTTTAAAGATGCACATCAGACTAACTGGACTGATATGTACCGCAGTCTGTGTTTTACCTTAAAAGAAGAATTTCTTCGCCATATAGAACTTTTATCAAGCAAAGCAATTAATGAATACGACAAAAAATACATTCACAATCTCATAAATGATGTCGCTGATTCTACCGATTATCAGTTTGCTCTTGGCAAGCTTTCTTCTTTACTTGCCACACATTATAACCAGAAAGTTATTATTATTATTGATGAGTACGACACGCCAATCCAACAAGGACACTTATATCATTATTATAATGAAGTTGTCGGTTTTATGCGGAATCTTTTCTCCTCCGCTTTAAAAGACAATGAGAATCTGGAATTTGGCATTTTGACTGGAATACTCCGCATTGCAAAAGAAAGTTTATTCAGTGGTTTAAATAATCTTGTTGTAAACACGATTTTGGATGACAAGTACTCAGAGTATTTCGGTTTTACCGTAAACGATATATCAAATATGGCAGCTTACTATGGAATGGCAGAAAAACTTTCAGAAATTAAAGAATGGTATGACGGTTATCTCTTCGGAAATACAGAAATATATAATCCGTGGTCTGTGATTAATTATTTTAACAATAACTGTAAACCAAAGGCTTTCTGGTCCCGAACAAGCGGCAATGAAATTATTGGTGAACTGATCCGCAGTTCCGACAAAGAAGTGTACGAAAGTCTCTCACTTTTACTGCAGGGAAAAGAAGTGCAATCCATTATTAATACGGATATTATTTACCCGGAGGTAAATGCTGACTCTGACACAATCTACAGCTTTCTGCTTGTCGCCGGATATCTGCGTGCCACAAGTGTGATCAGTGAATTTAATGACAACCCGATTTGTTCTCTTAAACTGCCTAACCGCGAGATAAAAAGTGTTTTCCAAAAAGAGATTTTGGATAATTATAATACCTTATTTAACGGCTCCCTGCTCCGAGATTTCGAACTAGCTCTGCGAACAGGTGATACTGCTCTTTTCACTGACACTTTGCAAAAATATCTCTTGCAGTCTGCCAGTACTTTTGACACTACAAACGAAAATTTTTATCACGGAACTGTTTTCGGAATGTTGGCAATACTCTCAGACCGATATTATATCTCTTCCAACAGAGAGTCCGGCGAAGGGCGTTTTGATATACAGCTTGAGCCAAAAGATAAATCCCAATTGGGCTATATTATTGAATTTAAAGCTGGAAAAAACCTTTCAGATACCGAACTTGCTGATTCTGCGTCAAGTGCGATACAACAGATCCAAAGCAAAAAATATTCTACCGATATGGAATATCATGGCATAAAAAAGATTGGACTTTTCGGGATTGCATTCAGTGGCAAACGTGTTGCAGCTAAATACGCAGAAATACAACTCCATTCATAAGACACATCCTCTCATAATTCTGAAAAACTAAGGAATCAGGATTATGAGAGGATTTTTTGTCCAGAAATTGGCAGTCTTTTTCTCTTGCATTCTTTTTCCGGATGTGGTATTCTCATTTTATCGAACGTATGTTCTATTTTATTTTTTTGATTGGAGGAGATCACATCCAGATGAAAATCCAGCAAAATATGTCACTGATGGAAAAACTTACGATTCTCTCAGACGCTGCAAAATACGATGTCGCCTGCACGTCAAGCGGTGTGGACCGCAGTGGTAACGGTATCGGCCTTGGCAACTCCATTTCCTGTGGGATCTGTCATACTTTTTCCGCAGATGGGCGGTGTGTTTCCCTTCTCAAGATTTTATTTACAAACGAATGTATTTTTAACTGCTCTTACTGCCAGAATAATTGTAACTCCGATGTCCGGCGGGCTGCCTTTACCCCGGAGGAAGTCTGCGAACTGACGATGGAATTTTACCGGCGGAATTATATTGAAGGTCTTTTTTTAAGTTCCGGCATTATGGTAAGCCCCAACTATACGATGGAACTTTTATACCAGACCCTTTATAAATTGCGCACAGCGCACCATTTTAACGGTTACATCCATGTGAAAGCGATTCCCGGCGCTGATCCTCTGCTGATTGAAAAAACTGGTTTTCTGGCTGACCGTATGAGCATCAATCTGGAACTGCCTACCGCAGACAGCCTGAAAAAGCTTGCGCCCTGCAAGTCGAGAAATACTATCCTGAAGCCAATGCGCATGGTTCAGAACGGTATTACGGAAAATAAGAATGAAGTTGCTCTTTACCGGCATGCCCCGAAGTTCGTACCCGCAGGACAGAGCACACAGATGATCATCGGCGCAACCCCGGAAAACGATTACCAGATTGTGAGCATTGCCGAGAATCTGTATCAGAAATTTGATTTAAAGAGAGTGTTCTATTCTGCCTTTGTGAATGTCACCCACAACAGCAATCTTCCTGCACTGCCCGGCGGTCCGCCGCTCCTGCGGGAACATCGTCTGTATCAGGCAGACTGGCTGCTCCGCTATTATAAGTTTAAAGCCGACGAGCTTTTAAGTCCGGAGCGGCCGGACTTTAACATTTTTCTCGACCCCAAGTGTGACTGGGCGATCCGGCATCTGGAATATTTCCCGGTCGAGATCAACCGTGCAGACTATGATACACTGCTCCGTGTCCCAGGTATTGGCTATAAATCTGCCAGCCGCATTGTAAAAGCAAGACGCCACAGCACCCTCGATTTTGCTGATCTCAAGAAGATAGGTGTTGTGTTGAAACGCGCTCTTTATTTTATCACCTGCTCCGGCAGGATGATGTACCGCACGAAGCTGGAAGAAGATTATATCTGCCGCAATCTGATGGGCGATAAGACACAGATACCACGTGAGATCCGTGAGAGCGGTTATCAACAATTGAGCCTGTTCGATACCGGCTTATCCACGGAGCCGCTTCCGCTGTCGTAGATAAATGTAAAACTTTTATTTCCCTGAATATTTTTCTCAAGACAGGAGCAGGACATTATGCATGTATTTATCTGTGAAAACACACCAAACGGAATATTGACCGGCGTATACGATGCCTGGGAATTAAAGATTCAGGAAAGATGCTCCCACGCTGATATTTATCTGGTATCCGGCCAGCCGGATAATTACGAGCTGTTTTGCGACTACCACACCGTCGCACCATCCTCTGAAAAAGCCGGAAAAGTTGTTTCTACGCTAAACCGGAAGCTTGGACACGATTTTTACGAGACAATCCTTACTGCTATTTTATCCATTGATCTTTCCGGCAAGAAGAAGATGGACAAAGCGAACGCCGTGTATCAGACGATCGTTGCCGCACTTCATTCACCAAAGGGTGCCCGTGTATTGGATTCACTGAGTAATCCTTATATTTACCGTGTCTTTGAATTGTCCAGAGCCACAGCCTCCGAAGCCCACCACCTGAAAGGTTTTCTGCGCTTTTCGGAACTGCAGAACGGCGTTCTGTTTTCCACGATCCATCCCCAAAATAATGCCCTGCCAATTTTAGCAGAGCATTTTACGGATCGTTTTCCGCAGGAAAATTTTATGATTTACGATGAAACCCACCAGCTTGCGGCAGTCCACCGCGCCGGAAAGAATTATATGCTTGTAGATGCTTCGGACATCAATACCGAACTTCTTCAGAACTATTCTGAGAATGAAGCAAGATTCCAGAAATTGTGGCTGGCCTTTTTCGACAGCATTGCGATTGAAGCACGTACCACCCCCGAATTACAGGCACAGAATATTCCGAAACGCTTCTGGAAGGATGCTGTGGAGTTAAGACACTTTTGTGAATAACCTTCCCGCATTCTCCTCCGTCACACGCTCGACCTCCTCCGCTGTGATTCCTTTTAATTCTGCGATTTTTGCGATCACAAACGGAATATTTGAGGAATCGTTTCTCATGCCGCGGTGCGGTTCCGGTGCCCTGTAAGGACAGTCTGTCTCAAGCAAAATGCGCTCCAATGGGATTGCTTCCACTGTTTCTTTCAGTTTTTTTGCGTTTTTGAATGTGACGACGCCACCGACACCGATGTAGTAACCCATTTTGATAAATTCCTGTGCCATCTCTCTGGAGTAGGAATAGCAATGGATGACACCCGGTATCTCCTCTGCGTGAACCGCTTTCATCACTTCCATAGTATCGGCTGCTGCATCTCTGGAATGGATGATCACCGGAAGGTTGGTTTCCCTGGCAAGTTCCATCTGCCGTCTGAACCAGTAACGCTGTGCGTTCTGCACCTCCGGCTCTTTATCCCAATAATAATCCAGTCCGATCTCACCGATTGCAACAGTCTTTGGAAGAGATGCCTGCTCTTTTAACCAGGCAAATGTCTCTTCATTCAACCCGCTGATGTCACTTGGATGTACGCCCACCGCTGCATAAATGTAATCATATTTTGCGGCAAGTTCCAGAGTTGTCTTTGTTGTCTCTATCGAAGCCCCAACATTGATGATCCTGCCAATCCCTTTTTCCGGCAGGGAACGGATCAATGCTTCACGGTCATCGTTAAAACTTTCATCATCATAATGTGCATGTGTCTCAAATATCATAACTGCCTCTCTGTGTTATCAAATCATTTTATTTTTTCTGTGCACGCTTCCGGCGTTTTCTTATGATCAGTACGATCAAAAGCAATACAACCGCTGCACCGCCGCCGGCATAATACAAGGTGTGATCTGCCGCCGTATGTACCAGTGCAAACGCTGCCTCATATGGAATGTCTGCCACAAGGTAACTGCCGTCCTCTGTGGTTTCTGCCAATGTCCATGCATCACTGCCTGTTTCTCTGTACCAGATCTCATTTTTTCCTGAAGTGTCCGGCACATAAAAATGTGCTTTTACTGTATCATATATTTTGTCATGCAGGTGTTCAAGACTCCAGTTGTAAGCATACACGACATCTCCGTCCGGCAGATCTGTGTCACACTCTGCCATCTGGATGGAAGTGTCATCATAGAATTTCCCTTCCAGAAGGAAAACTGCTTTTTCATTTTCTGTATCGGAACTTTCACTAGCTGTATCTTCTGTTTTTGCGTCGTTTATCACTTCCGTTCCCACGATACTCTCTGTCCAACGGCTGTACTCTGCCTCCACCGTTTTATTTTCCGTCATTGGTTTTCCAACCAGATCCTCCGGCCAGACTGCATAGTAACCATCTTTTTCCGGAATCTGTGGAAGATCAGATTCACTGAAGCTTCCATTATATGCGATTGTCTTTACAATATCCACATTATCTTCTGCCCGGAAAATTATCTTCACTTTATGGAATCCTTCCGGAATATTCTCAAGTTTCATGACCTCTTCATAACTTTTTTCATCTGCAACCCCAGCATAGTTGATGTTGTCAATTCCATCAAGGTCATCGCCCACAAAAATGTTACCTTTTACCTCGCCCTCTTCAGACACAGTTCCTGCGATGCTTCCCAGGCCTTCCCCATCACTTGCGATCGTAGATGCAGAAACACAGTTTTTCACGGTATATCCGCTTCCGACAATGCCTCCGACATAATCCTTTGCATTTACATTACAGAGACTGTAACTGTTGGCGATTGCACTGACACTGTTTCCTGCAATGCCTCCGGCATAATCCCCGGTATCAGATTTCACAGAGCCATAACTTTCACTTCCATAGACCAGTCCAAGTTCTTCTAATCCGGTAATACCACCGACACTGTTTTTCTTTGAAGTCACTTCCCCATAGTTGCTACAGCGGATGACAACATTATTCACGGTAGAACGGAGTGTAATGTCCGTAGAATCTGTAAGATCAGGATCAAACTCCGGATCAAGATCATATTCAATGTTCATCGTTCCGACAATTCCACCCACATTGAGATCGCCATTGACCGTTCCTCGGTTTACACTTCCCGAAACAACACCATCTGTATCTTTTGCGCTGGCTGCGGACGAGATATCTTCCATATACTCCTCATCTCCTGTCACCACAGAAAGCGTATCTCCAACCGTATTCTGAATGCTTTTGATCTGCTTACTGATCTTCTGCACATCATTTGTGACAGACTGGATTCCATCATCCACTGTGTTCGTCAGCTTATCAATATCGCCGTTCGTATCTTTTTCTTTTATCTGATTGGAAATATCATCCACAAAATCTTCTGCCGTTTTATTGGAATCGGAGATTGTTCCACGAATGTTGGACAGATTACTGTTGATATTCTGCCATTCTTTTGAAACCGCCTCTGCCTGTTCTTTGTTCAAAATGTGATTGTTTCCCTGGATACTATCTATTTTATCCAGAGAATTATGAATATTATTCATGTACTGCTGCGCTTCCGGGCTTGATTCCCCGATGGAATCTGAGAGGGAACCCAGAGATTCCGACAAAGTTTTCGAAGAATTATCGTACTGCTCCGACAGATTGTCCACATAAGTCTTTGCCGCTGTGGAGGTATCACTCATGGTCGAAGCAATGTTGCTTACGGTCGTGTTGATGGAACTGACCGAATCCTGCACCTGATTTACCTTATCATCCAGATACTCCGATTCTATATACGGCTCCGCCTGTCCAACAATTCCTCCTACATCTTTTCGTCCGTAGATTTCCCCTTCATTGTGGCAGTCGATGACTTTTCCACTCTGGCGTCCGGCAATTCCACCCACGTTATAACCCGTGTGTGCAAAACCGATTTTTCCCTGATTGATGCATTCACTGACAATTCCGGTCGAAACACCCACAATTCCGCCCATATCATTCCGGTCTATTACACGCCCTGTGAGATTTAATGTACCAATGTCAACGCCTCCAATATCCATCGTGGTTTTCAGCTCATCTGTATTGATGCTGCACTCCGATGTACACTCTGACACAAGTCCTTCGTTATTTCCAACGATTCCTCCGGTCTGATTGGTGGCTGTCACTGTTGCATTGCTCCTGCAGTTTACAATTTTTCCGGTCGGTTTGTTGATCCCTGCGATCGCTCCGACTGCTGTTTTTCCATTGACATTTCCTTCAAAGGAACAGTTCCCGATCGTACCATAGTTCACGCCGGCAATTCCGCCAATATTTTTACAACTTCCCTCTGAAGTGATCTTACCGGAGATCTTCAGATCATTCACAACTGCACTTTTACCCAGATAACGGAAAAATCCGTGATCAGAGCCTTTTACCTGCAGCTTCACATTACTGATCGTGTGACCGCCGCCCTCAAAATCTCCAGAGAAATATGCAACACCATTGAAATCAACCTTCGAAAGATCAATATTATGGGTAAGTTTTACCGTTTTTCCAACACTCCAGCTGTCATACTGACAGTTCTGTAAAAATTCTTCAAATGCCTTTTCATCGGCAATTTCGATGATCTGATTTTTATTTTCTGCCGTATCCGCACTGGTTGTGCTGTCTTTTTCTGTAGTTTCTTTTGTACCACTGCTTTCCTGTGAGGTGGCAGCCTGTATGGTCAACCGTCCGTTTCCTGCCAGAGCAGAAACGGTCAATGTCATGGAAAAACACAGGGCAAGTACTTTCATTCTCATCTTTTTCATGACTTTTTCTCCTCCTGCTCTTCCTTTGCGGCTGTCTCTGATTCTGCAGCCACATTTTCATCCTGCGTCATTCCCGGCAGCATTGGGTTTTGTGTATCGTCATGTGTGACTTCTCCATGTCTGCCCGGTATGTGCGAATCTAACGACACTTTCATCTGTCCCTGAAATACACCGGAAACATCTGCATCAATTTCTCCCTGTACATAACCTTTTACATGTCCGGTCACCCTCACTCTGCCGACAACCTCCTTCTGAGGTCGTGAAATATTCATGGCAAGGGCTGTCTTCTCAATGATAAAATCACCAAACAGCAGGATCTGCGGCAGCACAAAAAGAACCAGAATAATGGATATTAACGTACCGCGTCCCAAAGCCACACCAATGGAGGCAACCGTCGGATCGGATGCAATCTCACCGATCAAAAATCCTGCACAGGTCAAAATCGTTCCGGAAGTAAAAATAGTTGGAAATGCCTGATTTAAGGATTCAGTAATCGCATCTTTGATCGGCATTCTCTGTTTCAGATCCATGTATCTGCTGGAAATAACGATTGCATAGTCGATCGTTGCACCCATCTGAATTGCAGACACGATCAGGTACGCAATAAAGAATATTGTCTGTCCTCTCATTGCCGGAACTGCAAAGTTGATCCAGATACTTCCCTGTATAGTGAGTACCAGAAGCACCGGAAGCCCTGCTGACTGGAACGTGAAAAACAGGATGATCATAACAAATAGTGCCGTCAATACGCTGATCACGATATTATCCGATGCAAAGGAAGATTCCAGATCATGGTCACTCGTGGAGTTTCCTACCAGAATGACATTGTCTTTTCCAAAATATTTCGCTGCAATACCCCGGATCTCATCCATCGCATCGTAGGTTTCCTGTCCTTCCGCCGGAAGTGACAGATCTAATACAAATCTGGAATAGTCATCTCCCTGCAGCTGTAATTGCGCATCATGCAGCGTGTCATATAAGGACGTAAGCTGATCGTCAAGATCTGCATCTAATGTCACATATCCTTCCTGATACTGGTCATATAGGAACAGGAACATATCAATGATCGGCACCTCATAATCATCAATGCCGGTAAATACCGGACCATACTGCTCCTCATTGTATGCATATGCTGTATACAAAATCTGTACAACTTCTACATCCAGATCCGTCAACTCTGCAAACTGTCTTGGGTTCAGCTTATCCGTCAGCATATAATCATCATTGATCGCCACATTTGCAAGTCCCAATGCCGAGTTTACATAATCCAGTTTTTCAATTTTTCCCAATACCTTTTTCTCGGAATCATAATCCCCTTTTGGAACCATGACAACCAACTGATTGCTGGCACCAAAGGTATTCTCAATTTTTTCACTTGCAATTTTCGATTCACTCTTTTTTGCGCTGACAATGGAATTCGTGTCATATATATACTGGCAGTGATTAGATTCCCAAAATGCAAATACCAGAAACACGATAAAAACCGGCGGAATGATGTATTTGGTCAGATTTGCGAATTTACCTACAAACGTAATTTTCGGTACATAACATTTGTGATGGGTATTATCAATTCCTTTTGCAAAAATCAAAAGCACGCCCGGCATTAAGAAGAAAACGGAAATCAGGCTGAGTATGATCGCTTTTACCAGAATGATACCCATATCGTAGCCCAGCCGGAACTGCATAAACATCATCGCAACCATGCCGGAAATCGTGGTAAGGGAGGACGAGCTGATCTCCGGGATTGCCTTGGAGAGTGCTACTTTCACCGCTTCCTCTGCATCCAGCGTCTCATGTTCTTCCATGAAACGGTCACACAAAATAATGGCATAATCGATTGCCAGTGCCAGCTGAAGCACAACGGCAATGGAATTTGTGACAGATGAGATCGTTCCAAACCAGTAGTTTGTGCCCATGTTTAAAACAGCCGCCACACCAAATGTGATCAGTAATACCGGGATCTGCAGATATGCTTTTGTGGAGAGCATCAACACCGCAACAATGATGACAACCGCCAGCACAAGAATAATATTCATATCCTGCGAAAGAGACTCTGCACTGCGCTCCTCCTCACCGACAGAGGACGAAACATAGACATCATAACCATCCAGTGTCTCTTTTACTTCCTCAAGCGCATCTTTGCTGATCTGTTCATCCTCCGTTCCGTCAAACGTCACACTAAACAGCGCATCCGCACCTGTAAAATGATCCCTGGAATCATCAAATTCAATCTGCTTCACGCCCTCAATATTTTCCAGATCGTCAACCAGATCTTCCGCCTGCGCATAGGTGATATTCGAGACCATGACTTTGGCACTGCCATAAGTTGTGAACTGCTCCTCCATCAGCGACAGCCCGATCCTCGTTTCACTGTCTGCCGGCAGATAGGATGTGATATCCTGATTGACCTGCACCTTATTAATAGAAAGAACACTGTAAATGATTGCCAAAACAAACAGAATTTCGATTGCTTTCCGCTTATTTACAATAAAGGAAGCGACGGTAAGCCAGAAATTCCCTTTTTCTTTTTCCTGTTTTTCTTTTTGCGGAGCTGTCTTTGGTCATATTTGTATCCCACCCTTCTCAAATGCAGTTTTCTTCTGTGTGCCAGATAGCAGATAATGTGACCCGCATACTGGAACAGCGAATCGCCGTCAATGCCCATAGCAGCGAGAATCCCGATTGGAATCAGCGTGACGGTCATCACAACGATGCGTATTGTGGTTGCCATCGGGATCAGCATCAACTCCGGATATCCGATGGCCAATATCAGGATCAGTGCCTCGACCGCATTCCGCGGTTCCAGCATTCCGCCGAATATCTTTCCGGAGTCGGTATAGTTTGCAGGAATGGCAAAGGTCGTATTAAATTCTTTTTCTTCCATGATTCCTCCGTTCTTTTTTATCCCGGTGTATCACCGAAATCTACATTCTTCGGTCGGCGCAGTGCCAGCCCGACCTCATAGCTCGGCGTGTTGAAAATTACGCCCTCACCACCGGAGGAATGGACCCACATACGCTCGCCGTTTTCACCGTATCCGGCAAAAATAAGCACATGATTCCATCCGCCTCCGTCATCATCCATCAGGAATCCCAGATCACCGGGCAAAAGCTCTTCTGCGGTAATGGCATAGGATTCGTCCCACTGACTCCATGAGGCACCGTTCAAGCTGACGCCGACAGCCGTTTTATAGGTCCAGTCTGAAAAGCCGGAGCAATCCAAACCGAACGGGCGGATCGTGCCGGTCGTTGTGGAACCGGCGGCTGTAACGAGCTTCGGCGTGTTCCATTCATCATTCCATCCGGCTGCCGATTTTCCGCCCCAGAAGTATGGCACCTTCCCGACGAGGGACAGCCCGGTTTTGACAATGTGCTTTCGTGTTTCGCTGCAGTTCTGACGGGCGAGGAAGCCAATCAGTTCTACATCGGTAAGCGGAACGGTGCTGCCGTTTCCGGCCGTTCCGTAGAGCGTTTTCTTCAAAGCCAAGGCACGGGAGTGGATCACATCGCCGCATGTGGTTTCCAGGCCATTATAGGCGGCGTTGAGATCCAGCCCGAACGCCGTGGAAATCACCGTATTGTCAAAGGGATGAATGGTGCATTCCAGATATTTCACGGTTTTCTTTTCCGGCGTAAGCATTTCCTTGCCTGTGTACTGATAATAGGTTGCCTTGCGTGTGCCTGTGATACTGCTGCCGCTATAAACGGGGAGTGTCAGGGTGACGGCAGCGTATGCATCCACCTCGATCTGTGTATCGGATGACAACTGCTGATCCTGCAAATAGTAGGTTGCTTCCGCCGTCTCATAGCGGTATTGCGGGACGCCGTTGATCACTCCGGTCTTAACCGTTTTCGTTACCACGGTTATCGTGACCGACTTGTAAGTATAGTAAGTGACCGGCGTGATCACTTCATTTTCTCGCTCAACCGAGGTTACGGGAAACATTTTGGCTGCCACGCCGTCAAGCTTCTTTTTCATATCCTCCGGGTCGTTGCTGAGCTGTTCCACCGAAGTGGAATATGCCGACAAAATATAGGCGGTGTCGTAGCCGGCCGAGCTCTGCGCATAATTGATCAGCGCATTCATTGAAAGCTCCCGGTCATAGCCGCCGTCTGAAATCAGGCGTTCCACCTCAGCCATTGAAGCGTCGTACCCGGCATGGACAATGTCCGAAACCGTCTCAGAGAGATTTTCATAGATCTCCGTGATGGATACCGTCGGCTCATTGCCATCGAGACCAAGTGCTTTATTGATGATGATTCCGGGCAACTCTACGATCATAACAATGAGGAAAACCACCGATAGGCACAAGCAGACCAGAATCTTAAACAGGGTATGCCGCATGGCC
>ENA-OYWK01001297-OYWK01001297.1-human-gut-metagenome-genome-assembly--contig:-NODE-1297-length-12026-cov-25.872776_pt1 | contig 12026 bp, 7 predicted proteins | sample MGYA00244808_ERZ653392 | MGnify/ENA primary metagenome ERZ653392 (study PRJEB26926, sample SAMN06165125) | human gut metagenome | biome: ENVO:00009003; feature: ENVO:2100002; material: ENVO:00002003...
CAAAGAATGCAAGGTCAAATGTGTTAGGGTTGTAATGCAGGTAAGTGACAGCTGCCATAACTGATATTGCAAGGTCAATAAGACCTTTCTTTAAATTACCCCATGGTGATGAAGCACTGTCATCAAGGTATCCGCTGAGCATTGCGGCAAGCACAAGTATAAGATAAATGATAAGTTCGGCACTTAAGTTTACGAATAATGCACATGTGACTGTGAATGTAAGAATGAAAATCATGCCGGCGCCTCTTGGTTTTCCAACTGATTTACTTCCGTTGATAGCATAAGCTCTTCCGGCATCTCTTGGAAGAAGATTCTTGCCAAGAGCAATTGCAGCTATTGTAAATGCGAAGGCAAATAAAATGCTTGCAAATGCTATGATGTTGGTGAAACTTTCGTTGACAATATAGTATATCATAAGAATTTAATACTCCTTTTCATCTTTCTAACTTATATAAAGCATTTATTTCAATGCGATTTACAGTATAACATAATATATGTGAAATGAACATTTTTTTTGCTAATGAAATGTAGTAATTAATTTGCTAATGTGGTAATATACTATTAATTAGTGGGATATCTGAGGGGACCCATAAGTGTCGTGTAGGATAATAATAATATAATGGAGGATTTTATGAAGAATATGCAAAAATACGAGCAGCTGGCAATCACAGAACTGGATGCATATCTTTTTGGACAGGGAACTCATTATGAGATATATAACAAAATGGGCGCACATGTTGGAGTAAAAGACGGAAAAGAAGGTGTGTATTTTGCTGTGTGGGCACCTGCGGCAAGAGAAGTTTATGTTATAGGTGAGTTTAATAACTGGAATGCATATGGTTATGATATGAAGAAGATTTCAGATGGTGGAATATATGATTTGTTCATACCGGGAGCTAAAGCAGGGGATATGTATAAGTTCCTTATTATTTCCCAGAGTGGAGAGGCTCTTTACAAGGCAGATCCATATGCTAATCAGGCACAGTTAAGACCAGAGACAGCATCAATAGTTGCCGATCTTTCAGGTTATGAATGGAAAGATTCTGAATGGGTTGAGAAGAAGAAGACGGAGAATCATCTTAAAGCTCCTCTTTCTATATATGAATGTCATCTTGGCTCATGGAAGAAGAAAGATGATGGAACAGAGGACGGATTCTATACATATAAAGAATTGGCACCTGAGCTTGCAAAATATGTAACAGATATGGGATATACACATATTGAACTTATGGGAATTGCAGAGTATCCATATGATGGATCATGGGGATATCAGGTGACTGGTTATTATGCACCTACAGCAAGATACGGAACACCTAAGGATTTCATGTATTTTGTAGATTATATGCATGAAAAAGGAATTGGTGTAATTCTTGACTGGGTACCGGCACATTTTCCAAAGGATGCACATGGACTTGCTAATTTCGATGGAAGCTGTGTATATGAGTATGCAGACCCTAGAAAGGGAGAGCATCCTGACTGGGGAACGAAGGTATTTGATTATTCCAAGAATGAAGTGGCTAACTTCCTTATTGCTAATGGAATGTTCTGGGTGGACAAGTTCCATATTGATGGTTTAAGAGTTGATGCTGTTGCTTCAATGCTGTATCTGGATTACGGAAGGACAGAAGGAAACTGGGTTCCTAACAAATATGGTGACAACGGTAATCTCGAAGCAATCAGCTTTTTAAAGCATTTTAACAGCATGTTAAAGAAAAGATTCCCACAGGCAATAACTATAGCTGAGGAGTCAACAGCATGGCCTATGGTAAGTGGTGATCCTGATAATGGGGAATGTCTTGGCTTTACATTTAAGTGGAATATGGGCTGGATGCATGATTTCCTTGAATATATGAAGCTTGATCCATATTTTAGAAAGTTTAATCATAGCAAGATGACATTTTCATTGATGTATGCTTACAGCGAGAATTTCATTCTTGTGCTTTCACATGATGAGGTTGTACATCTTAAGTGTTCTATGCTTGGTAAAATGCCTGGTGACAGGGAGGACAAGTTCAAGAATCTTAAGCTGGCATATGCATATATGTGTGGACATCCTGGCAAGAAGCTTTTGTTCATGGGACAGGAATTTGGTCAGTGGAATGAGTGGAGTGAGAAGCGTGCTCTTGACTGGTATCTGTTAGAGGATGAAAGTCATACAGAACTTAAGGATTTTACGAAAAAGTGTCTGAAGCTTAATAAGAATTATCCATGTCTGTATGCTACTGATTACAGCAGTGAAGGATTTAGATGGATTAATGCCAATGATAAAGATAATAGCGTTTTATCATTTATGAGAATCAGTCCGGATGGAAAGAAGAATCTTCTCTTTGTACTTAATTTTACACCAGTTGAAAGAGACAGTTTCAGAATAGGAGTTCCATTCAAGACTAAGTATAAGCTGGTCCTTGGAGATAATGAAGCTGACCAGAAGAAGACTCTTACAGCCGTTAAGGGAGATTGTGATGGATATCCGCAGTCATTGCTTATTGACTTACATAAGTATGGAATAGCTGTGTATGAGTTTAACGGTGATGTTTCTAAGGTTCATGCTACGAAGATATAGGAGAATAATATAGAGAAAGGGAACTGGTTTGGATTTTTATTAATTCTGAATCAGCTTCCTTTTTATTTGCTATAATATATGTCTCAATTATCCCACCATATCTGCCGAAATATTTATTATATGACAATGAGTGATTGTTTCAGATAGTAAATAAGAAAGGCAGCAGAATATGACATATACAGTTTCAGGCGCGAATTTTAATAAAGATGTTGCGGCACAGGGAACATCTATTAATTATAAAGAAAATAAGGCGGTTAAAAGTGAAGGTGTGGCAGGCTCATTTGCAGGAGTGGTAATCTCTGGCAGTGTGACAGCTGCAAATGACAATACATATGAGGGACTTCTTAAGGAGGCAGATGATGTAAAGAGCCAGATTATGGCGAGTGCTTCCAGTGCAAAGATAAGCCTTAAGGCATTGATGATGAAGTTATCAGGTGCTGATGCGGTAAAGTTAGATGAGGATGGCTTTAATCTTACAGATGCAACGCCTGATGATATGGTTAATATCGTAGAGAAGATTAAGATAGAACTTGCGATGCACTCTGATGATTATGTTAATTATGGAACAGCAGTTTCTAAGGATAAGATTGAGAGTGTGACTGGAAGTGCAGCAATGGCGGCAAGTATCGAGAGCCGTATGCAGGGAGCAGATATAGCTGTCAATAATGAAAGTATTTCTGAGGTTAATGGGGCGCTTGAAAAGAGCAGGGAATTAAAGCCATTATCAGAGAATACGAAGAATTATATGGCGGCTAATGGCATAGAGCCATCAATTGCAGGAATATATCAGGCACAGGCGGCAGCTTCATCAAGTATCAGTGCGGATGGCGTTACAATAGGAAGGTGCGCAGATGCAATATCTGACGCTGATTTTGAAGCCTTAAGACCGGGAATTGAGAAGATAATTGCTTCGGCAGGACTTGAGGTCAATGATAAGACACTTGCAGATGCGAGAGCATTTATAGACGCACAGATTCCTGTTACTAAAGAAAATCTTGAATATAAAGCACAGCTTGATTCGATAGACATTGATATGATACAGGCTGATTCAGAGGAACTGCTTAATAAAATATTTGATAATATGAAGCTTGGAGGCAAGGCAGAGAATACGCTCGTTACAGGTTCGCCAGTTGATGATATAAGGACAGCTCTTGATACTATTAACAGGGCAGAGTATTCAGATGTTGCAAATGTGGTATCAAAAGGGGAAACATTTACAATAGCAAGCCTTAAGCTGGAGATGGATGCAAGAAGCTTCAGAATTGAATACAGTGCAGCAACAGTAAGCACAGGAAATAGTGAAGTTAGGAATCAGGCATCTGATGTACAGCAGGCAGCAGATAAGGCGTATGACACGCTTGTAACAGCAAGGGTTCTTATGAGTGCGAATGCGTCCATATATCTCGTTAAGAATAACATTTCTATTCTTACAACTCCGATAGATGAGCTTAATTCAATGCTTATGGAATATGAGCAGGCTGATGAAAAGTATGAAGAAGCGCAGATTGCATATACAGATGTTCTTGAAGCAAGAAAGACATTGAATGAGATAGTAAGAAATCCTGCGCGTGTATTTGCCAGTATGTTTGACAAGATGAATGAAACTTATGAGGCAGTCGGAACTCAGATAAGAGGCGATTTAGGTGATTCATTAAAGAAGGCAGTACAGGGAAGTGCGGATGATATTATTAGGGAGCTTGGACTTGAGGGAACTGATGAGGACAAGGAAGCAATAAAGGTACTGGCTGCTAATAACATGGATATGACAAAGGAAAATGTAGAGATAGTCAAATCTGTTAATGCAATGATTAATAATCTTATTAAGAATATGAAACCAGAGACAGTTCTTAATATGATAAAAGACGGAGTAAATCCAATGAATGCTTCAATTGAGGAAGTCAACGAATATCTTACAGAGGCTAATGATAAAGCATCTAAGGATAATGAGGAGAAGTTTTCAAAGTTTCTTTATAAGCTTGACCGTACCAATGGTATTACTAAAGAGCAGAGAAAGCAGTTTATAGGAATATACCAGATGATGAATATATTCACCAGAGATGCCGGAGTGGCAGCAGGTGCGCTGATTAAGCAGGGAGCTGAGGTCACTATGAATAATCTTATGACTGCATATAATTCAAGAAAGCATTATGACATGGAGGCTGTTATTGATGAGAATACAGGAATGGCAGAGGTAAGCGGAATTGCTAACTATTACAGTGCATTATTTATGGCAAATGGTGGATTAGTTACCCCGAATACATTAAAGAATGTGGATAACTCATCCGGAATCGGAGAACAGTCCGTTGAAATGTTTATTGAACAGTTAGAGGATAACTATGATGCGGCAGCCGAGGAACAATATTATGAGGAATATCTTAAGGAACAGCAGGCAGCAGTGCAGGCAGGAGCTGATATATTGAGGCAGATAAGAAATGCAGATACAGAAATAAACAGTGGTAACATACAGGCTGTTAAAGCATTTTTAGAATCCGGACAGTTCCCGGATATCAGGGGTGTTAAGACAACACGTGATTATGCAAGGGATTCGATTGAAAAAATCGGACATAAAGAAAAACTGTCACTTATGTATGAAGAAATGAAAGATGAGACAGAGGAAGAACTTCAGGAGGTTCTTTCCAAAGCAGGAGACCTTGATACACAGATAGATGTCAATTACGAGGGATTTCTGGATTTAAGACTTAAGGACAGAACAATCGGATATATTAAGAATCTGGCATTAAGGCATGATTACAGAATACCGTATATAACAGACTCAGGAAGTACAGGTATGCTGAAACTTACATTGGTTCAGGATGACGACAATAAAGGTCGTATATCTGTAAACATGCTAAGCAGCGTATTAGGAAAAGTTTCTGTTGAGGCTAAGGCTGACAGAGAAAGTCTTGGTATGTACATTGTCAGTGACACAGCAGTTTCAGATGAAGGAAGCCAGCTTCTTGAGGATATGGAAGAAAATTTAAAAGAAGGATTTGGATTTACAAATGTGACCGTCAACATTACAAAATCGTCAGACGTGCCATATGTGACTTATGAAGCAGCGGCTGACAGTGTGGCAACAGATAAGCTGTATGAAATTGCAGCACAGATTGTAAAACTGCTTGCAGGCTAAAGATTTGCACAGAAAGTCCGATATATAGAGCATGAACAGGTAAATTGGACAGACAGAAAGGTTAAGATATGAGAATAGGAACTAATGTGGCAGCGATTGTTGCCAACAATGCATTACAGAAATCACAGAATAATCTGTCAACATCAATTGAAAGATTATCATCAGGATACAAGATAAATGGCTCTAAGGACGATGCTGCAGGATGTGCTATTTCTGAAAAGATGAGAGCACAGATAAGAGGTCTTAGTCAGGCCCAGAATAATACAGCTGATGGAGTTTCTGTTTTGAATACAGCAGAAGGTGCAATTACAGAAATCCAGAGTATGCTCACAAGATTAAAGGAACTTAGCGTTCAGGCTGCTAATGATGTTAATTCAGATGATGAAAGAGAAGCTATACAGAAGGAGATAGAACAGATTAATAACGAGATTGACAGAATATCTGATCAGACAGAATTCAATACACAGTCTCTTATTAACGGTAATCTTTCAAGAAGAGTATATTCAGATCTTCAGGGAGTTAATCAGCTTTCTGTATCTGACAGCTATACAGCAGGTGTATATGGAATAACTGTTACTGAGGATGCAAGACAGGCTATAGCGATAGGAGCAGGAAGTATTACTATGTCATCAACAGCTTCTATAACAGAAGAACAGGCTGGAGCAATAAACATTAATGGCTACAAGATAAGCATTTCCGAAGGTGATACACTTGATAAGGTGATGGGAAAGATTATTGATGGAGTTAACATCACAGGGGGTTCTGCATTTACAGTTAAAGACCTTAATAATGATACAGCAGCTAATGGTACTGATTATGCAGGTTATGTACCAACAGCAGATTATGCTGGTTCAACACTTGTTATTATGACTAACCAGTATGGAAGCGACCAGAAGATGAATATAACATGTGATAATGCAGAGCTTGCAGATATTTTGGGAATACCACAGGCAGCAACACAAGATGGTATATATGTAGAAGGAAGCGATGTTAAGGCAGAGATTGCTACAGGAGATGATGGAAAGCGAATTGGTTTTGCTGATTCGGCAATTCTTTCAACAAAGGGAACTGTAATTACAGTAACAGATGTTAATAACAAAGAGTTTTCAATGGATGTTCCAGGTAATGCGGCAGGTACTGTATTTGACGACAGTAACAATGATGGACAGTCAGTTGCAGGTGCAGGTACAGCAAGAACTATAAGTCAGGAAGTCACAGACGTTGGAACTATGAGCATACATGTAGGTGCTAATCAGGATCAGGTTATTGTTATTGATATTCCAGCAATAACAACTTATTCACTTGGCACGGAGCATATGAATGTCATGACTCAGTATACAGCGTCAAGGGCGATATCTACTGTAGATGAAGCTATTAATAAGACTAATAAAATACGTTCAAGAATCGGTGCATACGAGAACAGATTTGATCATACAACTAATAACCTTGAGGTTTCAAGTGAGAACCTTACCAAGTCATTATCAACAATGATAGATACTGATATGTCAGAAGAGATGACTACTTATACTTCTGAAACAGTTCTTACACAGGCAGCTACGTCAATACTTGCACAGGCTAATGAAAGACCTTCACAGGTATTACAGTTATTACAGTAGTTTAAGATTCAATGGTTATATAGGAAAGGGATGCTATGACTAAAGAAACAATTAAGACATTTCAGTATAGAATTACACAGGCAACAGCATCACAGCTTGTTGTGATTCTGTATGATATGGCTATAGAATATCTTAATGATGCATGTGAGAGTGATAGTACAGAGCATGCGCATAATAATATATATATGGCACAGAAGGTTATAGACCAGCTTATATGCGGACTTGATATGCAGTATGAGATATCAGCTAATCTTTTCGTAATATATAATCATATGAAGAGGTCACTTATTTCAGCATCTGTAAGTCTTGATAATAAAGAGATTAACAGAATTACAGGGCTTTTAAAGAAACTCAGGGCATCCTTTTATGAGGTTAGTAAACAGGATGATTCTGAGCCGCTTATGAAGAATACACAGGCTGTATATTCAGGCCTTACATATTCAAAAGGTGGAATTAGTAATGAAACACAGACTGATAATATAGAAAACAGAGGATTCAGGGTTTAGCTCCGAATCCTCTGTTTATTATAATCTGCGTCTTCTTCTGTTATAGTGTCTTCTCTGTCTTTTTCTTCTTGCCCGTTCTTCAATAATGTAGATGATAAAAAGAATAACGGCACCAATTCCAACAAGTATCCATATATTAATTCTGATACATGTTTTTGGTTTATAAGATGATGAAACATCATTATTAATGTATGGCAGCAGGCTTCCGGTATCTGTTCCGGCAGCAGATATATTAAGTGTAGTTGTGCCGACAGTATTATCATTGTATAAGAACTTAAGATGTGTTGTCATAACACCATTCTCATTGGTCATGTCATAATTATCATCAACCGTCATTGATACATTTGACAATGAACTTTTATTAGGTATTGTGATAAATGAAGCATTTAACCCAAAGTTTAGTGAAAGAGTTGAGAAAACAGCTGAGTTATAATAGTTGTCATTAGAGAACATTGCTCCGAGCTGGCTTCCGGTTGTTGTTGATTTCTGGAAATTCGCAAATCCCCAGTCAAAAAGGGTTTTTGTATCAACATATCTTATCTCATCTGTGGCTTCCTTAAATACAACGCATATAAGACGCATACCGTCTTTTTCTGCAAATGTAACAAGTGTATTCTGTGATTCATCAGTATATCCTGTTTTACCACCCTTGCAGTATTCATAATAGTAGGCACGACCCTTTAACATCTTGTGTCGGTGTCTTATTGTACGCTGTGCAGACATGTTAGTTGCAGGAATTACATATGCATCGGCAGTTGAATCAATGCTGACAAAAGAAGCATTGTTATAGCACCCTCTTGCAATCATTGCCATATCATATGCCGTTGTGTAGTGGTTGGTATTATATAATCCGCTTGCATTGGCAAAATGTGTATTCAAAGCACCAAGTTCTTTTGCCTTGGCATTCATCATATCGACAAATGCATCTATTGAGCCAGCCACATGTTCACCGAGGGCATAAGCCATCTCGTTGGCAGAATACAGCAGAAGTCCGTGAAGAAGCTGGTTGACAGTAAATTGCTCGCCAGCTTTTGAACTTAAGTTGGCATCCTCATATACATTAATTGAGTTAGCAGCTGACTGTGAAAATGTTACAACATCGTCCATATTACAGTTCTCAATAGTAAGGAGTCCTGTTAAAATCTTGGTTGTGCTGGCTGGATAACATTTTTCATGAGAGTTCCTCTCGAAAAGAATGGAACCTGTATCAGCATCAATAAGAATGCAGCTGTTTGAGTTAACATCAGGTGCATCCGGCCATACAGCCTTTGTGCTGGTTGTGTCTGTCTCACTGTAGACTTTGTTGTATGCTGCAGCCTGGGTATCCGCTGCAAAAGCTGAGAATACCAAAACAGTGGCAGATACAGCGCTGGTTATCTTTATAAGTAATCCTTTTAAAAATTGCTTTTTCATTATAGAGATAATTCCTCCGATTAATAAAATATACAAATACATTGTAGCCTAGGATTGTCCATAAGTAAACCCCGCTTGGCAAAAAGTGATATTTATGGTAAATAATATATAGGAAACTCAGATTTCGGCTATGTCTGTGTGCGGCATGTGCTTTCAGGATGACTTCGCTTAGCATGAGTAAATGCCGCCATCTGCAAAGTCTATTACAGTGCGTGAAATCAAACGCACTTCGTTTGGACGTGCTTTCACGCACTGAACTTATGCAGATGGTGGCATTAACTCCTGCACAGCTTGTCATATTCAAGCGTATACCGCACACGGACATAGCCGAAATCTGAGCTAATATATAAGATAGGAGTAATGTATGAGACTTAGAAATGTACCCGGAGCAAGGGAAGTAATGATAGAGAATGAATATGTGTTTACAGAGCCAGAAGGGATGAAAGGCACATGGTCACAGGTTTTCGGTAACGATAATCCAATCCGTATTGAGATTGGTATGGGTAAAGGCACATTTATAACAACACTGGCAGCAAATAATCCTGATATTAATTATGTGGGTATAGAGAAGTATTCAAGCGTGCTTTTAAGAGCTGTTGAGAAACAGGATGAGCTTCAGCTTCCTAATTTAAGATTCATCAGAATGGATGCAGAGGCTATATGTGAGGTGTTTGGAGAGGGAGAGGTAGACAGAATATACCTTAATTTTTCAGATCCATGGCCAAAAGACAGACATGCGAAGAGAAGACTTACCTCAAGACAGTTCATGGCGAGATATGATGTGATATTAAAGCCAGATGGACAGGTGGAATTCAAAACAGATAATAAAGATTTATTCGATTTTTCATTAGAAGAGATTAAAGAGGCAGACTGGGAGCTTCCTGTTGTCACATTTGACTTACATAATGACTCTGTACTTAACGAGGGTAATGTAATGACAGAGTATGAGACAAGATTTTCACAGATGGGCAATCCTATCTGTAAACTTATCGCAGTAAGAAATCATTAATAATAAATGCATATACTATATAAAGGCTTTTGGAGAATTGTTGTGAAGAATAAAGCATTTGCAAGGAAAGTATCAGAAGTGATGTATGTGCATAAAGGTGCGAATTACAGAGTGGTAAGATTTAAGAATTCCCTCGACGATGTCGTGAGAATTCTTAATACCAAAAAATAATCTAGAGGTCATCGGGCGAGTCATAAGGCTGCACGGTGACTTTTCTTTTGTCCAGAAAATGCTGCACTGTAATGTTTAACAGGTAGCTTAATACGGCAAATACGGGAACTCCAAGGAACATTCCAATTACGCCAAACAGTGCCCCACCTACGGTTATTGAAAATACAACCCATACAGGCTTAAGACCTGTAGTGCTGCCGATGATACGCGGACCGATAAGCAGACCGTCAACCTGCTGGATGCAGACAATCATGATTACAAATATGATAAGTTTGATAGGGCTTGCGATAACTATAATCACACCGCCAATCACACCACCGATGTATGGTCCAAAATACGGAATCATGTTCGTTATGCCGACAATCACGCTTATAAGCACTGCATATGGCAGCTTGAGAATCAGCATGATAATAAAGCAGATAATCATGACAATAATTGAGTCAAATGATTTGCCAATAATATAATTAATAAAAATGCTTGCACAATTCTTACAGATGATGCGTGTATTGTCTGCTGTTTTCTTAGGAAGCACAGCATATAAAAATCTCTTAAAATGATAAAAGATATTCTTATTATCAGAAATCATGTAGATGGACACGATAATTGCAATAATAAGGTTTAACACACCTGAAAGAATGGCCATGGATGTATTAAGAATGTAAGGAACCATATTGGTAAGTGCACCAGTCATGTAGTCAACAAGTTTAGGAAGAGCATCTTCAATCTTCTGATTAATGAAATTGTAATCAATAGAAGAATTGGCGTGCTTATCTTCAAACTCAGTGAACCAGTTGCGGATATTCTCGTACCATACAGGAGCCTGATTGGCAATCTCTGTAATGCTTTTGTATATCTGAGGCACAACAAAGCCTATTAATACTGCAAATGCGCCAACTGCTATCAGGTAAGCAACAAGAATTGAAAGCATTTTGGCGGCTTTCTTGGACTTGATATGGCATACACCCATGAAGAACCTGTTATAAAGGGCCTTGATAAACGGATAAAGAACAAGCGCAATCATGGCACCAATAAGAAATGGTGACAGTATATGGAATATATTGCCCAATGACTTGACGGTTGCAGGCCAGTTACCAATGAACTTATATATAAGAATTGCACCTAGCACAAAAAGCAGACCATATATAACAATTGTAAAGTATTTGCTGTTAGGCTGGAATACATTCTTGCCAACAGCTTTGTCAGGTTTTGGTGGCTGTTCCTGTTCAGAATCAAGATTAATAGCTTCTATTGGGATATTGTCAACGTGTTTTGGCTGTTGTTCAAATTTTTTTAACTTCATATCAACTCTCTTTTCTTAATAAATGTATATTAAATATAAATATTTTCTCTTAAAATTGGGAATATAATAGAATTATAAGGGGTATAAAGGCACATATCAATATAAAAAACATGGTAAAATGATGAAAAAACAAGAAAATTATAAAAAAAGTTAAATTGTTCTTAAATAAATACAAAAAAGTGCTTGCATTTTATTAAACCATGCTATAGAATATCACTTGTGCTTGAGACAACACGAAAGCACAGAACAAAATAAGTTAAGCACCGCTAGCTCAGTTGGTAGAGCACCTGACTCTTAATCAGGGTGTCCAGGGTTCGA
>ENA-OYWK01001311-OYWK01001311.1-human-gut-metagenome-genome-assembly--contig:-NODE-1311-length-11943-cov-4.533816_pt1 | contig 11943 bp, 8 predicted proteins | sample MGYA00244808_ERZ653392 | MGnify/ENA primary metagenome ERZ653392 (study PRJEB26926, sample SAMN06165125) | human gut metagenome | biome: ENVO:00009003; feature: ENVO:2100002; material: ENVO:00002003...
TATAAGAGACAGATGCCGAGGCGCAGCGTTTATCGAAAATCAAAAGATTAAAATACAATCAAAATATTAACTTTAAAGAGAAGGAGAACACAGCTATGAGTAAAGTAATTGAAGGACTTTTCTATGCAGAGTCGCACGAATGGATAAAAAGAGAAGGTGAATTCGGATACGTAGGTATCACCGATTTTGCTCAACACGAATTGGGAAATATCGTTTATGTCGATATGCCGGAAGTGGGCGACGAAGTAGCACAAGGCGAAGAATTCGGTGCAGTAGAGAGTGTTAAGGCTGCCAGCGATCTGATTTCACCGGTAAGCGGCGAAGTTGTGGAAATCAACGAAAAACTCGAAGGTGCACCCGAACTGCTGAATGAAGATGCTTTCGGAAACTGGATCTTCAAAGTAAAATTGAGCGATCCCGCCGAACTGGATAATTTGATGGGTGCGGAAGCATACGAAGCTATCTGCGAATAAACGATCGGGAGGAAATCTTATGTACAAATATTTTCCGCATACCGATGCGGATATTCGGGCTATGCTGCAAAAGGTCGCCGTTGAAAAATTAGACGACCTGTATGCCGAACTGCCCGATGCCGTACGGTTGAAAAAAGAGTACGACCTGCCCTCGTCGATGACCGAAACCGAAGTAAGAAATTACTTCAAAGAGTTGGGCGCACTCAACTCTCCGCTCATTTCGTTCGCCGGAGGCGGCGTGTACGACCACTACTCGCCCGCGGTGATTCCGCAACTGCTTTCGCGTTCGGAATTTCTGACGGCATATACGCCTTACCAACCCGAAATATCGCAAGGTACATTACAATATATCTTCGAGTTCCAAAGCATGATTGCCGAACTCACCGGCATGGATTGCAGTAACGCTTCGATGTACGACGGAGCTACCGCTACGGCAGAAGCCATGTTTATGGCGGTGGCTCATGCCAAGAAGAAAAATCGGGTGCTGATTTCGCAAACCGTCGCACCGCATGTACGCCGCGTTGTCAATACCTACGCCAAATTCAAAGGTATCGAAGTCGGCGAAATTGCCGAGAAAGACGGTATTACCGACTTGAACGACATGCAGCAGAAATTGGCTGCCGGCGACGTTGCCGGTGTGATTGTCAGCTCGCCCAACTTCTACGGCATCGTGGAAGATTATACCGGCGTTGCCGATCGGGTGCACGAAGCGAAAGCCCTGCTGATCATGAATGCCGATCCGTCGGCTCTCAGCATCTTAAAGACTCCGCGCGAATGGGGGGCTGATATCGCTTGCGGCGACGGTCAGGCCCTTGGTATTCCGATGAACTTCGGCGGTCCGTTCGTAGGGTATCTTGCCTCTACCAAAGAGCTGATGCGCAAACTTCCGGGACGTATCGTCGGTGCTACCACCGATGTGGACGGCAAACGGGCTTTCGTGCTTACACTGCAAGCCCGCGAACAACACATCCGCCGGGAAAAAGCGAACAGCAATATCTGTTCGAACCAATCGCTCATGGCTTTGTACGTAACGATCTATCTTGCCTTGATGGGCAAAGAAGGGTTGCGCAAAGCCAATGAGTTGTCGTATGCCGGTGCGCACTATCTGTGCGACGAATTACTGAAAACCGGTAAATTCGAACTCTGTTTCGACCGCCCGTTCTTCAAAGAATTTGCCGTGCGCACCACGCTCGACGTAGACCGTCTCTACCGACGGTGCATCGAAAACGGCATATTGGCGGGCATCCGATTGGGAGACACGCGACCGGAAATGAAAGATGTACTGATGTTCAGTGTGACTGAAAAACGCACGCGCGAAGAGATCGAACGTTTAATGGCTATTGTCAGAGAGGAGGCTACACGATGAAATACTACGATAAACTCATATTCGAATTATCGAAAGAGGGACGTATGGGCTACTCTCTTCCCTCTGAAAATCCGTTCGGTTCATACGGTACACAACAGCTGCCGGAAAATCTGCGACGCGCAGAGAAAGCCGAATTGCCGGAGGTCAGCGAACCGGATGTGGTAAGACACTATACCAATGTGTCGAACAAGAACTTCGGTGTGGAAACCGGATTCTATCCGCTCGGTTCGTGTACCATGAAATATAATCCGAAGATCAACGAGGAGATGGCGGCTTTGCCCGAATTTTCGGCTCTGCACCCGGCTCAGCCTGTCGAAACGGCACAAGGTGCTTTGCGCCTGTACTACGAACTCGCTCATTCACTCGCCGAGATTTCCGGATTGGCGGAGTTCACACTGAACCCGTATGCCGGAGCCCACGGCGAATTGACCGGATTGATGATCATGCGCGAATATCATCTGCAACGGGGCGACACGAAGCGTACGAAAGTGATCGTGCCCAACAGCGCACACGGAACGAATCCTGCCAGTGCGGCGGTATGCGGTCTGGAAATCGTCGAAATCAAGTCGTTGGAAGACGGGACGATCGATGTCGAAGACCTGAAAGCACATCTCGATGACACGATTGCCGGTATCATGATGACTAACCCGAATACGTTAGGTATCTTCGAACGTGCAATTCCAGAAATCGCACGACTGGTACACGACTGCGGAGGTCTGCTCTACTACGACGGAGCCAATCTGAACCCGCTGCTCGGCGAATGCCGGCCGGGAGATATGGGATTCGACATCATGCACATCAACCTGCACAAAACATTCTCCACGCCTCACGGCGGCGGCGGACCCGGAAGCGGTCCGGTAGGTGTCTGTGCCAAGCTGACCGACTACCTGCCCAACCCTCACGTGAAGAAAGAAGGCGACCGCTATATCGCCGAATACAACGATCGGGCAATAGGCAGCGTATCATCGTTCTTCGGCAACTTCGGCGTGATGATGCGTGCTTACGCTTATATCCTTTCGTTAGGCAAAGAGCAGATCAAATACGTAGGACCGCTGGCTACCCTCAATGCCAACTATGTGAAAGAGTCGCTCAAAGATCATTACCTGCTGCCTATCGAAGGCATCTGCAAACACGAATTCGTGTTCGACGGATTGCGCGACAAATCGACCGGTGTCACCACACTCGACATTGCCAAACGATTGCTCGACTACGGCTATCACGCTCCGACGATCTACTTCCCGCTGTTGTTCCATCAGTCGATCATGATCGAACCGACCGAAACCGAATCGATCGAAACCCTCGACGAGTTTATCGACGTGATGAAACGCGTGGCAACGGAAGCAATCGAAAATCCGGAAATCGTGAAAAACGCACCGCACAATACACCGGTGCGCCGGTTGGATGAAACTAATGCCGCCCGCAATCCGATATTGCATTATCGGGATCTGACGAAACAGGCATAACCCGACGATTGCCGGAATGAACGACCTGCCGTGTTGCACCTCGATCGTTCCGGCAGATCCGGGAAAACTACAAGGCAGGGATGCGACGTATGGCGTTGAAACAGTTGCCAACAACAAGCAATAGACGCGGCACGCTGCATCCCTGCTTTATACAGAAACCACGGGCAATCGTTCCGTTATCGGCGATCGCCCTAAACCGAAAGAAGAGAATACGATGAATACAAGCGATATTATCATTATCGGCGCCGGTCCGGGCGGATATGAAACGGCGGTATATGCCGCCAAACAAGGAATGAGCGTAACCATTTTCGAAGGAGAACATTTAGGCGGCACTTGCCTGAATGAAGGTTGCATCCCGACAAAATGCCTGTGCAAGAATGCCGCTTTGTTAGAAGACCTGAAAGAGGGCGAACGCTGGGGATTGAACGATCTTTCCTATGTGTTCGATCTGAAAAAGGCGATGCAACGTAAGGCGGAAACCGTACAGACACTGACTGCCGGCATCGAGTTCCTGTTGAAAAACAAACTGATCACGGTAATTCCCGAATTCGCCTCATTCAAGGACGACCATACCGTCGTCACTCCCACCGGCGAAGAATATACGGCATCCGCGATTATCATCGCCACCGGTTCGGAATCGAAATTGCTGCCGATACCGGGTATCGACCTTCCGAGGGTCATTACCTCGAAAGAGATTCTCGACATCACCGAAGTGCCGGAAGAACTTTGTATTATCGGTGCCGGAGTGATCGGGCTGGAATTCGCCTCGATCTTCCAAAGTTTCGGAAGCCGTGTCACGGTAGTGGAATTTGCCAAAGAGATTCTGCCCAATTTCGATACGGACATCAGCAAGCGATTGAAACAAAGTTTGGTAAAACGGGGCATACAGATCATCAACCAAGCCGGAGTTTCGGCAATAGAAGCAAATGACGGACGTCTGACCGTGCGCTATCGCGTGAAAGAGACCGAACAAGAATGCTGCGCCGATACCGTATTGGTGGCTGTCGGACGAGCCCCCTACCTCGAATCGCTGAATCTCGAACAGACCGGCATACAATTCTCGCCCAAAGGAATCGTTACCGATGAGCATTTCGAGACATCCGTAGCCGGTGTATTCGCAATCGGCGACGTGAACGGAAAATGTATGCTGGCTCATGCCGCCACATTCCAAGGGAAAAAGGTAATTCATCACCTGCAAGGAAAAACGGACGGAATCCGTTTAGACATCATTCCCTCCGCAGTATTTACCCAACCCGAAGCCGCAGCCGTAGGACGAACCGAAGAGGAATGCAAACAGCAAGGCATAGCTTACAGTTGCAAGAAAGCGTTTTTCCGCTCGAACGGAAAAGCGATCTGCATGGGCGAACCGGATGGCTTGTGTAAATTGATCGTAGACGGCGACCGTAAACTGATCGGATGCCATTTGTTCGGGGCTCATGCCGCCGACCTCGTGCAGGAAATCGGTGCGTTAATCGCCGCCGGTGTCACCATAGACCGGATGAAAGAGATGATCCACGCCCACCCCACGCTGTCGGAAGTACTTCAAGAGTGCGCCCACGAGTTCTAAAACGGGATCAACCGCAAGATATTCGGAAGCTGTCGGAACCGGAATAAGGGGTTATATCGAAAACTTGAATTTCGATATAACCCCTTTTCAGTGCGTTAGGAAGCGGCTCGGCAAAATCAATTCATAAAACATTCGTTTCCCTTTTGCTCCTGCCCTCGCCTTTCACTATCTTTGCACCTCGTATTGCAATACATGGGTATTTCAAAATTACGAGAGCACCCTTTTTTTATTCTGTTAGCACACATTATGACCGACTACAAACTTATTGTCCTCGATCTGGACGGGACACTGACTAATTCGAAAAAAGAGATTACTCCGGCAACCCGCAATGCCTTGTTACAGGTACAGGAACTGGGTATAAAAGTGGTATTGGCTTCGGGAAGGCCGACCTATGGAATCATGCCGTTGGCAGACGAATTACAGATGCAACGTTATGGCGGCTATATCTTGTCGTACAACGGCGGACAAATTATCGACTGCTCTACCGGAAAGCGTGTATTCGAGACCGTATTGCCCGACGAGATCGTACCGCAACTGTATACCGCCTCGCAAGAGTTCGGAACTACACTACTATCGTACGACGGGCGGTATATCCTTACGGAAGAACCCGAAAATATATACGTACGGAAAGAGGCGTTTCTGAATAAAATGGAGATCAAAGGGGTAACAAATTTTTTGGAAGCATTGCCACTTCCTGTAACGAAATGTTTAATGGTCGGGGACGGAGAGCATCTGGCAAAGGTTACCGGAATCATGCAACAACGGTTCGGCGACCGCATCAGCGTCTACCGATCCGAACCTTTCTTTCTCGAATTAGTGGCACAACATATCGACAAAGCCCGTTCGCTCGAACGGCTGCTATCGCTTCTCGACTTAACACCCACACAAATGATTGCGTGCGGCGACGGCTACAACGATCTGTCGATGATCCGTTTTGCCGGATTAGGCGTAGCTATGGCAAACGCCCAACAGGAAGTGAAAGAGAATGCCGACTACATCACTTCGTCGAACGATGACGAGGGTGTGACGAAAGTCATCGAACGGTTTATCCTCAACGGCTAATTCCCAACCGCCATAAAACGGAAATCCCCCACAAAAGTCCGGTGTCTGACTTTTGTGGGGGATTTCATATCAACGAAAACGTTCACTATCATGCACCTTTTCTTGCCTCGGCATAGCTTGAACAAGTTCGTCTCTGCTTCCGGCTGTCGAAAACGGTCATTCAATTTACCCGGACTTCGGGAAAATAGGCGGCAAACAACGCCCGGGCTGCGGCCAATTGGTCGGGCGTATTTTCTTTTACTCCGGTCAGGGCATACGGTTGCCCCAGAGCTTCGTACTTATGAACGCCCAACGTATGATACGGCAATATTTCGACCCGCTGCAACATTCGGTACTCTCTGAAATGTTCGCCCAAAGCCCGTATGTCGGCTTCGAAATCGGAATATCCCGGCACCAATACATAACGTAACCAAAACGGTTTTTCGTGACATTCAAGCCAATCTGCCGTAGCGAGGGGCTGTTTATTCTCGCGTCCGGTAATCCGAAGATGATGTGCGGCATCGAACTCTTTGATATCGAGCAAAACGAGATCTGCCAACGAAAAGAGTTCTTCGGCATCGCCGTTCCAGATGCTACCATTCGTATCCAGACAGACATGGATTCCCTCGGCTTTCAACCGACGTACCAAAGGTACGAGTTCCCGGGCTTGCAGCGTCGGTTCGCCACCGCTGAATGTAACGCCGCCCCGCCGCCCGAAGAACGGTTTCTGGCTGACCGCCAGCCGGACTATCTCCTCATGGTCTGTGGGTGTCCCACCCTCAGCCGATATGGTATCGGGATTGGCACAATAGAGACAGCGGAAGTTACAACCTTGCAGGAAAACGACGAGCCGGATACCCGGCCCGTCGAATGTGCCCATACTTTCGTATGAATGTACTTTTATCATCGCTTTTACATCTTCTCGTGGAAACTGCGCGAAATGACTTCCAACTGATGCTCGCGGCTCAACCGCACGAAATTAACGGCATATCCCGAAACGCGGATAGTCAGTTGCGGATATTTTTCGGGGTGTTCCATCGCATCTTCCAGCATCTCACGGTTCAGCACATTCACATTGAGGTGATGCGCTCCCTTGCTGAAATATCCGTCCATCATGCAGACCAGATTGTCTATACGGTCTTCTTCGGTTGCACCAAGCGATTTGGGAACAATCGAGAACGTGTTGCTCACACCGTCCTGCGCATCGTTGTAATTGATTTTCGATACGGAACTCAACGATGCTATTGCGCCTTTGGTATCGCGTCCGTGCATCGGATTGGCACCCGGAGCGAAAGCTACGCCTTTTTTACGTCCGTCGGGTGTAGCACCGGTCTTCTTTCCGTACATCACGTTCGAAGTGATCGTAAGAATAGACAAGGTAGGACGTGCATTCTTATACACCGGAAGTTTGCCCAACTCGGTGCTGAAATAGTGCGTCAGATCCACGGCTATCTGGTCTACCCGGTCGTCGTCGTTTCCATAGCACGGGAATTCGCCCTCGATATCGAAACTTTCGGTAAGACCTATTTCGTTACGGTGTGCGGTTACTTTTGCATATTTAATTGCCGACAACGAATCGGCTGCAATCGACAATCCTGCCGCTCCGTATGCCAAATTGATACGGGGATTGGTATCGACAAATGCCATCTGCGCTTTTTCGTAATAGTATTTGTCGTGCATGTAATGAATGATGTTCATCGCTTCGTTGTACACGCGTGCGATCTCTTTCAATACCACTTTGTAGTTTGCCAGTACCTCATCGTAATTCAAAACATCGCCCGACAACACGGGAATGCCTTTTACCATTACCGTCCCCGTGTTTTCACAACGTCCGCCGTTTATTGCCAGCAACAGGGCTTTTGCCAAGTTTGCCCGGGCTCCGAAGAACTGAATCTGACGTCCGATATCCTGAAACGATACGCAGCAGGCGATTCCGTAATCGTCGGAATGACGTACCGAACGCATCAGGTCGTCGTTTTCGTATTGGACAGAAGAGGTGTCGATCGAAACTTTTGCACAGAAGTTCTTGAATCCTTCGGGCAGTTCGGGACTCCACAGCACCGTCATATTGGGTTCGGGCGACGGACCTAAGTTATAAAGCGTCTGCAAGAAGCGGAACGATGTTTTTGTTACTTTCACCCGTCCGTCGTTGAAGCGTCCGCCGATCGATTCGGTTACCCAAGTGGGATCGCCGGCAAAGATCTCATTGTACGAATTCATACGCAGGTGACGCACCATACGCAATTTGATGACAAACTGGTCGATCAATTCCTGAGCAAAGCTCTCGTCGATCAAGCCTTTCGACAATTCGTATTCGATATAAATGTCCAAGAACGACGACACGTTTCCGAGCGACATGGCTGCACCGTCCTGCTCTTTTACAGCTGCCAGATATGCCATATATACCCATTGTACGGCTTCTTGCGCCGTATATGCCGGACGTCCCAGTTCCAGTCCGTAATATTCGCCCATCACCTTGATCTCTTTCAACGCCTTGATCTGTTCGGCAACTTCTTCGCGCAAACGGATCCGCGCCTCGTCCATCGGACCGGTAAGCGAACGTAAATCGTTCGTCTTGGCTTCGATCAGACGATCGGCACCATAAAGTGCCAATCGGCGATAGTCGCCGATCACACGTCCGCGGGCGTAATTATCGGGAAGTCCGGTGAGGAAACCCAACGAACGGAACGAACGAATTTCTTCGGTATATACATCGAATACGCCGTCGTTGTGTGTTTTGCGATAGTGGGTAAAAATATCTTTTACCCGATCGTCTACTTCCACTCCGTTTTCTCTACATGCTTTTGCTACTACATTGATACCGCCAAACGGCTTGATGGCGCGTTTCAACAGCTCGTCGGTCTGTAACCCGACAATCAGTTCGTTCTCTTTGTCGATATAGCCCGCCTTGTGCGATGTAATGGTCGATACCGTCACAGGATCGATCGCGCGGATGCCATTGTTGGCACGTTCTTCGGCAAGTGCATCCAAACAAAGATTCCAGATTTTTTTCGTGCGTTCCGTAGGACCGGATAAGAAAGAGGCGTCTCCACAGTAAGGAGTGAGGTTGGTTTTTACGAAATCGGTTACATTGATTTCCTTGTTCCAAACGCCTTCTTTAAAATGTTGTAATTCCATACAAATTAATTATAGGATTATGTTGCGTGATTTATTGCGGTGACAAAGGTACGACAAAATATCGGTTCTTCCGACACCCGCCCGACCACCGGATCGGAAACGTATTCGTTCCCAAACTCTTATCGAAAAAACTTTTTTCGGGAGATAAAAAACGGAGATGCAGGCTAAACAGAATTGTTTTTGCAGTTGTTTAGATACTAAGCGATTATAAAAACATTGTCGAACTTTTGTCCGAAACAGGTATCGTCCGAAAAGCGACCTGTCGGACTACAAAACAACAACATCATGAGCAAATACGAAACTTTAATCGATTCGGACAAGTTGGTTCTGGTCGATTTCTTCGCCGAATGGTGCGGACCCTGCAAAACCATGAAGCCGATTCTGGAAGATGTGAAAAAGAAAATAGGCAGTTGTGCGGAAGTGATAGCCGTCGATGTAGACAAAGAGGAAAAACTATCTGCCAAGTACAAAATACAATCGGTGCCGACACTGATACTTTTCCACAAAGGAGAGGTACTTTGGAGAAAATCGGGTGTAACTACGTCCGAGATGCTGGTCGAAACCGTAACCAAATTCAGCAAGGAAAAAACGGCGAAAGCTACCGTCTGACGAATTGAAAAGACGATGTACATCATGTCCGATCCATTCTAACGCATCGAAAAGGGGTTGCATCGATACATCGATACAACCCCTTCGCATTACCTGAACCAATCTTTATTCCCTCATCTCGTATTTCATACCTACGAGATCACCTGATTTCAAAAATTTTCAATCCGAAAGGAGGCAATTCCACTCCCGACAGATCTTTCGTCCAACGACGTTTTCCATTCACTTCGGTTCCATCCACCTTCATCCGGGTGGTAACGGGTTCGTTGCTGCTGTTCATCACGATCACATAAAGAGTCTTACCCGATACGGCAGTGAGCCATTCGCACGAAGGATTTTCGTTCGTTATCAAATGATCGGACAGAATAAGCCGCGCTTTCTTCCCGTTTATTTTTCCGGGAGCAAAACCCAATGTCCGGTGCGGTCCTACTTTGGGAGTAATAAATCCGCGAGGGAATGATACGGCACCTTCGCTTCTTACCTCGGCTTCCGATACCAGATAGTCCATGATCCAGCCGATCTGCCACCATGCGTGGTGAGGATAAGCCCCCGGACCGGAATTGAACGAATCCCAATAGTATGAGGCGACACTGGTTTTCGGATCGACAAATCCGTCCCGTCCGTTAGCCGCAGCACGCGCCATGTCGATAAACAGGGTATCGCCCGTCATCCCGTACAACCGGGTAAACAAGCCGGCAAAGCTCGCCAGAAGAATCGGACCCCGCGTATTGGACGAACCGATAGTTCCGGCATGTTCGAAACACAATCCTGCCTGAGTGAATCCCCATGCCGGCAAATGCTGTTTACGATGCGTCTGCATTTCGGTCAGCCCGCTCGGATAGGTATAGATGTAGGTCGTGTAGTATTTTGCCGTCTGCAAGGCAGCGTCCCGATAGATTTCCTGCCCGGTAATCCGATACATTTCCAACAGAGCCTGAACACTTTGGGCTGTCGCAAAGTCGGGCGAAAAGCGGGTATCGCCGCATACGCCGATAAAGCGTCCGGTATTCACGGCTTTTTCGATAAACCAGTCGGCACCTTTCACTGCGGCATCCAGATATTTCATGTCTTTCAATATGTCGTAAGCAACGATCAACCCGTAAAAGGTAGGGCGCAAATCCTGTAAATCGGGGTATATCGTACTTCCGTCTTTCTTGTCGATACCGATTTCCCAGCTACCATCGGCTTTTTGGACAGAAAGCAGATAGTCGGCAGCCAGACGCATGTTCTGCCGCGCTTCCTTATCTTTCGGTGAAAAGAGCAGGATGTTGCCCAAATCGATCAAAGCGTAGTAAGTAACCCCTATCGGCTCGATATGCTGCCCCCATTCTTCCGCCCATGAGCGGCTTTTCCACAAGTAATATTGTCCTTTCACCGCACCGCAATAAGGCGATTCCGGATCGGTATAAATCTGTTTCATCTTGAAATTGCGGGCATACGGCAAGACATCGCGCAACAACAGCGAGTCGGAAGTGAGCGTGCCCAGCATCCACATAGCACCGTAGTCGGAATTTTTCATCGCATCTTTGTCCGAGCCTGCCACGCCGCCCATGTAATCCTGCGCACCGATCATCAGGTCTTCGCATTCGGCTTGACGGAATCTCGATGTTTTTACATCGGCAAGATAACGGTACATTTTCAATACCCGATCGATCAACGATTGCCGATTGGTCACTTCGCGTGTTTTCTCAAAGTCGAACACATCGTACACGGCTTCCCGATACACCGTGTACCAATCTTGCGACGACACGATATAGCGGTATTCAAACCGGATATTCTCATCGGCTTTCAGAAACGATTTCGGTTGTCCGAGTACCGGATACCAAAGCGACGGGGTCAAATCGTTCCGGCGGTTCATCATCGCATATCCGACGTTCCAATCGAAATGGGTACTTTGGGTCGCATCGTGCGGCTTACGCGGATATTCCGCTTCGGGAGCCACAGCTACGGTTACCTGCTCGCCCGACAGAATAGATACGGGTGTAGTGGCACAACGGTCTTGATAGATAACGGGACGATCGGGGATATAATGCCCGTAACCGTATGCCGAGACGAAGTCGTCGCTCACCTCATCGGAATTGAGATAGCCGGGTATCACCGCCCGCCGTATCTTATCCGCACCGGTCGTAAATATCGCCGGAGTGGAAACGGAATAGTAACCGTCTTTCAATGCGGTAAAGTCCTGCCGTACCAGAATCTGATTTCCTTCCACACGCCACGAAATACGGAGCGTACCGGCATCGGTAGCCGCTTCGAATGTCAGAGGAGAACAGGATACCAATTTATAAC
>ENA-OYWK01001312-OYWK01001312.1-human-gut-metagenome-genome-assembly--contig:-NODE-1312-length-11940-cov-11.512915_pt1 | contig 11940 bp, 10 predicted proteins | sample MGYA00244808_ERZ653392 | MGnify/ENA primary metagenome ERZ653392 (study PRJEB26926, sample SAMN06165125) | human gut metagenome | biome: ENVO:00009003; feature: ENVO:2100002; material: ENVO:00002003...
ACAATCAGAAGATGTCCAAGAGCCTGCACAACTTCTTCACCGTCCGCGATGTGGCCAACCTCTACGGCTATGAGCCCATCCGCTACTTCATGCTGACCGCAGGCTACCGGATGCCGCTGAACTACACCGTAGACCTCATCGAGAGCTGCAAGAACAGCCTGGAGCGCCTGTACACCTGCCGCGAAAACCTCGATTTCGCCCTGAGCAAGAGCGAGTTCGGCACCGACGAGAGCCTGAAGGCCAAGGCCGACGAGGCCCGCACCAAGTTCTGCAAGGCCATGGACGACGACCTGAACACCCCCGATGCGCTGGCTGCGGTGTTCGATCTGGTCAAGGAGATCAACACCCTGTCCGCTTCTTCCACCAAAGAAGCGCTTGAAGCTGCCGCCAAGGCGTTCGACGAGATCACCGACGTGCTGGGCCTGATGTACAACCGCAGGAAGGACGAGGTGCCCGCCGAAGTGACCGAGCTGGTCGAAAAGCGCGCTGCGGCCAAGAAAGCCAAGGACTGGGCCACCGCCGATGCCATCCGCGCCCAGCTGACCGAGATGGGCTGGGCCGTCAAGGATACCGCCCAGGGCCCCCAGCTGAGCAAGCTGTAAAGAGCGGAAGAAACTGCCGTGCGTCTGCGCGGCAGTTTTTATATCAAAATTTTGAGTTACTTGAATCCCGTTATTGACCCAAAGGGCAGGATGCGGTAAAATAAAGTTGGTCCAAAGCAATTTTTGGCCCGGCGGGAAGTTTCCCGCCGCACGACCGCAACCTTTGAAATGCAAACAGGAGGTCTGCCATATGAAGACCAAAAGGATGATCTCGCTGCTGCTCGCCGTCCTTCTGACGCTGAGCGTGGCCGTTACCCCGGCGTTTGCAGCGTCGGCGGGGGATCTGCTGCCCGCCGCAGAAAGTGCAGATGTCGAGGAAAGCAATGATGTCGTCTCCATCCGCCTGACCACTTCGGGTGAGTTGGTTTATGGTTCACCGTTCACCCTCAGCGTCGTGACCAAACCCGCTGACACCCAGTATATCGGCGTGGTCATCGGCACCAAGGGCGAGGCAAAGGGCTATGTGACGCTGGTCCTCTCGGACAAGATCCGCACCCTGCTCAAGATAATCCCGCTGCCGCGCAAGATGTCCGCTACGCCGGATCAGCAGGAAGAATTCAACCTCTATGCCTACATCAAGCAGCTCATTGACGGCAACGACGTGAGCGTACTGCTGCGGGTGGCCGACGAGGTCGTTTCGGTGATGGATGTGCTGCAATTCTATATGCCCACCATCAAAGATGTTTCCACCGGCCTGAAGCTGGCGCTGGAACTCATCCGAAAATTCCTGCCGGATGGCGCCTTCAGCCGCATCTACGTGGATGAACAGCCGACCGAGTCCGGCAACTATGTGGCCGGTGCAGTGGCGCTGGAATCCGGCGACGTGAACACCGCCGGTGTGGCCATGTTCCGCATCAAGCCGAAGACGGAAGGCGTCCGCACCTACTGGGCGCAGGAAGTGCCCGAAACGATGACCGTGGAGGAAGCACAGAACTACGACCTGAGCGCCGTGCTGGAAGTGGATGGCCAGCCCGTTCCGGAGGGCAAGATCAGCTACACCTATAAAAAGGGCGGCTGGTTCGGCAGCAAGTCCGACACCCTGCCCACCCAGCCGGGCGAGTATGTCCAGACCGCGACCGTGGGCGGCAACTACTCCTGCGAAAAGATCACCCGCACCATCGTCATCCAGTAAAACAATCAGACGATGAAAAGACCCCTGCCGTGCAGCTGCATGGCAGGGGTCTTTTGTGTCAGTGGAACAGCAGAGATCAGATGCCCCGGAACCGCCAGCCCCAGCCCCAGCCGCCGCAGCAGCAGTTGCAGAGAAGGTTCAGCAGGATCATGCTCCAGCACCAGCGCATCAGGCCGCCCGGCTGGGCATAGGTCGTCTGGGTGCGGTAGGTGCGGCCGGAACTTTGCAGATTGCGCAGATGCACCTGGTATTCGGTGTTGCCCGGCTCCATCTGGGCGGCGCGGCGGGCGTTCTGCAGGGCGTCGATGCTGTTGCCCAGGCCCTGGTTCGCCAGCGACGAGAGATAATACCACCGGGCGGTGCGGTTCGCGATGCCGTCCAGCACACGGCGGGCCTCGGCGTAGCGGCGGTTCACGATGAAGTTGCGCGCCGCCTGCAGTTCGGGCGTGTCCGCGCTGCTGAAGCCCGGCCCGCTCTGCTGCTGGTAGCCGCCGAACCCAAACCCAAAACCGAACGGGTCGAACCCGAAGTCCCAGTCGCCGTCCTGCTGGCCATAGCCCTGCTGATAGCCGCTGTTGTAGAAGCCGCCATAGCTCTGCTGCTGGCCGTAGGGGTTGCCGTAGCCGCCGTTCTGGGGGCCGGTCTCCCCTTTGGTGATGGCGTCGTAGGCCGCCTGCACTTCCTTGAAGTGCTCTTCGGCCGTGGGGTCGTTGGGGTTCAGGTCGGGGTGCCAGCGCTTGCACTTGGCACGATAGGCTTTTTTGATTTCTTCCTCGCTGGCTCCGCGCTGGATGCCCAGCACCTCATAGGGGTCTTTCATGGATCAACTTCCTCACGTCTCTACGAACTTGCGCGGCCTTGCTGCCGCACGAACAAAATTAAGTGTACAGGACAACGCCTGAAAAATCAAGAGAAACCGCCTCATTCGGCGGCTCTGGGGGGATTTTTTGCATGTTTGCAGTTGTATTTGAGCCAGACGCCGGAGTAGAGGATGTTTCGCAGCAGGTCCACATCCTCCACGCAGGGCAGGCGCTCAAAGCTGCGGGCACAGTTGGCGAGCAGCAGCTCGAAGATCTCCCGCATTTCTTCTTCATAGCCGGGCAGCTGGCGCAGGCTGCGCAGCGGGTTGTAGGCTCCCTTTTTCAGGTCGCGGTCGAGGTCGTCGTAGGCATCCAGCAGGTAGATGTATTTGCCCAGATGAAAGCCGATGCTGCGCAGCTCCGGAGACCAGTGGTCCTGCTTGTAGTCGAACAATTCTGCCATCAGGTCGCCAAAGCAGCCGGACACGGCGTCCAGGTCTTCGCTGCCCTCGGCCTCGTACTGCGCTAGCCGGTCCAGACAGGCGCGGATGGCGCTGCACTGCCGGGGCCAGCGTTCGGCGGCTGCCGCAGTGGGGGCGGCGAGAAGCGCCTCGAACCCCAGCCCCAGCAGGCTGCGGTCATCGTTCCACTTGTCCTGCGCGTTGTAGTAGTGGAGCGCAACGCTCAGGTCGGCGCAGTAATCGGTTGGTCCGCTGGAACGCCAGTCCACCTTCCGGATGGGGTGGATGGGGCAGTGGTCTGCGCCGGTGTGCAGTGCGGTCTCGCCATCGTACAGGCTGGAGAGCAGCAGATCCAAAAAGGTCAGGTCATAGCTCAGGGTCAGCCGCCCGCGCAGGCCGTGCAGCGCACCGATGCGGCGGCAGAGCCCGCAGTAGGCTGAGCGGTACCGCGCCTGCGCTTCTGGCGAAAGCGCAGCCTGATTCGGGATCACATATCCGAACATGGCTCAGCTCTTCTTAATGAACTGGGTGCCGCAGCGAGGGCAGGAGATCTGGATGCGGCCGCGCCCGCGGGGCACACGGAGCTTCTGGCGGCACTGGGGGCAGCGGTAATAGTGGTAGACCTTGCGGTTGGCCCACTGCTCTTTCAGACCCCGGAACTTGTTGTCCACCCGGTCTTTGAGGGTGTAGAACTTGTAATTCTCTTCGGTCCGCTTCGAGATGTTGCGGCTGAAGGTGCGGTAATAGCAGAAGCCCAGCAGCACCACACCCAGCCAGGTGAACAGGCTGATGCGGCTGACGATGGCGATGAGCAGCAGAACCAGAGAGGCGATGCTCAGAAACTGGTTCAGGCCGTCGGTGCCGTAGCGGCCGATCATAAAGCGGCGAAGTTTTTCTCTCATAATCGTACAGTCCTTTGTCCTCAAACTCTTCAAAAGGGGACGGCCGAAGCCGTCCCATAAACTCTTTACACCCATAGAATATCAGCCAAACATGATAAAACTTTGAACGGAGTGCAAATCTATCATGAAAGGACGGGATTTAAGAACGCTTGCGCACCGTGAGCACGGCTTCGGTGTCCAGCGCGCCCTCCATTTTGCAGTGGAGCACGGCGCGGCCTGCCCGGCCGGTGGTGGCAAGGTAGGTGCCCGCCATGCCGCCCCGCAGCGGCACGACGCTGGGGCCGAGGATCCTGACCGGGCCTTCCACGCTCAGCTGGACAGCCTCGCCGCAGTAGGGCAGGAAGTTGCCGTTCTGGTCGATGGCCCGCAGGCTGACGGCAGCGCAGTCCCAGGTGGGGCCGTCCGTCAGCAGGGGATTGTAGACCGTGCACTCCAGCCGGACGCTCTGCACCGGCTCCCGCACCACGGTGCGGACGGTGCGCCCGTGCCACACGGCCTCGAACCGGTAGACGCTGGAGGGCGAGCCGAGGACGCCGATGTACTTGTAGTACATCCGGAGCAGGTCATTCCAGCTCAGCCGCAGCGAGAGCAGCCGCGCCCGGCTCAGGGGCGAAAGGCTCAGCGCGTCCCGGCGCATCTCGTTGAGGATGGCGGCCACCTGCGGCGCGACCACGGGGTCCAGCCCCTCATACTTTTCGAGCAGGGAGCCGACGAAATCCTGCACCTCAATGGGCGGATGGGGCAGCGCCGCGAACCGGCCCCGGCGGTCCGGGCTGAACTCGGCAATGAAATCGTTGCCGCGGTAGAGCCGGACGCTCTCGGCGTTGGTGAACACCCAGCAGGCCCCGGCAAACCCGCCGGGGTGGTCGCCCAGCGCCATGCTGGACGAAACTTCCAGCACGATGTCGGAGGGGGAGCGGGGCGTCTTCTGGCTGGCATAGACGGCAGCGGAGAGCTTCGGGTTCCGGAACGAGTCGAGCACACCGTGGTAGCAGATGCGGTCGCCGCTGCCGAACTCCCGGTGGGTGTTGTAATCGGCCATGCACCAGCCAAAGCTGCCCGCCACGCCCGGCTGGGCGATGGCATCGTTCAGGACGGCCGCGTGGTGGAGGGCCTGGGCCAGCCGGTGCGGTTCGTCGTCAAAGGTCTTGGCCGGGAACTGCTGGCCCCCGAACTCGCTGATGAGGTAGCCCTTGCGCAGGTCGGGCGTGACGGCGGAGCGGTTCTCGCAGCCAGCCCCCCGCCCGGTGTAGGAAAAATCGTTGTAGGCGTAGACGTCTTCCAGCAATTGGTCTTTGCGGCGGATGTGGGCACCGCCGGTGGGGCGGGTGGGGTCCAGCCGTCGGACGGCCTCGTTGGTGCGCTTGTAGAACGCTTCATCGTCGGGGCTGCCGTTGACCCGTACGCCCCACAGAAAGACGCTGGGATGGTTGCGGCACTGGCAGACCATCTCGCGGCAGTTCTGCAATGCCTGTGCCTGCCAGCTCTCGTCGCCGATGTGCTGCCAGCCCGGCATCTCCACAAAGACCAGAAGCCCCAGCTCGTCGCAGGCGTCGAGGAAGGCTTGGCTCTGGGGGTAGTGGCTGGTGCGGACTGCGTTGCAGCCCAGCTGCTTTTTCAGGATCTGGGCATCCAGCTGCTGGATGCTGTCCGGCATGGCGTAGCCCTGATAGGGGTAGCTCTGGTGGCGGTTCAGGCCGCGCAGCTCCACCCGCTGGCCGTTGAGGTACAGCCCACCCGCCACGAACTGAAGGGTCCGGAAGCCGAACCGGGTGGATTTTTCGTCCAGCACCCGGTCGGGCAGGCCGCTGGTGCCGGGGCGGATGAGCCGCACGGTGAGGGTGTACAGGAAGGGGTGGCCGATGCTCCATGGGTGGACGCCGTTCAGGGTGCCCACGATGGGCAGCGACAGCTCACCGCTGTAGAGTGCCCGGCTCCCGGCGGGGCTGCGGATCTCGGCCTGCAAGGTGCAGCCGACCGTCTCGCCCACGGTGGAGGTGTAGATGCGGAAATCGCCCTCGGCCTGCGCCTCGATGAAGATGTCCCGCAGGTAGGCAGGCTCCTTCACGTCCAGCGAGACGGCGCGGTAGATGCCGCCGTAGGTCAGGAAATCGATCTGCCCGCCGAAGGGCGGGATGTTCAGGTCTTCCCGGCTGTCGCACCGGACGGCCACGACGTTCTGCTCCCCCAGACGGAGGGATTCGGTCAGGTCCACGGTAAAGGCCGTGTAGCCGCAGCCATGATGAAACACCCGGCGGCCGTTGCAGAAGACGGTGGCGTCGTGCGCCACGGCCTCAAAGGTCAGCAGGACCGTGCGGCCCTGCCACTCTTTGGGTGCAAAAAACTCCCGCCGATAGCCGCAGAGCCGCTGGTAATCGTTCTCATTGCAGTAATTGTAGGGCAGCGTCCTGACCGTGTGCGGGATGCGCACCGGGGTCAGGGGCAGATCCGGACATTCCGGCCGCACGATGGCGGGGTCGAATACCGGGGTGAAGGTCCAGCCGTCGTTCCAATCGTAGTGTTCCATAGCCTGCTCTCCGTCATGGTAAAAAATACTTATCTTCATGTTACCACAAAGTTATGAACGAAAAAAGGATGCAGGCGCTGTTTCTGCGGGATTTCTCACTTTTTCTGGAACAAAAGCGGCGGATGGCAGCAGAAAAGCCCGGCCGGGCAGTGCCGGTCAGGCTTTTCGGGGGCGGCTGCTTATCGGATGAAGTTCGTCATGGGGCGGCGGGGATTCTCCGGGTGCCGGATGCCGGCGGCCTTGCCGGCCTCGATGCACTGGAGCAGCCAGGCCATGTTCCGGCCCAGCTCCCGCATCACGGCGCAGCCCTCTTCGTCCTGCAGGACCTGAGCGGGGTTGGAGCCGTGGACCATGGCCCAATAGGAGCCGTTGACCAGCGGCATGTGGAAGAACTCCGGGTATTTGGCCAGCTGGTCCAGCGTGGTGGTGGTGCCGCCGCGGCGGGCCGAACAGCAGATGGCGGCAGGCTTGTAGGCCAGATATTTGCCGCCTGCGTAGCTCAGGCGGTCCATAAAGCTGGTCATGTTGCCGGAGGCCGAGGCATAGTGCACCGGGCTGCCGAAGACGAAGGCGTCGGCGGTCCTGGCTTTTTCGATGGCCTCGTTGACCACGCCGCCAAAGACACAGCCGCTGCCTGCGGCGCAGCCGCCGCAGCCGATGCAGCCGCCGACGGGCCGGGTGCCGACGTTGAAGATCTCGGTCTCGATGTGGGCGCGGTTCAGCTCCTCCGCGATAAGGGACAGAGCGGTGTAGGTGCAGCCTTTTTCGTGGGGGCTGCCGTTGATGAGCAGGACTTTCATACGTTGAATCTCTCCTTTTGACCATGCGCCCCGGAACAGGGGGCGCTCTGCCCTGATTTTAGCACACTTGCGGCCGCAGTGCAACGCGGGCCTTGACAAAGTACGGTGTCTTGACAATAATATAAAGATACATAAAACGGAATGCAAAAGGAGGCAACCACATGCGAGTCATTGCAGGAGACGCACGGGGCAGACGGCTGGAGGCCCTGCCCGGCACCGATATCACCCGCCCCACCCTCGACCAGGTCAAGGAGGCGATGTTCAGCATCGTTCAGTTCGACCTGCCCGGCGCACGGGTGCTGGACTTGTACGCAGGCAGCGGCCAGCTCGGCATCGAGGCCCTCTCGCGCGGGGCGGCACGGTGCGTGTTCCTGGACGAGAACCGCGAGGCCGTCAACATCGTGATGAAGAACTGCAAGACCTGCGGCGTGTTCGACCGCAGCCGCGTCAACATCGGCGAGGCGGCGCGGTATCTTTCCGCCTGCCGGGAGCAGTTCGACCTGGTTCTGCTGGACCCGCCGTTCCACGGTGGTACGCTGGAAAAGATCCTTCCCAGCGTGGAAAAGGTGCTGGCACCCGGCGGCATTGCCCTGTGCGAGAGCGAGACCGGCCTTGTGCTGCCTGCCGAGGTGGGCAGCCTGACGCTGAAGAAACAGTATAAGTATGGCAAGGTGCTGCTGTGGAAGTACACGAAGCCTATGCAGCCTGCCGGAGAGGAAGATGCGGAATGAACGTGAACGAGCTTTTGGATACCATTGAGGACGCGCTGGAAGAAAGCGCCGGGATGCCCCTTTCGGGTGGCAAGCGGATCGTGGACGTGGAGCAGATCCGGGATTATCTGGACGAGATCCGCCAGAATCTGCCCGTGGAGCTGCGGCAGGCGCAGTCCATCGTCAGCGACCGCGCCCAGCTCATTGACTCGGCCAACGCCCAGGCCCAGGCCATCGTAAAAAAGGCCGAGGACCGCGCCCGCATCCTCGTCAGCGAGGCGGAGATCGTCAAGGCGGCCCAGCAGCGCGCCTCCGAGATCGTCTCAGCCGCCCAGACCGAGGCCCGCACCGTCCGCCAGACCGTGACCGACTACTGTGATAATATGCTCAAGACCACCGAGGAGACCATGGCAGAGAACGCTGCGCAGGTCCGGAACGTCCGCGCCAATCTGCGCCAAACGCCCCGGAAACCCCAGTGAGCGGAATTTGTCGGAAAAACCCATTTGCCCCTGCCAGCAAAATTGACGGCTTGCAGGGGCTTTTTTTGTGACATTTTGAGAGAAAAACCAGCCCGAAAAGCCTTGCATTCGCAGGGCGGTTTTGTTACAATAAAACTGTATCAGAGAGATGCCTTGGGGCAGTGTGTGCCTGCGGGCAGAAAAACACGGCGAAAAACGGAAAAAACAGCGTGAAAACGCCGGATGATACGCAACTTGAAACGACAGAAAGGAGGCTGGGCCCTATGGGCAGTGAAACGATCGGACAAGCCTTTGACCCGGCCTCGTTTGAGCATGTGCCTGTGCTTTTGAACGAGTGCCTGGACGGCCTTGCCATTGACCCGGCAGGCATCTATCTGGACGGCACCGCAGGCGGTGCGGGGCATTCCCGCCAGATCGCGCTGCGGCTGGACGCGGAACAGGGCGGCAGGCTCATCTCATTGGACCAGGACCCGGACGCGGTGCAGACCGCGCGGGCGCGGCTGGCCGGGCTGCCTGCCACCGTGGTGCAGATCAACTTCCGCTATGCGGGACAAGCTCTGGAACAGCTGGGCATCGACAAGATCAACGGAGCGCTGCTGGACCTCGGTGTTTCCAGCCACCAGCTGGACGATGCCGCCAGAGGCTTTTCCTACCGGGCGGACGCTCCGCTGGACATGCGGATGAGCCAGGAGGGTGAGACTGCCGCTGACCTTGTGAACACCGAGAGCCGGGAGGAGCTGGCCCGCATCCTCAAGGATTACGGCGAAGAACCCTTCGCCTGGCAGATCGCGGGCAAGATCGTCGAGGCACGGGAGGCTTCCCCCATCGAGACGACGCTGCAGCTGGCCGACATCGTGGCCAGCGCCATGCCGGCGGCCGAGCGGCGCAAGAACAAGAACCCATCCCGCCGCACCTTCCAGGCGCTGCGCATTGCGGTCAACCACGAGCTGGACGCACTGGAAGAGGGCATGGACACCATCTTTGAGCATCTGGCCCCCGGCGGGCGGCTGTGCATCATCACCTTCCACTCGCTGGAAGACCGGCTGGTGAAGAACAAGTTCCGCCGTTGGGCCACCGCCTGCACCTGCCCGCCGGAGTTCCCGGTCTGCGTCTGCGGCGGCAGGGCCAAAGCAAAACTCATCACCCGCAGACCCATCGAAGCAAATACGCAGGAGCTGGAAGAGAACCGGCGCAGCCGGTCGGCACATCTCCGCGTTCTTGAAAAAATTTAACCACCGCGGAGTATCAGTGAGGAGGAGAGTACCATGGGCCAGGCAGCATATGATATGACAGAGGTGCGCCGCAGAAGAGCACCCCAGACGCAGCGGAACGTTCCGCTGCGGGTGGAAAAAGGCGGCAAGCCCCGGCTGAACCCGGTGCGTGCTGCCATGCAGCACGCATTGCAGCTGCTCTCGGCGGCGCTGCTGGTGGGCTTTGCCGTCAGCCTGCTGTGGAGCGAGTCCCAGCTGGTGGAGCTGAACAGCAAGATCCAGAACGCCAAGGCGGAGCTCGTCAGCGAGCAGAGCCAGTACACCTACTACAACAGTGCACTGAACAACCGCACCAACATCACCAGCGTGGAAGAGACGGCCACCCGCCTCGGTCTGATGAAGATCGACCAGAGCCAGATCACCTACATCCGCCTGGACGAGGGCAGCGTCCTTGTCCGCAAGGAGTCCGCTGTGCGGCAGTGGACCGACCTGCTGCACGACGGTGCCATGATGGTCATGGGCCGCGTGAACCGCGCAAACTAAAATAAAACAGGAAAAGCGTGCGGCAGCGCACGCTTTTTCGGTTTCTCAGGAGTCAAACCAACATGCAGGAACCATCCTCCAAGAACAAAAAAGGGCTTTACCGGCTGCGCCGCGCCGACCCGCACGAGCGGCTGAGCGCACGGCTGCGGCATTTCAGCTTTGGCGCGGCGGTGGTGTTCGTCGTGGCGGCGGCAGGCATCGTCATCCACAGCCTGTACAATATCCAGATCAAAAACGGCGCGACCTTCCGCCAGTATGCGGCCCAGCAGCAGCTGCTGGACAGCACCATTCAGGCGACCCGCGGCGAGATCTATGATACGTCCGGCATAACGCTGGCCTCCACCAGCGTGGTCTGGACCATCTGGGCCGACCCCAGCTACAGCACGGCCCTGTTCACCAGCAGCAAGAACGACGACACCGGCGAGGTGACCAGGACGGCCGACCCTGCCGCATTGCAGGAGGTCAGCACCCAGATCACCCTGCGGCTGCTCTCCGGCGATGGTGAGAGCCTGGACAGCGTGGATACCTCCTCGGCAGCCTATCAGACCCAGTATCAGGCGGTGTACGATGCTCTGTCCAAGAGCGACTCGGCCTACCAGACACTGGCCACCAAGGTGAACAACGCCATCAAGCTGTCCATTGAACAATACGTCACCGCGTATAACAAGGCCCATAAAAAGGCGGATGCCGACAAGGGCATTCGCAAGGGCCGCATCTCGGTCTCGTCCACCAAGAGCTTTCAGCGGGATTACCCCTACGGAGCCTTTGCGGCGGCGGTGCTGGGCTTCTGCGATGCCGACGGCTACGGCACTTACGGCCTGGAAAAATCCTACGAATCCACGCTGGCGGGTGTCAATGGCCGCACCATCACCCTGCGCAACGCTTACGGCAATGCCATCGCGGACGAAAACGCCACCACCTATGCCGCCAAGGACGGCTCCAATCTGGTGCTGTCGCTGGATGTGAACATCCAGGAGGTGGCGGAGCGCTACCTGAACGAGGCCATCTCGGCCAACAACGTCGAGAACCGCGGCGCGGCCATCGTGATGAACGTCAAGACCGGTGCCATCCTGGCCATGGCCTCCAAGCCGGACTTCGACCCCAATAACGCGCTGGATTACACCGCCAACGAGGCCTATCTCAACGAGCTGGTCCACGCCGAACCGGAACTCTACGGCATCTACCTCAAGAATGAGGACGGCAGCTATGTTACAGATGCGAACGGCAACAAGGTGCTGGACCCGGAGGGCGATTATTCCGGCTATTACCGCGACATCCAGTGGAAGAACAAGACCATCACCGAGCTGTACTACCCCGGAAGCGTCTTCAAGGTCATCACGGCGGCCATGGGGGTGGACTCCGGCAAGGCGACCATCAACACCACGCTGAACTGTTCCGGTGCCTACGGTGTCGCCAAGGAGACCTATCACTGCGCCGGCAAAAAGGCCCACGGCGTCCAGAATCTGGCCGAAGCGCTGCGGAACAGCTGCAACATCTACTTCATTCAGCTGGGCCAGCGCATCGGTTCCAGCCTGTTCTATGATTACTTTGACGCCTTCGGCTTCACCGAGCGCACCGGCGTGGACCTGCCCAGCGAGACGAATTTCATGCAGTATTACAGCAAGAGCCGCCTGGGCGAAGTCGAGCTGGCCTCGTCGGCCTTCGGTCAGGCCATGGCGGTCACGCCGCTGCAGGTCTGCACGGCCATCTCCGCTGCCGTCAACGGCGGCTATCTCGTCACCCCCCATGTGGTGGATAAGATCACCGACCAGA
>ENA-OYWK01001336-OYWK01001336.1-human-gut-metagenome-genome-assembly--contig:-NODE-1336-length-11811-cov-4.092378_pt1 | contig 11811 bp, 10 predicted proteins | sample MGYA00244808_ERZ653392 | MGnify/ENA primary metagenome ERZ653392 (study PRJEB26926, sample SAMN06165125) | human gut metagenome | biome: ENVO:00009003; feature: ENVO:2100002; material: ENVO:00002003...
CGAGATTCCTCTACGTCTCGTGGGCTCGGAGATGTGTATAAGAGACAGCCCGTATCGCCTCCAATCCCGACCAAGCCAAATACCTGCTCACCGTCGAACGGCAACAGAAAGTAAAAGAAGGACTATACCTTTATCTGCTCCAAAAGCGAGAAGAGAACGAACTTTCCCAGGCATTCAGCGCCTACAACACCCGCATTATCACGACTCCGAGCGGCAGTATGGCTCCCACAACCCCGGTGAAACGGAATATCCTGTTAATCGCATTCATCGTCGGGCTTCTCATTCCCGCCGTAATCATATTCTTTATCGAAACATTGAATACTGCCGTACGGGGACGAAAAGATCTGGAAAGCCTTTCCATTCCGTTTATCGGAGAAATTCCGCTCTCCTACCGGAAAAAGAAACAAAAAGGGCAGAAACAGAAAACGAAATCCAAAGGAGAGGAAGATGTTCAGCGGTTGGTTGTCAAGGAAAGGAGCAAGAACATCATCAACGAAGCATTCCGTATGGCTCGTACCAATCTGGAATTCATGGCTGGAAAAGAGGTGAAAGTAATCATGATCACCTCGTCCAATCCCGGCAGCGGTAAAACCTTCATCTCTGCCAACCTCGCAACCGCCCTTGCCATCAAGAACAAAAAGGTATTGGTAATCGACCTCGACTTGCGCAAGGCTTCGCTCAGCAAATATGTGGAAAGCCCCAAACCCGGTATATCGGACTATCTTTGCGGGCAGACCGACAACCTCAACGAAATTCTTGTAAAAGGTACCCTGCATACCAATATGGATATCATTCCGGTCGGCACGATACCGCCCAACCCTACCGAACTGCTCTTTGCCGACCGTCTGAAAGAGTTATTGGACGACCTTCGACAAAAATATGACTACATACTCATCGACTGTCCGCCGGTAGAAATCGTCGCAGACGCTACGATCATCAACAAACTTTCCGACCTCACCCTGTTTATCGTCCGTAGCGGATTGCTCGACCGTCGGCTTCTGCCCGAGATCGAGGCTTATTATACGGAAGGGAAATACCGCAACATGGCTCTTATCCTCAACGGCACAGCCCCCATACACGGGCACTACGGTTACGGGTATGGATATGGCTACGGATACGGGTACGGTTATGGGTACGGATATGGATACGGAGAAACCGAAGAATAAACCGGTTACCCGTACCCTCCGAAAAGGCATCTACCGCTTCAAGAACATACACAATCAATTGTCATAGTTGCGAAACTATCGTTATTATTCTCATGGCAAGAATATATCTCTTCGCGAGGATATAGTTTTATTTACAGGTATCGATGAATCAAGAAGAAAACAATTCCGGAAATAAGCGAATTGTAAAAAATACAGCGGTATTGTACGCAAGAATGATCGTCATGATGGCGATCAGTTTCTTTACCACCCGTCTGACCCTGAGCGCATTGGGCGTGACCGATTACGGTGTGAACAATGTCGTGGGCGGATTGGTCTCCCTGTTCTCATTGCTTTCCAACTCTCTTTCGACAGCAACCGGACGTTTCCTCACTTTCGGACTGGGCGAAGGCGATATGGAGAAATTGAAAAAGACATTCAGCATGTCGGTCAATATCCACATCGTTCTTGCCTTGATTGTGATTGTCGCCATAGAAACTATCGGCGTATGGTTTCTGGATCATAAGATGACAATCCCCGCCGACCGGCTGACCGCCGCCCACTGGGTGCTCCAATGTTCGGTCGTAGCGTTTGCCGTAGGATTGTTTTCCGTCCCTTACAATGCGGCGATCATCGCGCACGAAAAGATGTCGGCATTCGCCTACATGACCATCTTCGATGCCATATCCCGCCTGCTGATCGTTTTCGGCATCTATTACTACGGCGGCGACCGGCTGATCCTGTTCGCCATACTGACATTGATCCAATCGCTGATCCGGCAGGCGATCTATCAAACCTATTGCCGCCGAAAATTCGAGGAGTGTACCTACCGTTGGGGGTGGGATGCCCGGTTAGGTAAAAGCATGTTCAGTTTCGCCGGCTGGAACTTCATCGGCTGCACGGCGGGATTGATGAAAGACCAAGGGGTGAACATCGTCATCAACCTGTTCTCGGGTCCGGCAGTCAATGCGGCACGGGGTATCGCCATGCAGGTGAACGGCATTATCGGGCAATTCATCGGCAGTTTCACCATGGCGTTGAATCCGCAGATCATTAAAGACTATGCCGCCGGAGAACTCGAACAGATGCACAAACTGATCTTCTGGGGCACCCGCCTCTCCTATTATCTGTTTATGTTCCTTTCGATCCCGATCTTTTTCGAAATCGAAAAGATTTTACAGATCTGGTTAGGACAAGTTCCGGAACATACCGTTCTTTTCGCCCGGTTGGTTCTGGTGCTGAGCCTCGCTGAAATCATATCGAACACCCTGATTACGGCACAAATGGCAACCGGAGACATCCGGAACTACCAGATCGTGGTAGGCGGCATCCTGTTGCTCAACCTGCCCGTTTCTTATCTGTTGCTGCGGATCGGCATGATCCCCGAAACGACTGTCGCCGTGGCAATCGTCATATCACAGCTTGCATTGGTAGCCCGTCTTTGGTTTTTACGTTCGATGATCAAATTGTCTGCCCGCCGGTTTTTACGTACAGTCTATTTCAATGTTCTCGGGGTAACCGCCATAGCGGTATTGCCGCCGATGATATGTTACTGTACCATGTCTCCCGACTACATCCGGCTGTTCGTATTGTGTACGGTCTCCTGCATTTCATCGGGCATCGCGATCTACTATATCGGGTGCAACAGAGAAGAAAGGAAGCTGATCTTAAAATACGTTCAGGAAATCAAACATAAACTCTTGAAGAAATGACCCGGGAAAAGAAACGCATACCTTATTTCGATTTTCTGAGAGGCATCGCTATCCTGTTCGTTGTCAGTATCCATACATACGAGCTATCCCCTATGGCAGGCAATATATGGGATGATATAAAGATATTCTTAGGGCAAATCATCCAATGTGCCGTTCCGGTGTTCATTGCCATATCCGGATTCTTCCTCGTACAGAAACAGACTCAATACCTCCCGTTCTTAAAACGGCAGATACCCAGAGTTTATATCCCGCTGCTGATCTGGTCGCTACCCTACTTCATCATGGCATTGAGCGGCGGCTACAATCTGTTTACGGCATCGGTTCTGTACCTGTGTTGCGGATTCTCGATCTATTACTTCGTCGCACTGATCATACAATTCTATATATTATCACCAATATTATGTAAATTTAACAAATTGGGGGGGGTAATTTCAGCTTGTCTAATTACGGCAATTGCCGTATCGTTCGTTTCTTACGAGCTGAACATCAAAGGTGTAACGCTTCCATTGATCGTATATGCCGGTCCGTTCCCCGTATGGCTGGCTTTTTTCAGTATCGGTATGTATCTCGGTAGCCGGAAATCCAGAGACTACAAAATAACACCGTGGATATGTGCAGTCGTCATCGGCTTGGTGTTGTGCTATCTCGAAACCAAATTCTTGCTTTCGTTCCATAACAAGGGCACAGGGCTGAAATTGTCTCTCCACATCTACTCTTTCGCATTGATCGTGTTGCTTTTCTCCGAACGCGTTCAAAACTACCTATCGAAAGATAACCCCGTGTTCCGCTTCTTTACGTGGTTAGGCTCCATATCTTTCGGTATATACCTGACTCACATGTATATCGTGACCTTTTTGGTCAGGAATAATTTCATATACGGATGGTTCGTCGATACGGCAGTCGTACTGCTCTCGACCGCTTTCCTGCTTTATCTCTTAGAAAAAATACTGCCCTCGGGCATTACAAGGTATTTGGGGTTGAAATGATCCGGATTCTCGACAAACACAAATGTTGCGGATGCGCGGCATGCATACAGCGTTGCCCCCGGCAATGTATCACGATGCAAGAAGACAGCGAAGGGTTCGGCTATCCGGTGGCAGATCCGGCAGTCTGCATCCATTGCGGGTTGTGCGAAAAGGTCTGTCCGGTATTGAACCCGTCCGAAACGAAACAGCCCCTCGGCGTTTATGCAGCCATCAACCCCAATGAGGAAATACGACGCAACTCCTCTTCCGGCGGAATATTTACCCTGCTCGCCGAAAAGGTTATTGCCGACGGAGGAGTGGTGTTCGGCGCACGGTTCGACGAGCATTGGGAGGTAGTTCATGATTATTGCGATACACCGGACGGACTTGCCGCATTCCGGGGAAGCAAGTATGTACAATCCCGTATCGGCGAATGCTACCGGCAAACGGAAACTTTCCTGAAAGCCGGACGGAAAGTACTGTTCTCCGGTACTTCCTGCCAAATCGCCGGTCTGCACCGTTTCCTCGGAAAAGAGTACGCCGGTCTGCTGACCGTAGATATCGTTTGTCACGGCGTACCGAGCCCGTCGGTATGGCGGGAATATGTCACCGCAATACACATACGCCCGCAGGAGATCATCGGGAAAAACACAGTCCTGCATTCTGGCGATAAAAACCCGACCATTACCAGAATCGCATTCCGGGACAAATCGGCAGGTTGGCGGAAATACCGGTTTGCCGTTCGGGGAACCGACGAAAACGAACCGCAGGACAACCCGGAGCGGATAATCTTCCGGGAGACCTTTTACGAGAATCTCTTCATGGGCGGATTCTTAAAGGACATCTATCTGCGTCCGTCGTGCTACGCATGTCCGGCAAAGGGCGGCAAAGCGGAAAGCGATATTACATTGGGCGATTACTGGGGAATAGAGAACCATCATCCCGAAATGGACGACGATAAAGGGACAAGCATGGTAGCGGTGCACACCGCCAAAGGAAAGGAGGCATTCCGCGCCTTGACCTGCAAGTCGGAAACATCGACTTACGAACAGGCGTTGGAAGGAAATCCGTCGATGGAGGAACCGGTTGCCGAACCGCCCCTGCGCCGTTATTTCTATCGGCACCTGACACCGGGGAACTCACCGGAAACAATCCGGAAGGTATTGAGAAAGACAAAACCTTCGTGGACGGTACGGATTAAATTCAAACTGAAACTGATTTTGAAAACGATCTCGAAATGAAAGTAGGAATACTCACGTTGCCTTTGCATATAAACTATGGAGGAATACTCCAAGCCTATGCGTTGCAGACCGTTTTAAAAAATAACGGGTACGATGCACAAATCGTCAATTACACCACATGGAACCTGCTGCCCCCCCGGCTTCCCCGACCGGTGAGATACCTCATCTACCTGAAAAATACATTCCTTTATCTTTTCAACGGAGCCGGTACGGTAATGCCCGATATAAAATTACGGAAAAACTATACCTACCTGACCGGACATCTTACCCCTTTCGTAGACGAGTACATCGATTATATTCCGCTTGCAGACATAAAAGAACATCGTAAGAAGGTCGATGCGATCATCGTCGGAAGCGACCAGATATGGCGTCCCTCGTATCAAGGCCACGACTTTATCTTCTTTCTCGATTTCCTGCCCGAAAAAACCGATATCAAACGTATCGCTTACGCCGCATCGTTCGGTACAGACCAATGGGAATACACCGAAGAGGAAACCCGGAGAAGTGCCGCATTGATCGCCAGATTCGATCTGGTTTCCGTAAGAGAAAGTTCGGCAGTCGAATTGTGCCGACGCCATTGGAACATTCCGTCACACGTCGTTCTGGACCCGACACTATTGCTCGAACCGGAAGAGTACATCCGATTGACCCGGGGCATAGACGATACACCTGCCGAAGAGGGTCTGTTCTACTATTTTCTGGATGCGACCGACCAGAAAATGGATTACGTACATAACGTGTCGGAGAAATTGGGACTGCGGCCTTTCCAGTTAAAACCCACCGTTCCGCACATAAAAAGGAAGAAATATAAAGGATGCCTTTTCAGGGAAGCCTCCGTAGCGACATGGCTCCACAGTTTTCATCGGGCAAAGTTCATACTGACCGACTCTTTCCACGGCTGTGTATTCTCAATCATTTTCAATAAGCCGTTCTACGTAATCGGAAACAAACGGCGCGGCATGGCCCGTTTCGATTCGTTGCTGAAACTGTTCGGACTAGAAGACCGATTGATCGACATATCGGAAACGGGGACCCACCCTATCGACACGGACATTGACTGGGATACCGTGAATGCGATCAGGAAAGAAAAGAAAAACACATCGTTCATGCTCCTGCATGAAGCGTTACAAAATAAATGATAACATCATGAACGGAAAAAACCGGATCGATATTCTTTGCGCCACCGACGACAATTATGCGGCATTGTGCGGCATAATGCTTACCTCTTTGTTTAAAAGCAACCGCAACGAAGAGATACACGTGCATGTTTTCACCGGTGCATTATCGGCTGATAATCAAAAAAAATACGACACGCTTGCCCGGCTCTACAATGCCGAGATCAATGTCATAGAAGTCGATCAGACCAAATTCGACAACTGCCCGATCTGGCCCGGCGACCATCTCAGCATAACGGCTTACTACCGGCTGATCGCCCCGCTGTTATTGCCCGATATAGACAAAGTGCTTTATCTGGATTGCGACATTATCGTAAACGATTCGTTAAGAACGCTATGGAATGAGGATATAGAACAAAAAGCACTCGGTGCGGTAATCGATGCCGAGTTTTACAACGAAGAGTTTTATGAACGGCTGCAATTGTCGGCAGGAAATCTCTACTTCAATTCGGGGGTACTGCTGATGAATCTGAAATACTGGCGCGAACATCGCGTTATGGAACGTTGTTTCGAATGCATCGCGACCCAGCGGGAGAAACTGCGCTGGCACGATCAAGACACGCTCAATGTCGTATTGCAAAATGAAATCAAACACCTGCCGATCCGCTACAACCTGCAAACGCCGTTTTTGCTTTCCGTATTCGCGCCCTATTACGACGGCATCTACGAAGAAATCATGGAAGGAATAAAATCGCCCTGCATAATACACTACATCGGAGGCGGGAAGCCCTGGCAAGGACAATCTCTGCATCCGTTCAAATCGTATTTCATGGATGTGAAAGCCGATTCCTTGTGGAAGAATACCCGTCTGAATATACAAAAAGGCAGGCTGTTCGAAAGTTTAAAATTCAATCTCTGCCAAGTGCTTTGGGCTACGGGAATCAAAAAACGCCCGCAAACCTACATCATCCATCCGCAGAAAAAACGATGAACGAATCGCCCGAAATATCCATCATTGTTCCCGTCTACAATGTCGAGAAGTATCTGAGACGCTGCATAGAAAGCATCCGGCAGCAGACATACGCCTACTGGGAACTGATTCTCGTGAACGACGGGAGCAAAGACCGTAGCGGCGAAATCTGCGACGAATATGCCCGTAGCGACCGGCGGATCAAAGTCCTCCACCAAACGAACGGCGGAGTGGTCAATGCCCGGAATGCCGGGATAAAAGCCGCATCCGGAAAATATCTGGCTTTCGTAGACAGCGACGACTACATCGACCCCCGAATGTATGAAGAGTTGGTTTCGGCAGCGGCAGCCGACCATTTGCAAATCGTATGGTGCGACTGGAACGAATTCGAATACACCCCGTCCGGAACAGAAAAAACGACACCGGTCTCCACCGGATTCGAAGCCGATGCCGACCGGGCTGTGCGCAACCTGCTAAGCGACAAAATCAAAGGATTCCTATGGAATAAACTGATCGAAAAAGAGTATTACGATCGCTGCAACATAAAAACCGACGCGGGATGCACGATAATGGAAGACAAATATATCCTCGTGCAACTGCTTTGCCAACAACCGCAAATGGGCTATGTGCCCAAAGCGTTGTATAACTATCTGAGCCGTACCGACTCCGCGACCGGCTCGGCTCATAAATCCAACCCGATGGTACGGGGTGCCGCCAATGTACTCCATATCGGCGAGTTTTTACAAGAACGGAATTTACTGTCGCCGTACCGGCAGGAGTTCTACGGACTTGCCATGAAGGTGAAATTCGCACTCGCCAACTGCGGAGAATACGATACGGCGCGGAACTTCATCCCCGCCGCACACCGTTCGGTAAACAATTATCCGGTATCGGGAACTATCGCCCGGTTTTATTGGCTGTGTTTCAACAGCGGGAAACCGGGTATGTGGTTATGGCGGTTAAAGCACACCCTATAAGAAACAGAAGGAACACATGAATATACTGATAACGAGCTGGGATCCCCAACCACAATTCATAGGGGGCGACAAACGGGTTTCCCTTACCTTAGCCAATATCTGGAAAAAGCAGGGACATCAAGTGCGAATAATCTGCTTCTGCCCCAGCCCGATCAAAAAAGAGGTTGTAGAAGGCATCGAACAGTTGTTCCTACCCGACGAATCGGTCATAGACTCGCCGCAGAACATCCGGTTCTTACGCCAAACGGTCGCCGACCAAAAATCGGATGTCCTTCTCCACCAACACGCCCTCATCGACGATTTCAACCGGTTGTGCCATGCGGTAAAAGATCTCGTAAAAATCGTATCGGTGCTGCATTTCGATGTAAGACACGATGCCGAGATATTAGCCAATTCGTTTTTCAACCGCTACAAAATCGAAAGGAATCCCAAATTGTATATACTCGACACCCTCCGGTTCGGGAAATACATACTCTCCGGCAAATCGCAACAGGAAAGAAGGATCGGGAATAGATACCGCTATCTGTATGAGATGTCCGACATCGTCTCCCTTCTCTCCGATTCGATGATCGGTCCGTTCAAGAAATATATCGGTATCCCCGATACCGACCGGCTGACAGCCATAAACAATCCGGTAGTCACGGCAATTCCCGACAGCGAAACACTTCCCGAAAAAGAGAAGACCGTCGTTTGGTGCGGGCGGTTGGAATACGGACAGAAACGAACCGACCGGATGTTGCAGATCTGGAAACGAATCAACCGGATTCACCCCGAATGGCAACTGAAAATCTTAGGGTCGGGCGACTGGGACTACTATAAAGGGCTGATCGCGAAACACGGTATAAAGAATGCGGAAGTCGTCGGATTCTGCAACCCGTCGGAATATTACACCCAAGCGGCAATCCTGTGCATGACAAGTACGACCGAAGGGTTCCCGATGGTTCTCGTCGAAGCCCAATCGTACGGATGCGTCCCGATCGCATACAACAACTTTTCCAGCCTGCACGATATTATTTCCGACGGTGAAAATGGATTCTCGGTCAAGGCTTTCGACGAAGATGAATATGTAAAGAAACTGTCCCTGCTGATGAGCGACACGGAACGGCGAAACCGGATGTCTGCCAACGGCATCCAAAGCATACATCGTTTCGATGCGGATGCTATCGCCGGCAAATGGATCGGGCTGTTCGATAATTTACTGAAACAATGAATGTATTGTACATCATATCGGCGATATTGCTCTGCCTGCTCATACTCGAAACCGGGCTCATGTATCGGGAATGGATGCGCTTGCAGAAAAGATACAACCAGTCGCCCCTCACGATCCGGACGTTCGACGGCACGGATTCGCCGTATCATCCGTCCGTAATCTATTTCAAGGAGGGCTGGCAAGGACATAAATACTATTTAGCCGAAACACCTTTCTGTTGCGCCTATCCCGACAAAGGGGAGAACTACCGCGACCGGTTCGAATGCCCGTCGATCCATGTCTCCGACGACGGAATCCATTGGGACGAGACCAGCCCGAATCCGATAGACCAGTTAAGCGAACAGGAAGTAACGGACCGTGACTATTTTTCCGATCCGCATCTGGTATATGGCGGAGAAAGAATGGAATGCTGGTACCGCATAAATCACCGGCACGGCGATTACGAACAGCATCGGCATGTCTGTCTGTTAAGAAAAATATCGACCGACGGCGTTCATTGGAGCGACCGGGAAATATTAGCAGACCTTACCCAGCCCGGTCATCCGCTCGGGAAAATGCTGGTAAGCCCAGCCATACTGTTCCGGGACGGAATGTACCGCATGTGGTATGTCGATGATATTTGCCCGGGGCAAAGACATATCGCCTACTCTTGCGCCTCGGAACCGCACAGCTGGAACAAAGCGACCGTATGTACATTGAACGGATACGACGTAAACCCGTGGCACATAGACGTATCGTTTATCGACGGTGTCTACCGCATGATCGTATTCGACCGCATAGACCTATCGTTATGGGAAAGCACCGACGGCATATCGTTCGAATATGTAAAATCGCTGTTATTGCCGTCCAGAACAATCGGATCGTTCTACTACCGGGATTTATACCGCTCCTGCATGATCGGGACGGAGCAGGGATACCGGGTATATTTCAGTGCAAACGATACGTTTAAAACGTCGATCGGCATTCTGGAAGGTCCCGCTCCCGAAGAGCTGGAAATCGTCTCTATCGACGAAAAGCCCTATTGCACATTCAAACAATTTTTCCCGAAATATACGAAACTGAAAACCGCTCTCGCCATCGGCAATACCAAACGCTTTTTATATCTGTACGGCAAACGGCCGATCGTAGAGTTCCTAACCCGTCATAAATCCTCTCAACGTATATGATATCGATTGTCATCCCCACGTATAACGCGGCGAAATTCATCGGATTCGCCATAGAAAGTATTATCCGCCAGACCTATCCCGACTGGGAGCTTGTCATTGTCGATGACTGTTCGACCGACGACACGGTAGCCGTGGTCGAAAGCTATCGGAAAGAGGAGGACCGGATCCGGCTCATCCGGCGGAAATCCAATTCCGGCGGAGCAAGAAAGCCCCGATACGACGGTATACTGGCTGCGAACGGCGATCTTATCTCCCATATCGACTCGGACGACTTCATCGAAGAACGGTATCTGGAAAAACTTTTGGCTAAAAAGGAGGAAACCGGCGCCGACCTGATACTTAGCAAACTTCAATACTGCGGGACGAATGGGGAACCCGACGCCCGGCAAATCCCGTCCAAGACCTTCGATTTCGACCGGATAATGACCGGTACGGAGGCTTGCAAACTGACAATCGGCACCTGGCAACTGAACTTAGCCGGATTGCTGATCGATGCGGAACGATACCGGTCTTTCGTCTCGGAAATATACGACGACGATTGCAACAGCTGTTTCAACGACGAACTGGACTACCGCAAACTGCTGTTGTCCGTATCGAGTGTCGCCGTTTGCGATGCGACATACTATTACCGGCAACATGCCATGAGCGTAGTGCATCTCTCCGTTTCGCAATACATCGACCGGCTGAATCAAATCATCCCGCTGTACAGCCTCATCTCGGAGAAGATACAAGACAACGACATTATCCAGCGGTTGAACGCGGATTACATCCAATGCCTGTATATCGCCGAAAGTACATACCTGCAACAACGGAAAAAACTCGATCGCGATTTAAAGGCAAAAGCGCAATTCAATATCCGGCGAGCCTATTCTTTCATGAAAGAAAGAGGGATACGGGGAAAAGGTATCAAATTCCATCTGATATCCAGCTCATTCATCCTGCTGAAAGGAATGGCATCGTTACGGAACATCGTAGCGAAAGTGAAGAAATAACCTATCTATCCCCAACCGGTTTCATTTATGAAATTAGCTTCATTCGACATATTCGACACGGTGCTGATACGGAAATGCGGACATCCCCGCAATATCTTCTACCTATCGGCAAAAAGGCTGTATCCCGACACGGCTTCGAAACGGGAGGATTTTTTCTTATGGCGATGCCGTGCCGAACAGGAAGCTGCGGCAAGAACCCGAAGCAAGAACCCAACTCTTGCCGAAATATACGACGATACCGCCCTGTCGGGATTTCCGGAATATACCCCGGAGGAGCTGATGCTGTCTCTTATACACATCTCCGAGCCCACGAGACGTAGA
>ENA-OYWK01001337-OYWK01001337.1-human-gut-metagenome-genome-assembly--contig:-NODE-1337-length-11805-cov-9.834043_pt1 | contig 11805 bp, 7 predicted proteins | sample MGYA00244808_ERZ653392 | MGnify/ENA primary metagenome ERZ653392 (study PRJEB26926, sample SAMN06165125) | human gut metagenome | biome: ENVO:00009003; feature: ENVO:2100002; material: ENVO:00002003...
GCAGCTTGATGACCGGCGGCTGCACGATGGGCACCAGCGCCATGTAGCTGTAGGCAGCCACCATGATGGCACCGAGGTACTGGGAGTTGAGGGTGTTTGCCACGAAAATGGCGGTGGGACCGTCGGCTGCACCGATCACGGCGATGGACGCGGCATCCTTCAGGTCAAAGAAGAAACCCGCCAGGAACAGCGTAAAAAAGATGCCGAACTGTGCCGCTGCACCAAAGAGCATGAGCCACGGCTTTTCCAGCAGGGGGCCAAAGTCGATCATGGCGCCGATGCCGATGAAGAGCAGCAGCGGGAACAGCTCGTTGGACATGCCCGCCTCAAACAGGGCCGAAATGGGGCCGACGGTCTCGCCCTGGGTGATGGCACCCGACAGGGGCAGGTTGACCAGAATGGCACCAAAGCCCATGGGCAGCAGCAGGCTCGGCTCCATCTTTTTTGCGATGGCAAGGTAGATGAGCAGCGCACCGATGCCCCACATCACCACCATCTGCCAGGTCAGATTCCCGAAATTGGAAAAGAGCCCGGCGAACGTGTTCAGAAAGTTCATAGTTTTACCTCCTTGTGTTCCGGTGCCAAAGGCAAGAAAAAAGAGACTCCTGCCACAGCACCCTGTCTGTGACAAAAGTCTCAAGCGAACACATGACATCGGGCATTTCTGCCGTGATGACGCTGCCATGCAGCACCCCGCAGACCCTGCGGAGCGCTCTTTACTCCCTTTTATCGGGTCTCATTAAATCAGACTGCGTCCCCGCTGTCAAGAGGTTTTCCGGATTCTTTGCCAAATTTTGCTTCAGCGCTCGAACGTCGTGCTCAGGGTCGTAGCCCAGTGCTGGCCGGGGGCGAGGCAGGCGGCGGCAGCGCGTTCGGTCCAGGCCTGCGGGTCGTTCTCGGCGCCGGGCAGGGACTGCCACGGCTCGATGCAGACGAAGCGGACCGGCTTTGCCGGGGCCGACCAGATGAGGGAATACGGGTAGCCCTCGACGTTGCAGACGATGTGGCGGCCGGTGTCCTTTTCATAGATGCCCAGCGTCCTGGTGCGCAGGCCCGCCATGCAGAAGCTGTCGTTGGCGAAGAGGTCGTCCGTGAGCGGGATGGCGGAGACGTTCTTCCACCGGTAGCCGCACCTGCCGGTCAGCAGGCCGTTGGGGTAAGCATCCAAAATCATCGGGCTTTCGGGCTGGTCGAAGCGGAACTCGTAATCGGTGGTGGTGTGGCTGGCATCAAAGGGGATGCGGAAGGCTGGGTGGTAGCCGATGCCGAAGCGCAGCTCCTCTGCGGCGGTTTCGGGGTTTGCGACCGTCAGGGTGTGGTGGACGGTCTTTCCTTCCAGCCGGAAGGTGCTGGTGAGGACAAAATCGAAGGGGAAGCGCTCGGCCTTGATCGCATCGTCCGAGCGCAGTTCCAGCTCGATGGTGTCGCCCTCGGCGCGGAGCAGGGTGTGCTCCAGATCCCGTGCAAAGCCGTGCTGGCCGCCCTTGTAGGTCTTGCCGTCATGGGTGAAGGTGCCGCCGGGCAGTTTGCCCGTCCAGGGGAAGAGGATGGGCGCATGACGCTTCCAGACCGCCGGGTCGGCCTGCCAGAGCAGCTCTTCGCCCGCTGCATTCTTCAGGCTGACGGCCTCCGCGCCAAGGGTGTCCACGGTCAGAGTCAGAAATTCGTTGTGGATGGTTGCCTGCATGATTCGTTCTCCTTTTTCATTGTTATCGGTTGACGATGTGCTCGCCGTTTCCGTCCAGGAAGGTGCGCAGGTTCCGGGTGGTGATGTCCATCAAGTTCTGCAGCGCTTCCTTTGTCGTCCATGCAATGTGCGGGGTGAGGAGGGCGTGGGGTTCCTTCCGGAGCGGGCTGTCCGCTGGGAGGGGTTCGGTGGCAAAGGCGTCGGCCCCATAAAAGCCCAGCTGCCCGCTGCGGAGCGCCGCCGTGACCGCTGCTTCGTCCACAAGGGCACCGCGCGCGGTGTTCAGCAGGATGGCACCGGGCTTCATCTGCGCCAGTGCCTCCGCACCGATGAGCCCCCGCGTCTGGGGCGTGGCCGGGCAGTGGAGGCTGAGGACGTCGCTCTCCTTCAGCAGGTCGGCAAACGGCACGAACTCCACACCGTCGGCGGCATATTCCGGCCGGACGGTCCGGGTGCAGACGAGTACCCGCATCCCGAATGCTCTGGCGATGCGGGCCGTCTGCCGCCCGATGCTGCCGTAGCCGTAGATGCCGAAGGTCTTGCCGTACAGCTCCATCTGGGGCAGCAGGCCGTAGCCTGCCGGGATGTCCAGCTGCCACAGGCCGTCCTTGACGGCGCGGTCATACCGCTCGGCACACTGGACGATGGCCAGCAGCAGGCTGAAGGTCATCTGCGCCACGCTGTAGGTCGAGTAGCCGGGCACATTCGCCACAGCCACGCCATGGCGGCGGCAGGCGTCCAGGTCCAGATTGTCGGTGCCGGTGGCGATGATGCCCACGAACTTCAGGTTCGGGCACTGGGCCAGAATGGCTTCATCCATCCGGCATTTGTTGAGGAAGACGACCTCGGCATCCCCGATGCGGGGCGCGATCTCCTCGTAGGCCGTGCGGACGTAGCTGGTGGTATCCGGGATGAGGGCCTTGACCCCCGACCAGTCGAGGTCGCCCTCGTGCATGACATAGCGTTCCAGAATGACGGCTTTCATCGCTTCTCCTCCAATTCCACGTCCTCGCGGAGCACCTGCCCGATGGGCTGGGCGATGCACAGGTCTGCGCTTTCGTCCGCCGGGGTAGGCTGCATGTTGATGACGACGAGATGCCGGCCCCGGAAATACCGCAGCAGCCCCGCCGCCGGGTAGACCACCAGGCTGGTGCCGCCCACGATGAGGGTATCGGCCCGGCGGATGGCCTGCACGGCCCCGGAGACGACCTCGTCGTCCAGCCCCTCTTCGTATAGCACCACGTCCGGCTTGACGATGCCGCCGCAGTCCGGGCAGCGGGGCACACCGGTGCTGTTGGCGATGAAGTCGATGTCGTAGAACTTGCCGCATCCGGTGCAGTAGTTGCGCAGGGTGCTGCCGTGCAGCTCATAGACCGTTTTTGACCCCGCCGCCTGGTGCAGGCCGTCGATGTTCTGGGTGACGACCGCTTTCAGCCTGCCCTCGCGTTCGAGTTTGGCCAGCCGCAGATGGGCTGCATTGGGCCTTGCCCCTTTCACGATGAGCTTATCGCGGTAAAAACGGTAAAATTCCTCTGGATTTTGTTCCCAGAAGGTGTGGCTCAGGATGGTTTCGGGCGGGCAATCGTATTTCTGATGATACAGCCCGTCCACGCTCCGGAAGTCCGGGATGCCGCTCTCCGTGGAGACACCCGCACCGCCGAAGAAGACGATGCTGTCGCTCTCCTGGATGATCTTTTCCAGCGCAGGAACCATAACAAAAAACGCCCCTTTCCAGCAGATTTGGTTACACGTCCAGTATAACACAAATCCGGCGGAAAGGAAGCGTTTCTTTTGGTTCTCTGGTTCAGCGGCCGTTCTCGGCAAACAGGGTGCCGAGGGCTGCAAAGAGGTCGTGCGGGAGCATCCCGGCTTCGCCGTACACGGCGGCGGCGCGGTCGGCAGCGGCCCCGTGGAGGTAGACCGCGCAGACGGCGGCCTCAAAGGCAGGCAGCCCGCAGGCCAGCAGAGCGCTGGTCATGCCGGCCAGCACATCGCCGCTGCCCCCGCGCGACAGGCCGGGGTTTCCGGTGGGGTTCACCCGGCACCGGCCATCCGGGGCCGCGATGACCGTCTGCGCCCCCTTGAGCACGACCACAGCGTTCCATGCTCTGGCAGACCGCAGGGCGGTGCCCTCCCGGTCGGCGTGGATGGCCGCAGCAGACAGCCCGGTCAGCCGGGCCATCTCGCCGGGGTGGGGTGTTAAAATCAGTTCACCCATCGGATGAAGCATTTTTCCAGCTTGCAGCAGGTCGGCGGCGGCGTTCAGGCCGTCGGCGTCCAGCACAGCACTGCCTGCAAAACCGGGCAGGAGCGTTTGCACCAGTGTCCGGGTCTCGGCAGCGCGGGCCATGCTCTGGGCCGTGTAGCCCAGCCCCGGCCCCAGCAGAAGGACGGTCGCCTTCTGGCGCTGGATGCGGGGGATGCTCTCCGGCGCGATGCCCCCTTCGGCTCCGGCCTCGCAGGGGCAGAGGCAGCACTCCGGCAGGCGGGCAGACACCGCCGCCAGCACCGGTTCCACGCTGGCCAGCGTGACGATGCCCGCACCGGTGCGCAGAGCGCCCTCCACCGCCAGCGCTGCCGCGCCCCGGTAGCTGGCGCTGCCTGCCACGGCCAGCACAGCCCCGAAGGTGCCCTTGTGGCTGTCCCGCGGGCGGGGGCGAAGACACGTCCAAACATACGCGGCGTCTGTTTTCATAAGGTTTACACCTCTCCCTGCAAATAGTTCCGGATCTCCTTCTCGACCTCCTGCACTTCCTGATGGAACATGCGGGCCGAGACGCGGAGGGCACCGTGGCCCAGAATGATGATCTGTTCCATGCCGTCGGAGGTGGCCACGCGGACCCGCCGCCCCTTGCCGATCTCGTGGGTGACATGCTCGATGAACATATCCGCCGTCTCGGCCTCCTTGGTGTAAACGACGTGGATGTTGTGGTATTGCTCGATGACGCCGGGGCTGCCCGGCACACGGTAGGCATCGAACACGAGGATGAGCACACACTTTTTGAACCCCTGATAGTTGCACAGGATGTCCATCAGCTTCTTGCGGGCGGCATCAAGGCTCTGTTTGGAGAGCTCGTTCAGCTCATCCCACGCAAAGATGATGTTGTAGCCATCCACCAGCAGGTATTCGGGCGCGATCTCCCACTGCTCGGCGTCAAAATCCGGGCGCTCGGTCTTCCGGGTCGGGCGGAACGCAGCCAGCGGGTCCCGCTTGATGGGGCCATAGGTCTGTTCAAAGATCTTCAGCAGCTCGGCGTCCTCTTCCAGTGTGGCGCGGTAGGCGGCCATCCGGCGGGGCCGGGTGGCGGCCTCTTCCGCCGGGCGGGCGGTCTTGCCCCAGCCGCTGTCCACGTGCATGTGGCTGCGCACCTGTTCCCAGGGCACCACGAACCCGGCCCCATGGGAGCAGAAGACCGAATCCGCCGGGTTGTCGAGGTCATGTTCCGGCTCGTAGCCAATGGCCGCCAGCACCTCGTTGGTGTTGTGGCAGGGGCGGTAGCCATCCAGCGTCAGACTCAGGTGCCCTCGGCCCCGCGTGTAGCCCACCACATCCATCGGGTAGCTGCGCATCGTGGAGGCCGGGGCTGTGCCGGTCAGGGTGGCCGTCTGGCCATCCGGAGCCGTCTGGGGCGGGTCGAAGCTGCCGCCCATCTGCTGGACGTCGTTCATCGCACGGCCTACATTCTCGGCCGGAAGTTCCAGCCGGAAGGCGTACCACGGCTCCAGCAGCTGCACTTTGTGGATCTGCGCGGCCATCATCAGGCCCTGCCGCACCGCGCGGTAGGTCGCCTGCCGGAAATCGCCGCCCTCGGTGTGCTTCAGGTGGGCGCGGCCCGCGATGAGGGTGATCTTCACATCGGTCAGCGGGGCACCGGCCAGCACACCAAGGTGCTGTTTTTCTTCGAGATGGGTCAGCACCAGACGCTGCCAGTTCTTGTCCAGCACCTCTTCGCGGCAGTCGGCCGCAAACTGCATCCCGCTGCCGCGGGGCAGAGGTTCCAGCTTGAGGTGGACTTCGGCATAGTGGCGGAGCGGCTCATAGTGGCCCACGCCCTCGATGGCCTCGGTGATCGTCTCCTTATATAAAATGCCGCCGGGGCCGAAGCACACCTCCAGCCCATAGCGCTCTGCCAGCAGGCTCCGAAGCACCTCCAGCTGGATCTCGCCCATGAGCTGGACGTGGATCTCGCCCAGCGTCTCGTTCCAGACGACGTGGAGCTGGGGTTCCTCTTCTTCCAGCCGGTGGAGCTTGCCGAGAGCTGCGTGGACGTCGGCCCCCTCCGGCAGAAGCACCTGATAGCTCAGCACCGGCTCCAGGACCGGCAGATCGCCGTCCCGCTCTGCGCCCAGACCCTCGCCGGGGCGGGCTTTGGTCAGACCGGTGACGGCGCAGACCTGCCCCGGCCCGATGCGCTCGGCCAGCGTATACCTGGCACCGGAGTAAAGGCGGAGCTGGTTGGCCTTTTCGGCCCACGGCTCCCCGTCCACTTCGCCGGTGAGCTGGGCCTTGACCTTCAGTTCGCCGCCGGTCACGCGCAGCCAGGTCAGCCGGGCCCCCTGCTCATCCTGCGAGATCTTGAACACCCGTGCGCCGAAAGCTTCCAGCGCGGGAGCCGGGCGGGTGAAGCGGTCCAGACCGGCCAGAAGTTCGTCCACACCCTCCAGCCTGAGCGCTGCGCCGAACCAGCACGGGAAGACATGCCGCCGGGCGATGGCCGGGAGAATGTCGGCATCGGTCAGCTCCCCTTTGTCAAGGACGGTTTCCATCAGCCGCTCGTCGCAGAGGGCCAGCGCTTCGTCGCGGGCGGACGCATCGGCCCCGAAATCCACAAAGCCGTCCCCCAGCCGATGGTTGAGCTGTTCCAGCAGCGCCTCCCGGCCGGGGCCGGGCAGGTCCATCTTATTGAGGAAAACGAAGGTCGGGATGTGATACCGCCGCAGCAGACGCCAGAGCGTTTCGGTGTGGCTCTGGACGCCGTCGGTGCCGCTGATGACCAGCACCGCATAATCGAGCACCTGCAGGGTGCGCTCGGTCTCGGTGGAAAAGTCCACATGGCCGGGGGTATCCAGCAGGGTGAAGTCGGTGTTTCCTGCCGTCAGCAGGGCCTGTTTGGAAAAGATGGTGATGCCGCGCGCCTTTTCCAGCGCGTCGGTGTCGAGAAAGGCGTCCTTGTGGTCCACGCGGCCCAGCTTCCGGATGGCACCGGCGCGGTAGAGCATGGCTTCGGAAAGGGTGGTCTTGCCGGAGTCCACATGGGCGAGGATGCCCACCACCAGCTGCTTGTGCGGGTTCTCCATGGTCTGCACCCTTCCTTATAAGAAGCTGATGCAGAGCGCCACCACCACCAGCGGCACCCCCAGCACCAGATTGGAGAGCATACTGCAATAGGTGCGCTCCTCCGGCTCCAGCTCCTCAAAGGAGACGATCTTCTCGTCGGCATAGTCCATGATGGAGCGGGTGGCATGGAACTTTTTCTGCGGCTTGATCCCCTTGAACTCTTCGAGCAGGTGGTGGATAGTCAGGCCGTCCAGCCGCATATAGTCCACCCACGCCCAGATGAGCAGCACCACGCCGCACAGAAAGCCCGGTGCCTCCCACATGGAGAAGGTGCCGTCGCTGACATACCGCTCCCACAGCAGCATCAGCACAGCCACGATGGAAGTGCGGGTCACAGTTTTATATAAGATGGGATGAAGCATATAGCCTTTGTACATCGCGCGTAGTTTTTTCATGGTTTGCTCCTTATTCCGATACAGATACATTTTATTGTAGCATGTTTTTATGAAAAAAGATAGCAGAATCGTCCGTGGTGAAAAAACAGTCCACTTTTTTCTTTGGAAGCCTGCCGCTTCCCGCAGCCACCCGGCGCTTTGGATTCTTTTGCATTTTTCCGCTGCTGCTTTTCATGCAAAAGCGGCTGTCACCCTTTTGTTTCCAATTTATCGCTTTAATCCATTGACTTCTTTTCAATACAGTGCTAAAATATCCGAAGTGCGACTTTTGCCCTTCCTGTGCATTTTTTCGTGGAGGACAGGCCACACTCGTTCAGGAATAGGAAAAAACGGCGCAGGCAGACCGCCTGTGCCAGAGATCTGGGAGGATCCATCCATGAGTATCAATTTTGAGTCTCACAAGCTCGACCGCCGCAGCTTCCTCAAGGGCGCAGGCATGGTCGGCGCAGCCAGCCTGCTGGCCGCATGCGGCGGCAAGTCCGATAACGGCAGCAGCGCTGCTTCCACCAGCGGTGCCGCAGCCCCCAACACCACCGGTGCCACCCCGCTGAAGGAGTTCATCTCTTTTGAGAGCGGCAACCGTGAGCTGGAAAGCTGGAACATGCTGTACACCCAGAAGGCTGAGGACGCCAACGTCATCACCAACCTGTGGGACGGCCTGCTGAGCTTCGACTGCTACGGCAAGGTCGTGCCCGCCATCGCTTCCAGCTGGGAGCACAACGACGATTCCACCGTCTGGACCTTCCACCTGCGCGATGACGTCGATTGGGTCGATGCCAACGGCGAGGTAAAGGACCACCTGACCAGCAAGGACTTCCTGGTCGGCTTCGAGTGGGTCATGAACTCCTATAAGAATGAGGCCAACAACACCTCCATGCCCAACGATACCGTCGTGGGCGCTGCCGATTACTACGAGCAGACCAAGGCAGCCGGCGACGCTGCTGCCGACATGACCTATGAGGACATGCTGGCTGCCGGTGTCGGCATCGAGGCGCCCGATGACTACACGCTGGTCTTCACCTGCAAGGATCCCTGCCCGTATTTCGACACCGTGGCGGCTTACAACAGCTTCTACCCCGTCGCTCCCGCCCTGCTCGACGAGCTGGGCATCGAGGGTTTCCGCGGCTGCGACAACACCACCATGTGGTACAATGGCCCGTACGTCGTCGAGGAGTATATCCAGGGCAACACCAAGAGCTATATCCCCAACCCCAGCTACTACGATGCAGCCAACGTCAGCCGCTTTGAGCGCCTGACCATCACCATGATCTCCGATGGCTCCATCAGCCTGCAGCTGTACGAGAACCGTGAGCTGGACGAGGTCGATCTGGGCGAGAGCAGCATCGCCACCATCCAGGCCGATCCTTCCAACGTGTTCAACCAGCAGCTGTGCGAGAAGCGCCCCAAGAAGTTCAGCTACTGCTTCATCTTCAACTACGACAAGCGCAAGGCCGACGGCACCGCCGATGAGAACTGGAACAAGGCCATCGCCAACAAGGCATTCCGCCAGTGCTTCTCCAAGGGTCTGGAGCTGTCCAAGTTTTACGCTCGCTACAACCCCATCAACCCGCTGAAGTGCGAGAACGACTTCTTTACCATGAGCGGCCTGTGCTACACCACCGACGGCACCGATTACACCAGCCTGGTCGCTAAGGAGCTGGGTCTGGACGGCGAGAAGTATGATGGCAAGACCATGAAGCGTCTGCGCGCCAACAACGGCGACATCACCGACCTGAAGAAGCAGGCCATGGACGAGCTGAGCGCCATCGGCGTCACCTTCCCGGTGCACTGCTCTTACTATATCCTGGCCGGTTCCACCACCGCTCTGGACAGCGCGACCGTCCTGAAGCAGTGCTTCACCGACAGCTTCGGCGATGACTTCATCGTGCTGGACATCGAGACCTTCGTCTCTTCCACCATGAAAGAGGTCGTGGCACCCAAGCTGCAGAGCTTCGTCCACATGGGCTGGGGCGCTGACTTCGGCGATCCCATCAACTTCCTGACCCAGATCATCGTCCACGACGACAACGCTTACTACAGCTGCAACATGACCAACATCGAGGGCATCGCCGAGAACGGTGCCGCCGATTACCAGAAGGATCTGGTGGCTGCCTACGAGCAGTTCACCGACCTGGTCAACGAGGGCCGCGTCATCGTCAACGACACCGATGCACGCTACGCTGCCTTCGCAAAGGCTGAGGCCTACTTCCTGGAGGAGAACCTGATCTTCCCCACCGTCTACGATGTGACCTGGTGCCTGACCCACGCCAACGAGTACAGCAAGATCAACGCCATGTACGGCCCCTGCAACTACAAGGCGGTCAACTGGGAGACCAGCGAAGAGGCTTACACCACCGAGCAGTATGAGGAGTTCGCCGCTGCTTTCGATGCAGCCACCCAGGCCTGATCGGTTTTTGAGCGCATTCTAAGTTAAGCACTTTTCCCCCGGCGGGAGCTGTTCGCAAAGCGGATGGCTCCCGCTCTTTTATTATATAAAGCGTTTCGCACCTGTTCGTTTGTGAAGAACAATTTCGGTTGTTTTGTGTTTCAAAAACAGTGTTAAACTTTTTGCATCCTTCGTCAGACAAAAACAAATATATTTCATCATTTTTCACAGTCTGTCTTTCTTTTTTGAAGAGGTTCCTGTCCATGCTCCATTGACAGCTTATTCTTTTAATGATATAATAATCAGCGTGTTAAGGTTTTGCGGGAGGAGCACAGGCACAGACAGAGGGGTCTGTATCTGCGCTCTTTTGTATTCCTCAGCAGTACAGGAGATGCGAAACTCCCGCAAAGGAGTGGGAAACAAGCAGGACAACGCGCCCTGCACCATGCACCGAAGCACGGAAAAAATTCTAGGGAGGATAACACAATGAACATCAATCACGAGTCTCATGCAATCAGCCGCCGCAGCTTTCTGAAGGCTTCCGGCGTTGTTGGTGCCGCCGGCATCCTGGCAGCCTGCGGCGGCAGCTCCAGCAGCTCCACCGCCGCTTCTTCCGGCGCAACCAGCGCCCCCAACACCACCGGCGCTACCCCGCTGAAGGAGTTCATCTCCTGGGAGAGCACCAACCGTGAGCTGGAGAGCTGGAACATGCTGTACAGCCAGATGGCTTCCGACATGAATGTCACCACCAACCTGTGGGAGGGCCTGCTGAGCTTTGACTGCTACGGCAAGGCCGTGCCTTCCGTGGCCAAGGAGTGGAGCCACAACGAGGACTCCTCCGTCTGGACCTTCAACCTGCGCGACGATGTCGACTGGGTGGATGTCAACGGCGAAGTCAAGGCTCACCTGACCAGCAAGGACTTCCTCGTGGGTCTGGAGTGGGTGCTGAACGCAGCCAAGAACCAGGCCAACAACACCTCCATGCCCAACGAGACTCTGGTGGGCGCTGCGGACTACTACCAGAAGACCAGCGACATGGGCGACGCTGCTGCCGACCTGACCTACGAAGATATGCTGGCCGCCGGTGTGGGCGTTGAGGCTACCGATGATTACACTCTGGTCTTCACCTGCAAGAATCCCTGCCCGTACTTCGATACCGTGGCTGCTTACACCAGCTTCTACCCCGTCTCTGAGGACCTGATCACCGAGCTGGGCGTCGAGGGCTTCCGTGCCTGCGACTACACCAACATGTGGTACAACGGCCCGTATGTGGTGGAGGAGTTCATCAGCCAGAACACCAAGAGCTACATCCCCAACCCCAACTACTATGGTGCAGACGATGTGTCCCGCTTCGACCGCTTCACCGTTACCATGATCAGCGACGGCACCGTTACCTTCCAGCTGTATCAGAACCGTGAGCTGGACGAGATGGATGTGGGCGAGAGCACCCTGACCACCATCCAGGCCGATCCTTCCAGCGAGTACAATCAGCAGCTGTGCGAGAAGCGCCCCAAGAAGTTCAGCTACCAGATGCACTTCAACTATCAGAAGAACAACGAGGACGGCACCCCCGACGACAACTGGAACAAGGCCATCGCCAACACCGCCTTCCGTCAGTGCTTCTACAAGGGCCTGGAGCTGACCAACTGGTATGCACGTACCAACAAGATCAACCCCCTGAAGTGCGAGAACGACTACTACACCATGCCGGGCGTCTGCTACAACACCAAGGGCGAGGAGTACACCACTCTGGTTGCCAAGGAGATGGGCTTCGACAAGGAGTCTTATGACGGCAAGACCATGATCCGCCTGCGCGCCAACAACGGCGACATCGCGGACCTGAAGAAGCAGGCTATGGACGAGCTGAGCGCCATCGGCGTCACCTTCCCCGTCCACGCTGCTTACTACATCATCGCCGGCAACTCCACCGCTCTGGACAGCGCAACCGTCCTGAAGCAGTGCTTCACCGACAGCTTCGGCGATGACTTCATCGTGCTGG
>ENA-OYWK01001339-OYWK01001339.1-human-gut-metagenome-genome-assembly--contig:-NODE-1339-length-11793-cov-6.206083_pt1 | contig 11793 bp, 6 predicted proteins | sample MGYA00244808_ERZ653392 | MGnify/ENA primary metagenome ERZ653392 (study PRJEB26926, sample SAMN06165125) | human gut metagenome | biome: ENVO:00009003; feature: ENVO:2100002; material: ENVO:00002003...
GGCAGCGTCAGATGTGTATAAGAGACAGCTATAATGGCTTCTGAAAAAGACATCAAAGTCGATATATTCACAAAGGAAGTGACATAATATGACACTTAAGGATCTTGAAATAGGAAAGACAGCGGTTGTCACCGTTGTTGGAGGAGAAGGTGCGCTGAGGCAGCATTTTCTTGATATGGGTGTGATTCCCGGAGTTTCGGTGACGGTGGTTAAGCTGGCGCCGATGGGCGATCCGATGGAGCTTAGAATCCACGGATATGAGCTGACTCTTCGTCTGGCAGATGCAGAGAAGATTTTAATTGATGAATCTTCTGTGACAAAGTCGGATGGCAAAAGGGAAAAGAACACAAAAAATATTTCCAAAGAGAATGCTGTGACAGAGCATCCTGGTCTTGGTGAAGGCGGACGTTTCCACCAAAAGGCAGATGAGCATCCAGTTCCTAAGGGAACAGTATTGACATTTGCGCTTGCAGGAAATCAAAACTGCGGAAAGACAACACTTTTTAATCAGCTGACTGGTTCAAACCAGCACGTTGGAAATTTTCCAGGCGTGACAGTTGACAGCAAAAATGGTCAGATTCGAAATCATCCTGATACGCTTGTGACGGATCTGCCAGGCATTTACTCAATGTCTCCCTACAGCAGTGAGGAGATTGTGACAAGAGAGTTTATTATTAAGCAAAAGCCTACCGGCATTATAAATATCGTGGATGCCACAAATATTGAGCGAAATCTGTATCTGACAATGCAGCTTTTGGAGCTTGATGTGCCTATGGTGCTTGCACTCAATATGATGGATGAGATGCGCGGAAATGGCGGATCTGTACGCATCAATAAATTGGAGTCTATGCTTGGTATTCCAGTTGTCCCAATTTCAGCAGCAAAAAATGAGGGTATTACAGAGCTTATAAACCATGCAATTCATGTGGCGCAATATCAGGAAAAGCCAAGCCGACAGGATTTTTGCGATGAAAACAGTCATAACGGAGCAGTTCATCGCTGTCTTCATGCAATCATGCATCTGATTGAAGATCATGCCGTTAGGGCAGGTATTCCGGTGCGTTTTGCGGCAAGTAAGCTTGTTGAAGGCGATCAGCTTGTTGAGCAGGCATTAAACTTAGAGCAAAACGAGAAGGAAATGATTGAGCATATCATTGTGCAGATGGAAGAAGAGCGTGGACTTGACCGCGCGGCATCCATCGCAGACATACGTTTTTCATTTATTCAAAAGCTGTGTGATCAGACAGTGATTAAGCCAGGTGAAAGCAAAGAGCATGAAAGAAGCCGGAAAATCGATGCAGTATTGACTGGACGTTATACGGCACTTCCAATGTTTGCTGCAATCATGGCACTTGTATTCTGGCTGACATTTGGTGTGATCGGCGCAGGACTTCAAAATGTGATGGAGATTGGAATTGACTGGCTGACGCAAAAGACAGATGCTGTGATGACGCTATGGCAGGTCAATGATGTGCTTCATTCTCTTGTAATTGATGGTATATTTAATGGTGTCGGAAGTGTACTTAGCTTTCTTCCTATTATTGTTACACTGTTTTTATTCTTATCATTGCTTGAGGATAGTGGTTATATGGCACGAGTTGCCTTTGTCATGGACAAGCCGCTTCGTAAGATTGGCCTTTCCGGACGAAGCATTGTGCCAATGTTGGTTGGATTTGGATGTACAGTGCCTGGTGTAATGGCGACAAGAACACTGCCGTCAGCGCGCGACCGTAAGATGACGATTATGCTTACACCATTTATGAGCTGTACGGCTAAGCTTCCCATCTATGGATTTTTTACATCGGTATTCTTTCCAAAGCAAAGCGGTCTTATCATGATTGGTCTTTACTTTTTAGGTATAGCAATGGGTATTTTAACAGCTGTTATTTCCAGAAAGACTATGTTTCATGGAGAGGCTGTTCCATTTGTAATGGAGCTGCCAAATTATCGTCTTCCAGGAGCAAAAAATGTACTCCAGCTGATGTGGGATAAAGCAAAAGATTTCCTTCAAAGAGCATTTACTGTAATCTTTATGGCATCTCTTGTAATCTGGTTCTTGCAGACATTTGGATTACATTTAAGCATGGTAGCAGATTCAAAAGACAGCATTTTAGCTGCAGTGGCAGGTGCAATCGCACCAATCTTTGCACCGCTTGGTTTTGGTGACTGGCGTATTTGCACATCTTTAATTGCAGGATTTATGGCAAAGGAAAGCGTTGTTTCTACACTTTCAGTATTGTTTGGAAGTACAAAGACATTGTTGGAAGTACTCTCGCCGCTGTCAGCAGCATCTCTTCTTGTATTTTGTCTTCTGTACACACCATGTATTGCAGCAATCTCTTCCATTAAAAGAGAGCTAGGAACAAAATGGGCAGTAGGCATTGTGCTATTCCAGTGTGCTGTAGCATGGGTGGTAGCATTTGTAGTTCATTTGATCGGAATGGCTATTTTAGCGTTATAACAAAGGGCAGTCGAAAGACTGCCTTTTCTGCATTGAAAATCCTTGTGCACTGTGATATACTGAGCTTTGATTAAAACAGAGGGCAGGAAATTGTTCATGAAAAAGATTAGATGTATAATTGAAACAGTACTTGCAATTTTGATGATAGCAGTACTTATTTTCGGCATTAAAAATGATATTGCACCCCAAAATGTATTTAATGAGACTGTTCTCAAGCCAGAAGGTACGTGGAGTGAGAAAATGCTTGCATCAGACGAAATTGTTCAGTATGAGTATGATGTTCCAAAATCGCAGAATGAAAAAAACTGGATAATGATGTTAAAAACACATTGGGTCGATTTTGAAATCTTTGCCGATGATGTAAGTCTTTATCGTACAGAAGGAAAGCGAACAGGTTTTGTACATTTATTCGAAGTTCCAACAGGAAAGAAACTGACAGTTCAATTTTTTCATGTCTCAGAAAAAGCAGCAGATGCAATCGAGCAGTCAGATTTTCAAATAGGAAATCGAAGCGGTATATATCGTATGATTTTGGTCAAAAATATTCATGCTGGTATATTTGCTGTGTTTGCAGCAGTGTCGGGATTTACAGCCATATTTGCAGGCTTTTATATGCGTAAGGCATGGACAAGGCAGATATGCGAAAGTTTGATATGTCTTGGTGCTTTTGTTGTGGACGCTGGTTTATGGATTTTAACAGATTCAAAATTTTTGCTTTTATTTACGCAAAAAAGCGGCGTGATCGAACTAGTATCATTTTTGGCATTTTTTATGCTTGCCATTCCGCTTCTTGGCTTTACAAAGCGGATGTTTACAGGAAAAGAAAAGATGTTTGGAATTATGCAGTGCTTGTTCGCTGCAATGCTTGGACTATACTGCATAAACTACATAACAGCGTTTATACCGATTGCAATCATAATTGTATTAGAACATATTTTAATTGCAATTACAATTACTATAGTTGTAGTGGAAGGATTTATTAGGCTTCACAAAAATAAAAACGTAAAACTGTTTCGTGTGCTGAGTGGCTATAGTATATTCAGTATATGCAGTATTATAGCAATTGCCTTTTATTACATTGGTCTTGAGTTTCAGTATTCCATTTCCTATGTCATTGCAATTCTGTGCTTTGCATTTTTTTTGGCAGATGCGGCTGGAATTGCAATTTATGAGCAAATTCGCGAAAATGCAAACGTGGCATTATATGCAAAGATGGCTTATACAGACATGATGACAGGTCTTAAAAATCGTGCTGCATTTACTGAGGACAGCAGCAGAGATGCCCATACATCTGGTGCTGTTTCTTATATCATGATCGATGCAAACAACTTAAAAAAGATCAATGATTCACTGGGTCATAAAAGAGGTGATGAGCTTTTAACAACAGTTGCAAGGTGCATGGAAACAGGTGTGAAAAAATCTGCAGGAAATGGAAGCTGTTATCGTGTTGGCGGAGACGAGTTTGTAATTCGCCTGAATAATGCTACAGAGCAGAATGCAAAAGAATGTATGCAGCGTGTGAAAGAAGCACTTGCAGAGGCAGATAAAAAGACAGATATTCCGATTTCAGCAGCGATGGGATATGCATGGAGTGATGATCCGGACAAGGATACAGAAAAACTGCTGCAAAGTGCAGATGCTCAGATGTATGAAAATAAGCAGATGATGAAGAAGGGTAAGATACTATAAAGAAAAATAAGGCGGCCATTGGCCGCCTGTTTCATTTCGCCCACGGAAAGATAATTGAGAGGCTGTCATCTGAGGAATTGCTTGCTGAAGTAGTATCTGGTGCAGATTCAGCAGTTTGTGAGCCTTCTGTCTGATTTTCGCTTTGAGATTGTCCTGCCGTCGGTGCTTGTGTTTCGACCTCGGATTGCTGCGCTTGTGTTTCCGCCGATGTTAAAGTAGTTGTCTCTGGCTGTATTTCGGTTTCTGCCTGTGTCTGCCCCAGCGCTGGATCAAAATAGTTGTAAACCTGACCTGGTACCATGCCGCCTCTTGCAGCCGCCATTTCACTGACTGTAACGAGCTCATAGCCGGCAGCAATCAGTTCTGGGATGATAATTTGGGATGCCTGCGCAGAGGATGCTTCCATATCGTGCATAAGCACAATGGCGCCGTCTTTTACCTTGCTTCTTATCGTATCGCATGTGGTTGCCACATCATGATGCTGCCAGTCAATTGTGTCCACGCACCACATGATAAGCGGATAACCGTCATCAACAGCTGCTACATTGGCACATGAAACATCATCAGTTGCGCCTGTCGGCGGTCTCATGATGCATGGGCGGTTTCCTGTAATCATCTGCACATAGGAGCTTGTACTGCTGATTTCCTGATCTGTTACCTGTGCATCCATATTTGTAATTTTATAATGATTGTAGGTATGATTTCCAATTTCAGAACCTGAATTTTCAATATTTTGGATAATATCCGCGCAGCGTTCTACATTCCGGCCAAGAACAAAGAATGTAGCATAGGCACCATTTGCTGTAAGTGTATCAAGAATGATCTGTGTATTTTGCGTGGAAGGACCATCATCATACGTAAGCGCAACCATTGGCTTTGTGGCGTCAACAGTGTGCCTAAGCTTTCCCTGTGAGGTAAAATCGTAGACGAGATCACCGATACGGTGGCAGCCTACATATACATGTCCATTTTCATCTGTCATACCAGTAGCGCCGTCAGGAAAAGTAAAATTCCCTGTCACAGCTTTTCCATCTTCACCGAAATAGTAATAATAGCCATCATCGCATTTTACAGTAGAGCAAAAATATTGGCGGCCATCATCAGTAAAACAATATGTATCACCATTTTCATCTGTGTAGCGGCCTGTCTGCATTATGCCGTCATCAGAAAAAAGATAGCGTGAATCATCAATCATTTGATATCCAGTCAAAAGATAGCCATTCTGGCAGTAGCCCATAGTGCCGTCAGCATTTGTAATCCAGCCCTCAGCAGGCTTGTTGTCATCATCAGTTCGGTAAAGTGCTTCTCTGTCAAAAGTCTCAGATTCTGTTTCATAAAAGCTCTCGGATTCATTGGCAGCCAAGTTCGCTTCATAGTCATCTGTAGATGTGACGATAGTTTGATTAGAAGGTGCGTTTGAAGTACATGCGTTTAAAAAGAACGTGCCAGACAGTCCAAGAGCAAGTGCCAGCTTTTTTAACTGGTCTCTTTTTGTAATATTATGCATTGGATGAAATCCCCCATCAATCGAAATTTAGATTTCCACTAGTATAGCACGCAGTTTAAAAAAAGGGAACATGAGAAAAATCACTTTCAGCAAAAAATGTTATTTTCAATAAAAAAAATCATGGTATAATGAAAAAAAGGAAACTTTTAGACTTGTGCGAATGCTATTAGAAGCAAGGATACATTAGAGGAGGCAAGAGGATGATGAGAAAGAAGTGGAAGTATTTTTTGATATCAGCTGCATTGCTTACAATTATATTTGTTAGTATTGAACGTTACGATAATTATATTGGTCAGAAATTTTATCAGGAAAGTACGCAGGGACTGCTTGCTACATATGAACAGCTTGATAAGACCTTTATGATGTTTGCGCAGCGCAATTGGAACGCACTTGAGGACTGGGGCAATTATCTGAATTATTGTGTAGAAGAACAGGATAAAAAAGAACAAAATGCAGAAGATGGATGGGGTAATTTTGTAAATGACCGTAAAAATTGGCAGTACAGCGATTTTTATGTTTTTAATGAAGACTGCGAGTATTGGACTATTGATGGACGAAGAGGAACGGCAGAGCACGTGAAGGATGCTTTTAAAGCGCTTTATGAAAAAAAGGGTCCTATTGTGTCAAGCTATGTCGCAAGTGATGGAGAAACTAAAATCTTGTTTGCAGTTCCTTCAGATCCCATTGAGTTAAATAACGTGACATATACAGCGTTTGCAGTTTCATATGATAATAGTATTGTGAAAAAGTTGATCGGAGACGGCGTATATAATAATAAAAGTGATTGTTACATAGTCGATTCTGATGGAACAGTGCTTATGTCGCTTGAACCAGAGACGCAGATCACAGATGACTTTGATAATATTTTTGATTTTATTCAGGATAAAACACAGTCTTATAATGAAGATTATCTGGAGCGCATGAAGAAAACTGTGCCAACAAAGGGCAAAGGAAGTGTTTCATTTAAATATCAAAAATCAGAGTATTATCTTGTCTATCAGCCAGTAGGAATTGACGACTGGTCAATTGTAGGTATTGTGGAAAAGAGTGTTGTTGACTCTGGTATGAGAATGGTTCAGGGAACGACTATCGTTTTGTTGTGTATGATGGAAACATGTATAATGATTGGAGTTGTCATTTTAATGAAGCAGCGTGCAAAGGCTCAGCTCCAAAAAGAAGCAGACGAGCGCATCAAAGCGGAAAAGAAAAAGGAATTTTCCGATCAGCTGTTTTGGGGAATTTCACAGATTGTTGACTGTTTTGCAGTCTGCGATTTGAAAAATAACAGATATGAATATGAAGACAAGCGGGGTGAATATCTTTATCCGAAAAAAGGATTCTATGACCAATTTATTAAGGGGATTTCTGATCAATATACGATATTGACAGATGGAGAAAATGCAAAGTTTACGAATATGCTTTCTGCCGAGCATGTGCGGCAACTGATAAAGGAACAGAAGGATTCTTATTGTCTGGAGTACTGCGCCAGAGATAAAAGCAGATTCTTTATTATGAGTGTGATTCCGGTTGAGTGGGAAGGGGATACGCTTACAAAAATCATGATTGTTTCACAGGATATGGGACAGCAGCATGAGCTTGAAAACCTTGCTAATACAGATGCACTGACGGGACTTTTTAATAAACGTTATTTTGAAAAAATGATGGAAATAAGAGATGAAAAGAAAAAACCGTATGCTCTGTTTTATATGGATCTTGATTTTTTTAAGCCTGTGAATGATACATATGGCCATGAGATGGGCGATAAGGTTTTAAAAGAAGTGGCAAAAAGACTGCTTAAATGTATCAGAAGCAATGATTATGCCTTTCGCATTGGCGGTGACGAATTTATGCTTATCTTAAATGGAAATCTGGATGCACAGATTTGTAAAAAGAGAATTGAGCGCATAAAAAAACTGATTGGAGAACCATATGAATTTGATGGTTATACGATCAAGATAGGAATTAGCTGCGGAAGTGCTGTCTATCCAGATGATGCTAACTGTGCAGCAGATATTCAAAAGCTTGCAGATAAACGCATGTATGAAGATAAGAAAATTAACCATGCACAGAGGTGAAAAACATCAAGGCAGGTCGGGGGGGTTGACTTCTCTTTGAAAACTGCTATAATAAACGATGACTGAGAAAATGTGTAAGTAGTCTGTACCATTCGGTTTTCCAGAGAGGCCGCATAACCTGCTGAGAGTGCTGCCATCCGCCTACAGATGAATTTCAGCATTGGAGTCTTCCACGAAAATTTTGTTTATGACAAAAGCTAAGTGGATGCAGCTGCTGCATTATGGCAGATCAAGTGCGGATTGTAATATTTTTTTATAATCCGAACATGGGTGGTACCGCGGATTTATTCGTCCCATAAAGGTTTTGAAAAAAGCCTCTATGGGACTTTTTTATTGCTCGTCCCATAGAAAAAGCAACATTTAAGAAAGCAGAGGAAAGGTTATATGCAGGAAACACACAAGCTGTCCGACAATCTTGCTGCTCTGAAGGAGAAGATTGAGACCGGACTGGAAGGATTGTCCAATTCTAAGGAACTGTATGAGTTCAGAAGCTCTTATCTGGAAGGAAAAAAGAGTAAGATCAGCGAGCTGATGAAGGAAATGAGAAATCTTGCACCAGAAGAGCGTGCAGGATACGGAAAGTCAGTAAACGAGTTAAAGGAGTGGGCGATTGATCGTTTCTCCAAGATGGAAGAAAAGATGAAGCAGTTAGAGCTGCAGCGCCGTTATGAGTCTGAAAAAATCGACCTGACACTTCCGGCAGATGAGACTGGCGTTGGAAATCTTCATCCGATTACACTTGTTCGCAACCAGTTAATCGATATCTTTGCAGGTATGGGCTTTGAGGTCTATGAGGGAGCAGAGATCGAAAATGATTACTATAACTTTACGGCACTGAACACTCCGAAGGATCATCCGGCAAGAGATATGCAGGATACTTTCTATCTGTCACCAGAGTTCTTGCTTCGTACACAGACCTCCGCAGGTCAGATTCATGTTATGGAGAACAAGAAGCCGCCGATCAAGATTTTATCACCAGGAAGAGTATTCCGTTCTGATGATGATGCGACTCATTCTCCAATGTTCCATCAGATGGAAGGTCTTGTTGTTGACAAGGGAATTACTCTGTCTGATTTAAAGGGTATGCTTGATCTGTTTGTAAAGAAAATTTACGGAGAGGGAACTGTAACCCGTCTTCGTCCGTCCTACTTCCCATTTACAGAGCCGTCTGTAGAGGTTGACTGCAGCTGCTTTGAGTGCGGCGGCAAGGGCTGTAATTTGTGTAAGGGAACTGGCTGGATCGAAATTCTTGGTGCTGGCGTAGTAAATAAGAAAGTCCTTGAAAACTGTGGCATCGATTCCGAAGAATACAGCGGTTTTGCATTTGGTATCGGTCTTGAGCGTACTGCAATGCTTAAGTACGGTATCAACAACATCAAGATGCTGTTTGGATCGGATCTGCGTGTCCTGAAACAGATTAACGAGAAATAAGAAAGGACGGAAACGAATATGTTAGTACCATTAAGTTGGCTTAAAGAATATGTAGATATTGATGTAACACCGCAGGAGCTTGAAAAAAAGCTGTTTGACGGCGGATTTGAGGTAGAAGAGCTGTATCAGGTTGGTCATGACATCGATAAGATTGTAGTTGGTCTTGTTGAGACTTGTGAGCCGATTCCAGAGACACATCTTCATGTGTGTCAGGTTAATGCAGGTGAGTATGGCACTATGCAGATTTGCTGCGGCGCTGACAATGTACAGGCAGGCGGCAAGTATCCGGTAGCACTTGTTGGTGCAACTGTTTATGCAACAGCGAAGGATCATAAGACAATCGAAGGCGTGATGACAATTAAAAAGGGTAAGCTTCGCGGTTTTGAGTCATACGGTATGCTTTGCTCTGGAACAGAGCTTGGCTTAACAGAGGATATGTATCCAGGTGCAGGCTACAATGGTTTGTTAGAGATGCCGGCTGATGCACAGCTTGGTGCAGATGTAAAGGCTATCACAGGTCTTGATGACTGGATGTTTGACATTTCCTTAACTGCAAACAGACCGGACTGTCAGAGCATCTTAGGAATTGCAAGAGAGGTTTCTGCAATGCTTGAGAAGCCATTAAAGATGCCGTCAACCGATTATACAGAGACCGAGGTAAAGAAGGATGGCTTTAAGGTAAGTGTTGAGGCACCAGATCTTTGCCCACGCTACAGTGCACACTATGTATATGATGTAAAGATGGGTGAGTCTCCATCATGGATGAAGCGCCGTCTTGCACTTGTTGGTATTGGATCAATCAGCAATATCGTAGATATCACAAACTATGTATTAAAAGAGATCGGACAGCCAATGCATGCATTTGACTGCTCTTACCTTGAGGGCAACGAGATTTGCGTAAGAAGAGCACATGATGGTGAGAAGATTGTTACACTTGATGAGCAGGAGTACACAATGTCACCAGCTAATCTTGTTATCTGTGACGGCGTAAAGCCAGTTGCTTTAGCAGGTGTTATGGGCGGTTTAAATTCCGAGATTCGTGACACAACAGAAAGTGTTATGTTTGAGGCTGCTAAGTTTGCAAGAGATAATGTCAGAAAGACTGCAAGAGCACTTGGAAAGTCCTCTGATTCAAGTTCAAGATTTGAGAAGGGCGTGGATGAATACTCAACTGTTCTTGGTATGAAGCGTGCACTTCATTTAATCGAGGAGCTTGGCTGCGGAAAGGTTTCTTCTACTCATGTAGATGTTAATGTTGGAAACAGCATTGAGCCTCAGCCGATGCAGGTAAGCATCCATAAGGTAAACAGCGTTCTTGGAATTGAGGTTCCGGCAGAGGAGATTGTACGTCTGATGAAGAATTTAAACTTCAATCCGACAGTTGACGGTGATGTACTGACTCTTCAGGTACCAGCTTACCGTGAGGATATGCTGCCAGAGGGTGAGAATGATGTAGAGCGTTATCCAGATGTGGCAGAGGAAGTAATCCGTATGTATGGTTATGACCATATTAAGTCAACATTTATGCCATCTGCGCAGGTAACAGCAGGCGGATATAATAAAGAGCAGAAGGGCGAGCTTGCATTAAAGCGTACTCTTTGTACTATGGGTGCATATGAGTGTATGCATTACTCATTCTTCTCCCCATCTGATTTGGATCTTTTGAAGTTCCCGGCTGATGCGAAGGAGCGTTTCGCAATTCAGATCATGAATCCAATCAATATCGATCTGTCATTAATGCGTACTACACTTGCTGCATCAATGCTCAATGCTATTTCAAGAAATGAAAAGCAGGGTATTCTTGACGGAAGACTTTTTGAGGTTGCAAATATCTTTATTCCGAAAAATCTGCCGCTTACCGAGTATCCGGATGAGAGAAAAACACTTTGTGTTGGTACCTTCGGTGCAAAGGAATCCTTCTACACAATGAAGGGCATTGCAAACGGAATCGCAGACAGCTTAGATGTTGCATTTACTTATGAGCCAATTCAGAAATCATTCCTGCATCCGTATCAGGCAGTAAAGGTATTATGTGAGGGCGAAGAAATTGGTTACTTCGGTAAGGTTGCATACGATATTCAGGACAAGTTAAGCATGCGTGCAAGCGCATATGTTATGGAGCTTGATCTGGAGATTCTGTCTAAGTGGTATGATAAGAAGAGAACCTTCATTCCGCTGCCCAAGTTTGCAGAAGAGAAGCGTGATCTTGCATTCGTAATGGATAAGGCAATCACATGTGGAGAGATCGAAGACTGCATCCGCAAGGAAAATAAGTACGTAAAGGAAATCAAGCTGTTCGATATATACGAGGGCGGCCAGATTCCGGAAGGAAAGAAGAGTATGGCATTCTCCATCACATTCGTTCCAAAGGATGAGGCATTTGACGATGCACGCGTTCAGAAGTTTGTTGACAAGATCTGTGCAAAGTTAAATGAGGAGTATGGCGTAGAGCTGAGAGCGTAAGGTGTTCGCTGTATTTCGGTGAATCGCATTCATGTATAAAATTTATATTGAAATTGCAAATATATAAAAACAAAAGAATTCGATAGGATTAAATAAAATCTCCCGCGTAGTTCGTATGAATTGCGAGGGAGATTTTTCGTTAAGGTGCAGATGGGATACGTTTTTCC
>ENA-OYWK01001341-OYWK01001341.1-human-gut-metagenome-genome-assembly--contig:-NODE-1341-length-11747-cov-5.069278_pt1 | contig 11747 bp, 9 predicted proteins | sample MGYA00244808_ERZ653392 | MGnify/ENA primary metagenome ERZ653392 (study PRJEB26926, sample SAMN06165125) | human gut metagenome | biome: ENVO:00009003; feature: ENVO:2100002; material: ENVO:00002003...
CCTCTACGTCTCGTGGGCTCGGAGATGTGTATAAGAGACAGATTCATTACCAAAGCTTTCTGCCGCTGTCCAGAAATAAGACATCTCTGTGTAGTTCGCACGTGGCACGGCAATGTTTTCGACTGTCCAGGAATCTACTGCTACAACGGCATCTTTCTGGATCTCTGTATCGTTTACAAGCTCTTTATAGCATGGAACATATCCACGGGTTTCATAATGTAATTTCTGGCTGTCATAGCCACCAAGGTACATTGCAAGCTCAATCGCAACCTGCGGATAAGCAGTTGTGGATTTAACACCGATTGCTTTGGATGAAGTAAACGGTTTTAACTGTACTTCTTCTCCGTCAACTGTCATGGAAGGAAGCGGAGCAACGCCAAAGTTATCGCCTAAGATTTCTTCTGTCTGTGCTGCCTGCCAGGTTCCGCAGAAATATGCATTGACATTCCCCTCACGCATCATGGCAATCGCATCTTCCGGGGAAGAAACAACTAAATTCTCATTCTGTACCATATCGATCAGTGCATTGGTCATTGCAAGCGTTTCATCGTTATCAAGTACAATTCCTGCTTCACGCTCGTTACCTTCTTCTCCGAAGAAAGTTGCTCCTGCTCCAAGATAGAAGGAAGCCAGATAGAAACCATTGTTCAGTGGAATCGCTACTTTTCCTTTTTCTAACATTGTATCTAAAGATTTGATATCATCTTCTGAAAATACACTCTTATCGTAATACATAAAGTAAGTGTTTGTTGTCATTGGCACGCCGTAAACACCGTCATCATAAGTTAAGCTGTCTGCTAAGACGCTGGAGTAGTTCTCACGAATCGTATCAAGATACTTTCCGCCAAACTCGGTCAGACTGTTTGCCTGACAGAGATTTTCCAGACCGGTAGAAGAATAAATGAATACATCTGCTGCCGCATCAATATCCTGTGGAACTAATTTCTTTGCATCAGATTCTGTGCAAACACCATAGTTAAATGTAATATCCCAGTTTGGATGCAGTTCATTAAACTGGTCACACATGGTATTTAACCACTGTCCATATTCCGGATCCTGATCCTCTGACGGTGACCATACGGTCAGTGTACAGGTGATCGGTTCTTCCTCCTGTGCATCCTGCTCGGTTGCTTCACCCTGTTCTGTTTCAGAAACAGATGCATTTGCTGATGCAGTGTTCTCTTTTGCATCACTTCCTCCGCATGCGGTCATGGATACTACCATAGCTGCACATAACATTACACTTAATACTTTACGTTTCATACCTTTTCCTCCTGTTTTTCGTTTCCGAAATATTTTCGTTTTGTTTCGCTATGAATCATAGCATTTTTGAGATATCATGTCAATATATAATTCATTTTGTACATATTATTTTTCTTATTGCGTTTTTCTTTGTACAATGTTATGATATTTTCTGCGAAACATTTAAGAAACATTTTGTAAAACACTCTGTTTCGCCAGAAGGGAGTTTTCATATTTATGAAAAAAATAAATTTTCACACACACACCAACCGTTGCCGCCACGCAGACGGGATTGCAGCCGATTATGTCCAGTCTGCACTGTCTGCCGGTGTTACACAGCTCGGTTTTTCCGACCACGCCCCATTTCCCGATTATGATTTTGGAATGAGAATGCCTTACTGTGAATTATCTGAATATATCGAGGATATAAATGCATTGACGGTACAATACCGGACTGATATAATTTTATGGAAAGGATTAGAAATCGAATATCTCCCAGAATACCGGGATTACTATGAAGCACTTCTCACCCGTTCCGGGATGGATTATCTGCTTATGGGAGAACATTTCTATAAAAATGCATCTGGAAAAACCACGAATTATACCGATGCACTTTCTACAGACGAATTTCCTGTCTACGCACAAAATGTTGCTGACGGAATGAAAACCGGACTATTTTTGGCAGTCGCACATCCTGATATTTATATGGCTGATAATTTTGTCTGGGATGACAACTGTAAAAAAGCGGCTGACATTATCATTGATACGGCTGTCACTACCGGCACAGTGTTAGAATACAATGCCAACGGCTTCCGGCGCGAAAAAAAGTTTTATCCAGACGGAACCAGATATCAGTATCCGCACCCTGCTTTCTGGGAAATGGTCAAAGGCAGCGGTGCCCGCGTGATCGTTGGTTCGGACTGCCACAATCCATCACAGGTCTGGGATGTAGCAATTGAAAAAGCATATCAAAATTTATATGCACTTGGAATCCATCCGATAAGTAGTCTCTTTGATACATCTGACGTTCCATCTGCACTTTGCACAAAATCACACGACGAGGAACATTCATGAATATCAGAGATATTGCCAGATTGGCGAACGTGACACCGGGAACTGTTTCCAAAGTTTTAAACAATTATCCCGATATCAGCGAAGCTACAAGACAACACGTACTACAGATCATAAAAGAGAATCAGTACACCACAAAAAACAGCGGCAGAAAGTTCAAACAGGCTGTTACACCACGTATTGGACTTGTCTCGGAAAATGTTTACAACTGGGTTTCCGAGACAATGCAGAACCTGCTTTCCGAGCGCTTTCACAACGCCGACTATACTGTTTTATCCTTTCAGGATAATTATTTTTCACAAAATAAAAATGAAAAATTTCAGGAATTATTAACTTATATCGACCGACACCAGCTTACAGGTCTTATTTACTTCGGTGGAAACTTTGAAGATGTCCCTGCCGATTCCTTTGCCGCACTCAACTGCCCTGTTATCTTCGTCAATACTGTCCTACCACCAGATAACATGATGACCGCCACAACTTACTCAAGCGTCCAGGTCAACCACTATGAGACTGCTTACTGGCAGATGGAATCCCTGATCAAAAACGGCCACAGCCATATCTGTATGCTGATTTCTTCTAAGATCGATACCAGTGTGTACCGCCTCCGCTGGCAGGCATACGAAGATGCGCTGTCTTCCCATGGTCTTTCCACGGAATATCTTGCAGAAAGCGGCTATCAGTGCGAACGTGCTTACCGGGAGCTGACAGAAGTTCTTACTATGCACCCAGAAATCACTGCCATCTGCAGTATTTCAGATATCGTAACGCCTGCCGCGATCCGTGCAATCCATGATCTAGGAAAGATTCCCGGAAAAGATGTTCATATTATCAGCTTTGACGGCATGCCTTCCATGCACTATTGCATCCCTTCCATTTCTACTTTTATCCAGCCACGAGATGAAATGGCAGGCTATATTTATGATTTACTGCTTGGGCTGATTAGTGACGAGCGCCAGCACCAGCATATTACGTTTCAGACACGTTTTTCACCGGGAGAGTCTTAATGATTTTCTTCTCAAATCAGAATATTGCCATATCACTTTGATTGATTATAAAAAGGCAGGGAGAAAAGAAAATTTTTCATTTTCTTCTCTCCCCGCTTTTTTATAATAATATCCACATTTCTATGAATTCTCAATCTTTCACACTACTTTGATTGCATTTTCCTTTCCTAACTGGTCAAATTATCCCACTGCAATTTCCACTCTTTTTCCGCAGAACGCCACACTATATTTATAAATCACTTCTACCCCTGCTGCCCGCAGTTCCGTATCATATTGTTTTTCCTGAATCTGTTTTAGTGCAGTCTCTGACAACTGTTTCAGGCTCTCTTCTGTACCATTTTTTTCTGCTTTCAATTCAATAATAATACCCGGAAGACCTTTCTTTACCGGTTTCAACTGGATATCATAGCGTCCTTCGCCAGACTCCCTGTTCGATGTGACAAAAAAACCTCCCAGCAATGCACAAAGTCCCAGCATAAACCCATGATAAAAATTCTCTCCGGCTGTATCAAACAAGCTTGCCGATTCCATCAGCAATGTCTGTATCTGTGTCTTCAACTTTCTGTTATCTCCTGAAAAAATTGCTTCCTGCACTGCAATTGCAGTTGACTGCGGAATCATAGTTTCGAATTTCTGCAGGATTTCCTTGTGATACACAAGTGCTATCTCACGGTTTGGCAGTGCAACCTCACACATAAAATCCCCATTAAAGGATAATGTTGTTTTTACTGCTTTCAGATAACCTGTAACCAAAAGGAAACTGTAAATCGTTGACGGATTCTTTTTTATCTGTGGATAGATTACACCGGTATCGATATAAGTCGTAATTGTCTCCCCGTTTACCAGTGATGCCAGACGATGATAGATTTCCTCATCTGCCTCCGCCAGAACCTCACCGATCACATCATTGCTTCCGGTAGATACCCAGAACGCCCGCGGTTCACATTCGTTACTAAAATAATTTACAACTGACCACGGATTGAATATTTCTGTTTTTCCAAATCGATAGCCATCATACCATTCACAAATGTCATCATATTTATCGGATGCTCCATAATATGCTGCCATCTCTCGCACTTCATCCGGTGTGAAGCCAAAATAAGCACTGTATTTATGGTCTAAAACCGAATTGATGGACAGATTGTTCATTCCACTGAAAATACTTTCTTTTGCCACCCGCAGAATTCCGGTAAGAAAGCTGAATGCCAGATGCTTATTATCCTTAAATCCGCCCGAAAACAGGTTTCTCATAAACAGAGTGATTTCTTCATAATAACCTTTCATATATCCCTGCTGGATAGGCGTATCATACTCATCAATAATAATCACCGGAGCGGTTCCATGATGTTTATGAAGCATTGCCGAAAGATCCGCCAATGCACTTGAGAGTTCTACTTCCGTCACATTTCCTTCCGCTAGCCTTGCATATTTCCGCTCATCATATTCATCACACCGGTCACTCGTCCGAAGTTCTTCGTGTCTCTGCGTCTCTTTTGCAAAAATATCCCTGACTGCGGAAAATGTCTCCTCCCAGGTATTAAATTTCACATCTTTAAACGTCAGGAAAATAACCGGATATTTGCCCTGATACGCCCGGTATTTCTGACCACATGCCCAAATTTTTTTATCCTGAAAATATACCGATGTATCCTGCTCTGTTTTTTCAAAAAAAGTCCGCAGCATATCCATATTCAGCGTTTTTCCAAATCTGCGTGGTCGTGTAAAAAGTGTTACCATCGGACGTTCATCAATGAAATCTTTTATCAGCATCGTCTTATCAACATAGTAATATTCCGCCTGTGCCAGCCGGAAATCTGACACACCGATTGGCAGAGGCAGACAGGACGATCTCTGATTTTTCCGGTAATAACCAGAGCGTATTCTTTTATCAGCTGGTTTTAATGCATCTGCAGGAATCTGCCAGTTGCGTCCCTGCCTCATGGCTCCCTTGATTCTTCCATTTCTGCAAAGTTCCGCTACTCTTCGCTCTGTGATGTTCCATTGTCTTGCAGCTTCTTTTACTGAAATCATTTTTATCATTTTGCACTTCCCCCACCATATTTATATATATAGTATATCCATATGTGCTTATTTCTGCAATATTTATCGGAATTATTCCGTATATTTCTCGATATTATTCCGAGTATTTTTTTGCATTATTCTGCTATTATCAGAACAAATAAAATATTTTTTTACTTTGCAGGCACAGAATTTTCTGTAAAGTAAAGGGACATGGAAAATGAGATAACCTCATAAATCCATGTCCTTTTCTTTTATAGTTATATGAACCTATTTACTTTTGCTAACATCAATTATGCAGCTCCAAATTTGTCCTGTTCTGCACCTATACATATTGTACGTATCCTACAATTCTACAATAAACTCTTCCACAAGTTTCGCACAATGCTCCGCCGCTTTTTTCTCAAAAGTAGGATAATCCATCTCCGCAGAGTTATCTGCCTTGTCAGAGATCGCACGGAGGATCACGAATGGGATTTCATTTAAGTATGCTGCCTGTCCGATCGCTGCCCCCTCCATCTCAGTGCAGAGTGGGTGGAAGTTCTCGACTAATTTGTCCTTCACTTCCTTATCACAGATAAACTGGTCGCCGCTTACGATCCTGCCGGAGAACACTTTCACTTCCGCATTGACTTTCTCGCACACACTCTTGGCAAGGGATGCCATTTTCTCGTCTGCCGGAAAACTTAAAGTTCCAAGCTGTGGAATCTCGCCTAATGGATAACCGAATACACGCACATCCATGTCATGCTGAAGGACATCTGTGGAAACAACGATATCCCCGATATCGATCTGTGCGTCCAGAGAACCTGCGATACCGGTGTTGATGATATTTGTCACGTCAAATAAATCTGCAAGGATCTGTGTGCAGATACCAGCATTTACTTTACCGATACCACTGCGCACGATGACAACCTCAACACCATTTAATGTTCCCTCGAAAAATTCCATATTTGCTTTTTTTGTTGTTTTTGCAACATTCATCTTTGATTTTAAAGTTTCTACTTCAAGCTCCATTGCTCCGATAATTCCGATTTTTTTCATCTCGTTCTGTTCTCCTGTTCTCATTTACTTTCTCGTACTCTGACTCGTTTTATTCATCCATAAGCCGAACTGTTTAATTGGTATTCTAACATAAAAATGGAAATTTCGCTTTACTTTTGCAAAATTTCCATTTATCTTTCTCTTTTTATTCACTTGCAGTTCACCAAATGCAAATAAATTCGTATTTCTATATCTTTACGCTACACGGATCTTCTGTAAAATATTTCCAAGTTCCGCTTCCTTCTTCTCGCAGTCGCCCTCGGAAATCTTTTCTGTCACAAAGCCAAGCTCTCCGGTCACGCCTTCTGCCTGTACATACGTAACAGTTCCAAATACTCTTTCTACAGCTGCTTTGTCTGCTGTTGTGCGGATGAAGAACCGGTTCTCCCATTCCCTGTAATCTACGAGTTCCAGTTTCTTTGAACTCCACTCAATTGGAATATTTTTGTCCAGATTCTTTGCCATCTCAACGACATCGGCAACCACTGCACTAGCTGTTGGGAGTTTTCCTGCACCACTGCCGTAAAACATTGCATCACCTAACACATTGCCATATACGAAAATTGCATTGAACACGCCGTTTACTGCATAGAGCGGATGAGATGCCGGAAGTAAGAATGGAGCAACAATTGCTGTGTAACCTTTTGGTCCTTTTTTGCTGGTTGCGAGCAGTTTGATCGCTCTTCCCATCGCCTGTGCGTATTTGATATCCGTCGGTGTGATTTTAGTGATTCCCTCTGTATGAATGTCCTCAAAGTCAACCTGCTGTCCGCATACTAAAGATGTTAAAATAGCAATCTTACGGCATGCATCATAACCTTCCACATCGGCAGTAGGATCTTTCTCTGCATACCCCTTTGCCTGCGCATCTTTTAAAACTTCATTGAAATCAGCACCCTTTTCTGTCATCTCAGTCATCATATAGTTCGTTGTACCATTTACGATACCGGTGATCTCTTCAATCTCATCTGCAGTGAGGCAGGAATTTAACGGACGGATGATCGGAATACCGCCGCCGACACTTGCCTCAAACATGAAATTCACATTTTTTTCTTTTGCAAGTGCGATCAGCTCTGCACCTTTTGCAGCCACCAGTGCCTTATTGGAAGTTGTTACATGTTTTCCGGCCTCCAGCATTGTTTTTACAAAAGTATACGCCGGTTCCACGCCGCCCATTGTCTCAACTACGATCGACACTTCCGGATCTTCGGCGATCACTTTATAGTCATGCACGATCTTGCTCTGGATCGGATCTCCCTCAAAATCCCTTAAATCCAGAACATACTTTAATTCCACTTCATCGCCGACGCGTGCCGCAATGCTCTTCTTATTGATGTCTAAAACCTCTGCCACACCGGAACCGATCGTTCCAAAACCCATAATTGCTGCTTTTATCATTTTTATTCTGCCTTTCTGTTTTTGTATTATGTAAACCGCACTGTTCTGCCAGTCTGTTTCTATTCTCTCGCCAGGATCTTCACGTACTGAATGCCGCCCACACTCTCGATCTTTGTGACCATCTCTGCGACATCACCCGTCTGTGGTAAGATATCAATACTGAGCGTCAGCGTTGCGATTCCATTGACCGGAATACTCTGATGAATGGTAAGGATATTGGCATGAAAATCAGCGATCGTTTTCAATACCCCGGACAGAAGTCCCGGCTCATCATCCATCTGAATGACCATCGTAATGGTCTTTCCCTTTGTTGTCTCGTGAAAAGGAAAAATATCATCTTTATACTTGTAAAAAGAACTGCGGCTGATCCCTACACTCTCTGTCGCCTCCTGCACCGATGCGATCTTACCGGAATCGATCAGCCTTTTTGCCTCCACTACTTTCAGCAGTACTTCCGGCACTGCCTTCTCTTTCAAAACATAATATTGCATTTTGTCTTTCATGGAAATGAATACCTCTTAGTTGCCAGATTCAACAGATTCTCTTTTGTATATAGAATCCATTCTGTTTGTTTGGGACTTACATCTGTCCTCATGAGGAAGATAATAACACAAAGAGGCTGCCAAAGCAACCTCTTTTCCAGAACATTTCTATATTTTTGTTTCTTATTCACCAAATTTTTGATATTTAGAACTTGCGGCTTCCGCCTCCATGACTTCTGCCAGAACTGCTGGTATGTACCGTTGATCTGCCGGAATGGCTGCTGCCACCTCCGCTGCTTCCACTATCAGTCTGGATTCTCCGATGCGTCACCATCTGGTTGACAAAACGGTCTTCCTGACCGGTCAGGTTAACTTTTCCGAACGCATGGTAATCATACTGGTATCCACCGCCAAATTTCAGACGGTATTTTCCGGTAATTCCAAAAAATACAGCGGCAAACACAGCTGCTGCAAGTACAACTGCAAACAGAATTTCGCCCATCGTGAGTACATGGTAATAATGGATCTCGCCTGTTTCTTCATCATAGGTATAAGCGTCAGATGGGACTCCCACCTCATAATAGTACTCTGCATCACTTAACATGGAAGAAAAGCAGGAAGCATATTCCCCATCCACAACATAATCATAACAGTTATCCAGAATATCATCGATCCTGTCGTCATTCAGATAGTAAATGGCTTCTCCCGCAGTCGATATCGTAACCTCTCTGTTATCCATGTCAATGAGGAACACCACGCCATCATCGCCTGTTGCTGTCGTGTCATAAAAATCATCCGCATACTCTCTCGCTGTCTTTCCCTGTGCATCCTCTGTCGTCAGGACAAAAATCTCCCAGCCTGTGGTCTCCTGCAGATTGGTGATTTCTTCCGAAAGCGACTGCTGTTCCTCATCTGAAAGTAACGCTGCATCATCATACACCGCATCATAAGTATCCGCATAGACCGGTACAGCCGCAAAAAGTGTCAGTGCAGTTACTGCGGACAGAGCAATTCTTTTTCTTAATTTATCTCTCATAAGAAATACCCTCCGATCAATGCAATGATTAAGACAACGACTGCCGAAATAATACCCGTCAGCGTGACTTTTCCGTAGTCTACCGGAAGTTCTCCGAACACTTTTCCTGTCTGCCCGTTCATGGAATAATAGTAGATTTTTCCATCTTTCCCCTTATAGGTAACAGTCCAGACCGGAAGCAACGCATAAGACCAGTCCTCCTTCTTCGGGATCACCCCGAATGAGTTGACCGATAACGCATTGTATCCCTGAACAGATTCCCGCATGAGTTTTTCTGCTGAGTTTTTCATCGTAGCCTGCATATTTCCTTCCACTGCTTTCTGCTCGATGTCACGTTTCTCTGCCATGAAACCGGAAAGATATCCCATATTAAAATCTTTCATCTCATTGAACTGATACGGCAGTACCCCTTTCACAAGCTGCACATTTGCCTTTTGCAGTGCGTTCTCTGCAAGATTCTTCAGATTAACCTCACCCTCACGCTCCACATGGTAAAACTTTGTCTCTGTGTACTCGGTATCTCCGGTTCTCCACACACGGATTTTCTTGCCTTCGCCCTGCAGTTTTCCCTGCAATTTTGCATCATAGATCCAATATGGGAAATAGACACCACTCAGACATTCGATCTGTTTCTTATTAAAAAATGCCTTTGGAACAAATTTTTTCTTTCCAACATATTCTAAGAAACGTTTTTCCGCTTCCTTTTTGGAAATTTTAAAAGGAATGACTTTATTTGGAAGATACTTTCCTTCCAGCCGTTTTCCAAGCACGACCGGATTGTGACAATAATAACAGAACGTGGCTGCTGTCGTTGCATCTGTCACGATTTCTGCTCCACAGGAAGGGCAGTTATAAATGACTGCCTCTGCGCCGCCGTCCTCCCCTTCTTTTTTCTTTGTGTCCGCACTCTGCTGTTCGGTTGTTTCCTGCTCTGCTTCATCAGAACCATCCGCTGCACCGGCATCCGTTTCCTCAGACTCTGCCGGCTGCAATGCATCCAATTCCGCCTGGGTAAATTTTGAACCACAGTACTCGCATTTATACTTCTGTGTTTCCGGGTCAAAAATCAGTTCTCCGTCACAGTTTGGACACTTAAAACTGATAACTGCCATAGTTAGCTCCTTGCCTTTCCGCAATTGCTGCAGAATTTACCTTTGTTGACGGTTCCACACTCACAGGTCCACTCCGCTGCCGGTGCAGGTTTTCCACACTCACTGCAGAACTTTCCGGTATTCACGGTTCCACATTCACAGGTCCAGCTATTTGCCGGAGCCGGTGCAGGTTTTCCGCACTCACTGCAGAACTTTCCGGTATTTGATGCTCCGCACTCACAGGTCCAGCTATTTGCCGGGGCTGCTGTCTGCTGTGGTGCTGCTGCCTGCTGTGGTGCTGCCTGTGGCTGTGTTCCTGCCATGCCTGCTGTCATGGCGTTCAATCCTTCCATGGAAGTGTTAAACTGCTGCATTCCCATGCCGACGCCCATGAATCCTGTCATCGCACCGCCTGCATTGGAACCTGCGTCACGCACACCTTCTGTTAAATTCTTAACAGCCATACCACGGAGCACACTTGCATCTCCACCTAACATTGCACCTTCATTTCTCATGTTGATGAGCTTCTGGGATTCCTCATCATAAGAAACGCTTGCAATACCGACTGCCTGGATTTCCATACCACGTGTCTGGTTCCACTCTTCATCGAGTGTAGTAGACATATATTTTCCGAGTTCTCTTGCTTTGGATGTCACATAGGAAATACGTGTTCCGTCTGCGGACATCTGGTTGATGGAGGACTGTAATGCCTCTAAGAACTCTGACAGATACTGCTCGTTGATCTCATCGATCTCCACTCTGTCTGCGTTTCTCGGAATTACTTCTGCATAGAACTGGAGTGGATTGGTGATCTTAACGGAATATGTACCATGCGCTCTTAAGAAAAGCTCGGCATTATAAAAATTATCAAAGTAATTGATCGGATTTCTCGTGCCAAACTTGATCCCTTTAATTTCCTGCAGATTGATAAAGAATACTTTCTGCGCAGTTGGTGTCTGACCGCCATATTTAATACGGTTAAAAGAATCCTTTAATGAATCTCCAAACTGTCCGTTAAACAATGATGGCAGGGAAGAGTTATCCACTTTGTAATATCCCGGTTCTGCCGTGTAATCGACTACCTTGCCGCCATCCACTAACATCATGAACTGATTGTCATAAACATGGATGATCGAACCATTGGAAACTGTGTTGCCTGTTCCCTTGGTATTCTGTCCTTTGCGGATCAGCACACCGCTTGTAAAGACGGTTTTGTCGCTCATGTCATCTGCTTCGATGACCTCTAACCACTGATCTGCAAGTGTTCCTCCGATCGCCTGTCCAATTGCCCTAATAATTCCCATAACATATCCTCCTATACGTGATTGTAATCCTGTCTCTTATACACATCTCCGAG
>ENA-OYWK01001366-OYWK01001366.1-human-gut-metagenome-genome-assembly--contig:-NODE-1366-length-11633-cov-5.301520_pt1 | contig 11633 bp, 7 predicted proteins | sample MGYA00244808_ERZ653392 | MGnify/ENA primary metagenome ERZ653392 (study PRJEB26926, sample SAMN06165125) | human gut metagenome | biome: ENVO:00009003; feature: ENVO:2100002; material: ENVO:00002003...
AGATTCCTCTACGTCTCGTGGGCTCGGAGATGTGTATAAGAGACAGTAATAAGTACATATGCAGCAAGATAGGCGTTTGTATTTTCAAGCACCTTCTCTGATACGACCTGCTTGTTGCTGCGCACTGCCTGGATTCGCTGCGGACGAAGCATTTTCTGGATGTTTCTTCTAAGACTCTTAAAGACGAGCAAAAGTCTTCCGCACTTAAAGCCTCCACCTGTACTTCCTGCACAGGCACCCACTACCATCAGACATAATAGAATTGACTTTGAAAAGCCTGGCCACAGATCAAAGTCTGTGGTAGCAAAGCCTGTAGTTGTCACAATACTGGCCACCTGAAAGAATGCATGACGTACTGTCTCTTCAAACGTTCCATAAAAGCCTCTCAGGTTAATCACAATCAAAAGCACACTGCCCAGTACCATTCCAACATAAAGACGAAGTTCCTCATCTTTATATACACTCTTTACCTGCTTCATTATCAAAAGATAATAGCAGCTAAAATTCACACCAAACAGCAGCATGAACACTGTACATACATTTTGAATATATGGACTGTAGCTTGCCATACTATCATTTTTTACACCAAATCCACCAGTTCCGGCTGTTCCAAATGCTGTACATACAGCCTCTAACACAGGCATTTTTCCAGCAAGCAAAAACAGAAAATCTACTACCGTCAATACAATGTACAAAATATATAAAATTCCTGCCGTGCTTCTGATTCTTGGAACAAGCTTTGCAACATTTGGTCCCGGGCTCTCTGCTCGAAGCAAATGCATTGTAAAACCATCATTTCGGCCGCTTACAGGAACAACTGCAAGCAAAAATACAAGAACACCCATGCCACCAACCCAGTGGCTAAAGCTTCTCCAGTACAGCATTCCATTTGAAAGACCTTCTACATTCGATAAAATAGATGCACCTGTTGTCGTAAAACCAGATACGATCTCAAATAATCCATCAAGATATGACGGAATTTCACGTGAAATCCAAAATGGAAGACATCCCAAAAGACTCATTACGATCCACGCGAGTCCGACACAAACCATACCTTCTCTTGCATAAAAGCCTTTTTTGGCTTTTCTTGCAAAAAACATAAGCACACCTGCAACTGCTAAAATCACAAGGATACTTAAAGCAAATCCTAAGATTGCCTGACTATCCTGACCAGCCAGACTTATAATCAGTGCCGGCACCATAAATGCTGCCTCAGCCAACAGAATCTGCGCAATCAGCCGTCCCATCATTTTATAGTTCATAATTAAAAAACTCCTTTTTTGCAGAAACTGTATTTGTTATGCTTCAAAAATATCGTCAAGCTTATAGATAATATCATTTCTTGTTGTGACAACAACAACTGTATCACCCTCTCTAATGACAGAATCTCCGCCTGGAAGCTCTGTAACTCCACCGTGTGTAATGCAGGCTACAAGAATATTTTGCTTCACCTTCATGTTCTTTAACGGCTTATCACAATACGGCTTTTTCTCTTCAACATGAAACTCAATTGCCTCTGCCTTTCCATCTGCTATGGAATGAACTGATACGGCTGCTCCTGTCTGATTGTGCATTGCACGTATATAACGCACAATACCGTTACAGCAAAGATCCTTTGGCCAAATCGTACTTCCAATCGGAAGCTGATCAATCATGCTGCCATTTTCCATATGACCAAGCTTTGTGATGACCTGAGATACACCATGCTTAGTTCCATACAGAGAAATAATCATATTTAACTCGTCCATACCAGTTGCCGTGACAAGTGCGTCACAGCTTTCAAGATTTTCACGCTTTAGCACAAATGTGTTGCTCGCATCATCATTGATAATCTCTGTTTTAGGAAGAAGTGCTGCCAACTCCTCACAATGCTTTGGATCCTTCTCGATCAAACGTACCGTCATACCATCTTTTTCAAGCTGCTGAGCCAGATAATAGCTTACACGTCCGCCGCCGCAGATCATAACATGATTTACCTTTTTTGTGATAATTCCAAGGTTATCAAGAAGTGTCGCCAAGCTTTCTGTTGATGCCGTAACAAATATTCTGTCGCCCTCTCTAAGTACAAAGCTTCCATCCGGTGCTACAACATCACCTCTTCGAAGCACAGCACATACAAGGACACGGCACTTAATTACGCGATTCATTTCGCTAAGAGCAACATTGCACAAGCGGCTTCTTTCATCAACACGAAGCTCTACGATCTCTACTCTTCCCTTTGCAAAACTGTCTCTCTTTAAGAAGCCTGGGAATTTAAGCAGTCGTTCAATCTCAATTGCAGCCTGCTTTTCTGGATTCACTGTCAATGACAGCGAAAATGTTTTCTGCATTTTGTAAACCTGATCTGTATAATCAGGATTACAGATTCTTGCAATTGTATGGATGTTTGGATTGATTCCATGAGCAGTCATGCTGCACAGAAGATTTAACTCATCTGCACCAGTCATTGCAATTAAAAGATCCGCATCGTTTACACCTGCCTGAAGCAATGTCTCCATCGTGGCACAATTTCCTAAAACGGCCATTACATCATATTTTTCTACGTTTGCTTCCAATACCTGCTGCTTTACATCAATAAGCGTAATATCATAACCTGGGGCGCTCAGCTGTCTAGTCAGCGTTGATCCAACCTTTCCGACGCCCGCAATTATTATTTTCATACCCTTCACCTTTCATGTTCAAATAATGACAGACAATTAGTCATTACATTATGATAACACAAATATAAAAAAGTGCAAGGATATTCTCTCTATAAATAAAAACGACACCCTTTCGGGTGTCGCCTTACTTTAGTATTCTTTACGGCAAATATGTACGATATCCTATTGGTGTCTTAAAGAATACAGATGTTACATTAATTCCAGTCTCTGGTGAACCTGCATGAACAATTGCACCGTTACCGATGTAAATTGCCACATGGTTCGGATTATTGTAAAATACAAGATCACCTGGTCTAAGCTGATCGTAAGTGATAGCTGAACCACAATTCATCTGTGACATGGAGTGATGCGGAAGGCTTACACCTGCCACTCTGCTGTATACCTGCATAGTAAACCCAGAGCAGTCTACGGAACCGCCAATAGAAAGATCGGTGCCGCCGTATACATAATTGCACTGACCTACCCAGCTTAATGCATAATTAACAATTGAATCACGAAGCGGTGTTGAGTTGTTTGATGGAGTTGTAATTTCCTGTGTAGTAGTAGTCTCTGCCGCTGTTGTGGTTGTTGTTGTCGCTTCAACTGTTGTGGTAGTAGTTTCTGCCGCTGTAGTGGTTGTCTCATCCGGTACTGTCTCTGATGATGGAGCAGTTTCTTCAACTGTAGTGGTCGTCTCATCAGGTACTGTCTCTGATGATGGAACATCTGACGGCTGTGTTTCTGAAGAAGCCTCAACTGTTGCCACATTTAAATCGAATGAAGAAGAGAATCCCTGATAGCTTACAGTAACAGTATTCCAGCCTGCACTTAACATCATGCCAACCTGCTCACAGCTTAAGCCTTCTGTTACTGTCTGTGTTGTTCCATCTGTGTAAGTAACAACAATATACAGCTCACTTGCACTGAGTACCTGTCCTTCTGTCTTACTGCTTCCAGTATAAAATGCCTCAATACCCTGAATTGCTTTTACAGTCTCTGAAGGAGTGGTATTATCAGCTGTTGTAGTTGTAGTATCTTCTACTGTAGTTGGTGCTGTCTGCTCAGCTGTTGTAGTTGTGGTATCCTCTACTGTAGTTGGTGTTGTCTGCTCAGCTGTTGTAGTCGTGGTATCCTCTACTGTAGTTGGTGTTGTCTGCTCAGCTGTCGTAGTCGTGGTATCCTCTACTGTAGTTGGTGCTGTCGACTCTGTCTGATCTGGCTGCGTTTCTTCTGCTTCGCTTGATGAAGTCTGTGCCTGTGAGCTTGTTGTCGTTTCCTCAGCAGACGTAGCTGCCACTGTCGTAGTAGTAGTAGGTACCTCTGTTGACGTCTCTGCAACTGTCTCACCATTTAACGCTGCTGTCGCACGCGCTACCATGTCGGCTGTCTTTTTCTGCTCGCTCTTTGCTGTTGTTACTAAGTCTGTATAACCTGCGTTAGAAGCATCATTTATGTAATATTCCCAAAGCTGATATGCATATGTACTTGCGTTGTAAGCTGCCTGATAATCTGCTGCTGCCATACGCTTTTCAAAAATTGCCTCTGCATCGCGAATATCTACAAGATAGCTGTCCAACTGATTTTTTACCATCTGATCAGTGATTGCTACTGCCTCTGCATGACGTGTGTATAAAGAAACATCCTCTGCTTTAACAAATCCGGCAAATTCTTCGTTAACTGCAATCTTTACAAATCCGTTCTGAATTGCAAGAACCTTATAATCACCATCCTTGTAAACGCTGCCAACACTATCGGCACCGCTTGATGCTGAACTGTAAACAACCGCTGTATTGGCTTTTACCTTTGCATAACGGTTTGTAAGATCCTCATCGCTCGCCTTTGCAGCTGCACCTGTTAATACATAATCAGATGACACATAACCCTCTACATCTCCACTTTTGACCAGATACCAGCTGCCTTCACTGTTATCAACAGTATCATAAATAGAAACAACACAATTGCTGTATAAATATCCGATCACATTGCTTGATACAGATGGCTTATTTCTAACATTTAAGCTTGCCATTACACTGACAAGTCCTTCTTCCTTTTCGCTGGCATCCTTTGATACCAAGCTAGTTCCAAATACAACGGAACCATCTTCTTTCGTCGTCGCATTTACAGTAAAAACTGGGATAATTTTTTTCTCCTGCGCTGAAGCAACTATATAACGAATATAATCCATAATATCTGCTTCAGGCGTTTGGCTGCTTGCATAGTAGTTATCGAGAGAAACCGCCATGCCTGCCACAGCTGTATCCTGTTCAAGCGACGCGCCTGATGCTGCCGGTACTGCAATGCCTCCTCCAACTGCAAATGTCGCAGCCAGACAGGATGCCAGCGCATTCCTGCATAATTTATTCATATTTCAAAAACCTGTACCTTCCCGTAGCCTGCCATCTTGCCTGCAGGTACAAAAATATAATATCAGTTAAATTGTTACAATATTATTACAACTCCATTCTGATTATATCACATAGAAATCGCTTGTCAAGCAAGTTTATTTGTGCCTTTTGCACTTTTTATTTCTTTGTGCTATACTAATTAGCGATTTCCTGCTGCTGGGAAAAAATATAAACAGCTCTATGAGGTATAAATATAATGTCAAAAACAATTTTAATTACAGGTGCATCCTCTGGCATTGGACAGGCTGCTGCACTGGCTCTTGCAAGTACTGATAACTGCCTGATTCTTGTTTCTATGAAAAATAAGGAAGGCTTAGAAAATACAGCAAAAAAAGCAAAGGAAAAAGGCGCTGATGTTTTGACCTTTTCTGCTGATGTATCAGACTATGAAGCATGCAAATCACTTTTAGCACAGGCAAATGAACATTTTGGCCCTATTGATCTTTTAATAAACAATGCCGGAATCTCCCATATCGGTCTTTTTCAGGATATGACACCTGATGAGTGGCAGCGTGTAATGAATGTCAATATCGGTTCTGTCATGAATTTATGTCATCTTGTCATCCCATCCATGGTACATCGCCACCACGGACGCATTATAAATATTTCCTCTGTATGGGGCAATGTCGGTGCCTCTTGTGAGGCTGTCTACTCTGCAAGCAAAGGTGCAATTAACAGTTTTACAAAAGCTCTCGCTAAAGAACTAGCTCCTAGTAATATTCAGGTGAATGCCATCGCTTTTGGTGCAATTGAAACACCGATGAATGCTTGGCTGTCAAAGGAGGAGGCTGAGGCTCTCGCAGATGAAATACCTGCTGGACGTGAGGGTACAAAAGAAGAGGCAGCCCAGATGATCTGCATGGTTGCAGATGCACCAGACTACCTCACTGGTCAAATTCTTACAATGGATGGCGGATGGATTTAAATTACTTTACTAGTTCTTCCATCATCTCTTCCTTAAACTGCTGTGTGTACAGATCATGGTAATAACCCTTCATTGCCATCAGCTCGTCGTGTGTTCCCTGCTCGATGATCTTTCCGGCCTTAACAACAAGAATTACATCTGCCTGGCGGATTGTCGAGAGGCGATGGGCAATGATAAATGAAGTACGATCCTTTAAAAGATAAGAAATCGCATTCTGAATCAGCTGCTCTGTCTCTGTATCAATAGAAGAGGTTGCTTCATCCAGAACAAAAATCGCTGGATCTGCCAGCACAGCTCTTGCAAATGAAATAAGCTGCTTTTCTCCGGTGGACATGGAATCTCCACCCTCTCCAACATCTGTCTGCCATCCCTTTTCAAGACGTTTTGCTACCTGATCTGCTGATACGATCTTTGCTGCCTCAATAACCTCTTCATCTGTAGCTTCCAGCTTTCCATAACGGATATTTTCCATGATTGTTCCTGTAAACAAATGAGGACTTTGAAGCACGTAACCAAGCGCACTGTGAAGCCATGACTGACTGCGCTCTCTATAATCCACACCATCGATTAAAATACGACCCTGTGTCGGTTCAAAGAAACGACAAGCTAAATTTACCAGTGTACTCTTTCCAGCACCTGTCTCTCCGACAATGGCAACTGTCGTTCCTGCCGGAACATGAAGGTTAAAATGCTCTAAAATATTTTCATTTCCATCTGGGTAATGGAATGTCACATCTTCAAATGTAATATCACCCTTAATTGGCTCCCAATTTTCACGCTTTTGCTCAAATGCTGTGCCATACTTTTCAATTACATCAGGGCGATCCTTAATCTGCGGTTCTTCCTCAAGAAGTCCTGTGACACGCTCGATATTAGCCTGTGCTGCCACAATCTCTGACAAGTTAGACGCGATGTTTCGAATTGGCTCAAACATGTTGACAGCGTATGTGGTAAAGGCTGATAACGTACCAAGCTGAAGAGCCTGTGCCAACACAAGCTCACCGCCCTGTTTTAATGCAAGTGCCACACCAATATAGCCACAAAATACAACAAGCGCTACATAAAGACCATTCATACGTGCCGCCTTCACACCTGCTGTTTTCATGTCATCAGTAAGTCCCCTGAAATGACGGCTGTTTTTTTCCTCAATGACAAGCGCTTTTGATGTCTGCGCACCTGTAATTCCTTCATTATATGCACCTGTAATCATTGAATTTTTCTTTCTGACCTGCCTGTTCCATTTTAAGATACGCTTCTGGAAAAAGCTTGTAAGAAGCACCAGACCTGGCACAATTAACATAATCCAAAGTGCCAGCTTCCAGTTTAGTGCAAGCATAATGCCAAAGATTCCCACTACATAAAACAGCGCCCACAGCATATCAAGAAGATTCCATGCTACAAGACCACTGATTCGTCCTGTATCATTCATTACTCTTGCCAAAATATAGCCGACTGGTGTTGTATTATAATAGGAAAAGGAAAGCTGCTGAAGATGATCAAAGCATGCCTTCTTCATATTTTTTGCCATATTCATCTCAATCACCATAGCACAGCGGCAAAAGATCACAACACTGACAGTCTGAAATATAATGGTAACTAAATAAGTTCCTGCAAAGCTTCCAATTCCTTCTGTCGTATTTCCGCTGATAAAATGATTGATTGCATACTGCTGAAACAATGGAAGCGCAATATCGACAAGTGCACACAGCGTATTAAAAACAAGTGCAATAATCATATATTTTCGAAACGGCTTCATAAATGGAAACAGTTTCTTCCAAATACGCCAGTCAAACGACTGGTCATATTCTTTTTCTTCAATCTGCATACTATTTTTATCCTGCCTTTCTGTGCCTGCATCACATGTGCAGACACTTTTTTAACTTTCTTACACAGAATCAGCATCTAATTGAGTATTCATCTGAATATCATAAATTCTGCGGTAAATACCGTGATGCTCCATAAGCTGTTCATGGCTTCCCATCTCTGCCACAGCGCCATCTTCGAGCACCATAATGCAATCTGCCTGCATAAGAGTCGTAATTCTATGTGCAATCAAAATAACTGTTGTTCCTGCCATTCTCTTTTTGAGTGCCTCACGTATCATGGCATCTGTCTGCGCATCTACTGCTGAAAGAGAATCATCAAAAATCATAACAGGTGTATGTTCTACAAGCATACGTGCAATCGCAACACGCTGTTTTTGTCCGCCCGAAAGCGTTACACCGCGCTCTCCAACAATGGTTTCATAACCGTCCGTAAAACTGTCAATCGCACTGTCTACACAGGCAATCTCACATGCCTCACGAATATCATCAAATGCTGAACTTTCCTTTGTTATTCCAACATTTTCCTTTATGCTTCCTGAATATAAGAATGGCTCTTGAAGCACCATACCAATCTGGCTTCTCAAATACTGACGATCAATATCACGGATATCAACACCGCCAATAGTAATCTTTCCACAGCCATCAGGCAGATCGTAAAGACGATTTAATAGATGTACAAGTGTACTCTTTCCGCTTCCTGTATTTCCAAGAATAGCAAATGTCTTTCCTGCCGGAACAGTAAAGCTGACATCCTTTAAGACAGCTGCTCCCTCTTCATATTTAAAGTTCACCTTGTCAAATACAATATCCTTATTGATTGCAGGCTTTGTCACACCTGGACGATCATCTTCTTCCTTCTCATCAAGGATATAGGCAATACGGTCAATTGACACACCTGCCTTACTCATCTCGGATATGATTCGTCCAAGACTTCTGACTGGCCATGCCATACTGGAATTATAGGATACGAAGGCAATAAATTCACCGACAGTCAGATTGCCATCTACTGTAAATAACACACCCATGCAGATGACTGTAAGAATCTGAATACCTGTAATCAGATCACCAATCGACCAATAAAGACTCAAAAACTTACCTAAATAAATCCACAGTCCTGCAAAACGCTCATTTTTCTCATCGAAACGTTTGCGCTCAAATGATTCTCTTCCAAATGCACGCACCACTCGTACACCAGTTAAGTTTTCCTGAACAACGCTTGATAAAATTCCCTCTGCCTCATCTGCTTCCTGAAAATGCTGTGCAATCTTTGAGAAGAAGTATCCAGAGTACAAAATTACAATCGGAAAAAAGGACACAGCGATCAATGAAATTTTAACATTCATTGAAAACATGATCACCATGTAGAATACAATCAGGAAGATAATACGAAATACTTCCATCAACTGATTAGTTACAAAATTTCGCACAACATCTACGTCTGATGTACAGCGCTGAATGATATCACCTGTCTGGTTCTTTACATGCCAGCTATACGGTAACTTCTGAATATGATCATACAACTGATCTCTCATGCCCTTTACAAAGCTTTCTGAACCTTTTGCTGCAAATACCTTTGAGTAGTAGTTTGCAGCGATGTTTATAGCTGCAAGCAAAATGACGGCAAGCGCTGCAATCGTAAGCATCTTTCCAGGATTTTCACGAATCGTTTCTTCTGATAAAAAGGCTTTCACCCATTCTGGAATCTTAGACAAGTCACTTCCTAAGACGCCATCTACACTAATTCGAATAACCTGTGGGATAAATGCCTGACAGACAGTAATCATTGCTGAAAAGAAAAGACCTGTCAGCATAAGCGGCAGGCATGGTTTTAAAAACCTGAAAATCATCGCTGCCTTGCCGGCTTTTTTCTTATTTTGTTCCATAAGTATCTCTCCCCTTTCTTTTTTCGTAAATTAATAAAAGTACTGATGCACGGCCATCAGTACTCTCATTATATCGAATGAATATATGGATTTCAATGGGAAATCATTTTTCTAATTAAGTTTGTTCCTCTTGTACAATACGTTTTCGCACCGTAGTCTCTTCTACTCTGTGATCTTTTATTGAAGTAACCATAATTTCAAGATCAGGTGTAAGAACAGAAACTTGTGTGCCATCATCTGGCACATAACAAAGTTCACCAAGCACATAGCCGCCGAAGGTATCATATTCATCAAGCGGAAGTTCCACATCAAGTTCCTCTGCAACCTCATCTAGTGAAGCTGCACCCTGAATGCGCCACAGGCTATCACCAATTTTTTCTATATCACTTGGCTCAAGCTCTTCATCATGTTCCTTCCACTCACCAACGATCAGCTCAAGCAAATCTCGCATAGTAACTATTCCTGCCATTCCGCCATACTCATCAATTGCGACTGCAAAATAGTTTCCCGTCTTTTTCATATTTGAAAACAATGACGCAGCTTTCATATTTTCAGGAATAAAATAAGGCTTTCGCACGCAGTTTTTCATCACGGCTTCCCTTGAATGGTCTCTTGATCTTAAATACTCTCTTGCATCGAGCACACCAACAATATCATCAGTATCCTCTCCGCACACAACATAGAAGCTGTGACGGTTTTCGTAGATTACTTTTTCCCATTCCTCACGGCTCTCATCGGCATACACACAGACAACATCTTTTCGATGCGTACAGATTTCATCGACAGAAACATCATTAAACTCAAACACATTTTGTATAAATTCATTTTCCTGTGTATCAATCGTTCCCTTCTGACTTCCAGACTCTGCCATCAGGCGAATCTCTTCTTCCGTAATTTGAGTCTGACGATGTGGATCAACACCACATAAACGAAGAAGCGTATGTGACGCGGCAATTAAAAGCCAAATTAGCGGAAAAAAAACAATCTGTACCACATAAACAATAGAAGAAAAACGAACTGCCATCTCTTCTTCTTTTTCTGCTGCCAAACGTTTTGGCACCATACGTCCAAAAATCATCGTTACAATGCATAATACAAGTGAAATTGCAGTGACACAAAGTCCATCCAATACATTTGGATTTATTGCCTGTCCGCTTTTTCCAATAAAATCTTCCAGCGGTTTTCTAAAAACAAGCGCCGCATATGCACTTCCTAAGCATACACTTGCCATTGAAACAAGCTGCATAGCTGTTAAAAAACGCTCCTGCTTTGCCTTAAATCCAGATAAAAGCGCTGCTTTTGCTTCATCCTTTTTTGCCATCTCTTCTAATTGATTGTCGTTTAATGAAACGATTGCCGTTTCTGCACACGTAAACACTGCGTTCAGTGCGATCAGAATGACCTGCAGAATAATTGCCCCTATCATGCGAGACCTCCTTTCGAAACTCTCACAAAAATCTGCTTATTCGTATCCGTATCCGCGCTGCCGTCGTCTTCCATTATGGTTTCCTCCTAATTTTAAAATAAATTACTATGTTCATTTTTTGATAGCTATTTCACCATGTTTTTTATTGAAATAATATCCTTTTTATTGTAAGATGGAAGCATGAAATTGTCAATGTATTTCGCATATTATAATGAAAGGAAACCATTTCTATGAGTAAATTTACACTTGACTGGAAGCAATATGCTGAACTTGCAAGACAGGCTGCTGCTGAGGGCTGCGTGCTTCTTGAAAACAAAAACAATACACTTCCTCTTGCCGAGGGCGAGACATGTGCTGTATTTGGCCGTACTCAATTTGAGTATTATAAAAGCGGAACCGGATCTGGCGGTCTTGTTAATACAAGCTATGTACATGATCTTGACTATGCCCTTACAGAATCTTCTCTTATAATTGACGAGGAAGTAAAAAAAGCTTACAAAAACTGGTTAAAAGATCATCCTTTTGATTT
>ENA-OYWK01001375-OYWK01001375.1-human-gut-metagenome-genome-assembly--contig:-NODE-1375-length-11573-cov-6.497482_pt1 | contig 11573 bp, 5 predicted proteins | sample MGYA00244808_ERZ653392 | MGnify/ENA primary metagenome ERZ653392 (study PRJEB26926, sample SAMN06165125) | human gut metagenome | biome: ENVO:00009003; feature: ENVO:2100002; material: ENVO:00002003...
TCTACACCTATTAAGTCGTCGGCAGCGTCAGATGTGTATAAGAGACAGTTCTACTGCAGCACCTTCTTCTAATGACTTGAAGCCATCTGTTGCGATTCCTGAGTAATGAACAAAAACATCGTTTCCTGCCTCATCTGAAATGAAACCGTAACCCTTCTGGTTGTTAAACCACTTTACTGTACCTTTCATAGTGTACCTCCAAATTTTAAATCTGGTCTCTCGGACCTTGTTAAAGAATAACATATTTACCTTACTCTGTCAATGAAAATCAGTCCACTAATTCCGTCAAAATTATCCTTGAACTCTCTGTAAAATCCATGTATACTAATACATGATGATAATGGAACGAAACTCTTTTTCCATTCCTTATCGCTATTTCAATTTTATAAAATGGTGAAGATATGAAACGATTTAAAAAAATAAATATTTTAAAAGAGATACGGCTTCTTTCCCTGCAGCATCTTATTCTGCCGGTATTAACCATATCGCTTGCATTAATTACCTTGAATGTCATTGATTTTAACAGTGTTTTTCATCCTACTTTATATAAGAATTCTTTTGATGCGTATTCGGCTTATACAAAGGGGGAAAATAATATAACTGTCAGTATTCCTCTTTTAAAATATACGGGCTACAATATTATGAAAGGAGATGCTGTCTCCTCTGTTTATTATTACGATCTGTCCAGTGACAAATGTATGTTTTACAAACTGGACATGAATTACAAATCCGTCAGCGATATTCCGGAAATATTGGAAAATGTCACGATTTCGGCAAAATTTGAAGAGCCGGACGGACTCTCCAGAAGTATGATGGAATCTTTCGCAAAATCCATCCAGTGGACCTATGACGGACTATCCTCCATTACTTTCCCGGTTATTATGGATGAGCATGACTATAATCCCAGTGTTTATTACATTTTTTACGGTCTGTTAATTATACTTGTTTTTTACAGTCTGTATCTGATTGCGATTAACCTTCTGATTGTCATTGCACCATACCTCCATCCGGCTTATATCAGAATCAAGCCATATTTTAAGGATATGCGTTATTTCGATATGGTTGATATGATTAATAATGAGCTGGATAATAATATCTGTGTAACTTCCGGACGTATGTACATTACAAGCGAATTTTTCATCAACCTCGGCAGACATGAAGTGTCCATTATGCCTTTGAACCAGATTGTACTGGCATATAACCATGGCCAGCTTATTTCTTTCTTCGGCATACACATAAAGATGGATCACACCCTTCATCTGCGGGGATTTAAGAATATCCGCGTGCTGGCATCCCAGAAGAAAGCAACCCATGTAACCATTGTTACCGATTATATCCGTGAACATTATCCGAATATCATCTGGGGACATACCAAAGAAAATATCAAAGCATACAAACAGATCCTCGAAACGGATAAAGCAGCTTCCTCAGAAGATAATAAAAATGAATAAAATATCTACAGAAAACCCAGAAGGCAGAACCTTCTGGGTTTCTTTTAAAAATCATATTTTGCTGCAAGCTGTGCCGGTGGCAGTCTTAACATCTTTCTGACCGGCAATATTCCAATGACAACATTGAACAGATAGAGTGCTGCTATGGTAGCAATGAGAATCTGCCAAGGATAATCGTATTCCATTCCAAGCGAAGGAATCCTTGACAGTACCCATGTAACCGCTGTCGTTGCTATCACTCCCACGAGTGAGGTATAACTGGTAATCACTATATTTTCCCAGGCAAACATGGCCATAATGCTGTGTTTTGAAATACCGAGCATACGGTAAACACCCAGATCCTGCATTCTTGTCACTACATTTGTTTTCATCATAAAATATAGAATAATCAGTGTGATGGCAAATACCGTGACTAACATTACTATCTGTATTCCGATTTTTCTCTGCTTTTCCTGAAGGAATTTATCCATGTCCGTATGTGCTTCATTTTTTATGCTTAATGTTATATTTCCTGCTATTTCATCTCCGATTATAGACTGAACCTGCTTTAACAGAGCCTCTTCCGATATACTGTCATCTTCGATGTAAAGATAACATTCTTTGCCGGTGTTCATAATACTTTTTGCAATATATTGCACCGAATCATCGGAAATAATATAATCGATACCATAATTGGTCGGGAAATATCCAGCAGTCACAAACGGTACCCCATTGGTTAATATTCCTTCATAACTATAGGTTTTATAGGCTGCATCTTCTGCGGTAACATCTATTAACTGCTCATATTCTTCATAGGTTATTCCATATTTTTTCTCTTTCTCTTCCAGCCTCTGTCTTGCATATGGAAGCTCCCTTGCCGCATCTTCTGCGGAATATGCCGAGCCATAAGATACCTTGCCGACATATTCTGCCTGTATTTTGAGCTGCTCCACTACTTCGTGACAGGCTTCGAGATCTCCATACTGCCGGATCATATCGTCACGGAATTTGATCTGCATGGCTTTTTCTGAAACCAGTACTTTTAATCTTCCGCTTTCATCCATGCCGAGATCTGTTCCCTCATAGCCGGCATATTCTTCTTTTGCCTTTGTGTCCGTCTTATAATTGACATATACACTTGCCATTGCTACCAGTGTATCTCTATCCACATAGATATCCGGCTGGTTTGTTGCCGCGACTCCTGTGATTGTCATTTCCATTCCTTCTTTTGTGACGATCGATGCACCGACAGCCTGGCTGATATCGCTCATTGCAATCTCTACCTGTGGATTATCCTGGATAAAGTTTTCGATTACCCATTGATCCACTACGATTTCCGTATCTTTTTCCGGCATTCTTCCATAGATCAGATCTTTTTCCCCTACTTTATCCAGTGTTACCAGAGTATAATTTTTCAGAGTATAAGTTATCTCCTCCATCTGTTCAAATCCCTGATAACGGTAACTGAGCTGTACCACCGGAACCACTGCATTTTCAATTCCCGCTTCTGACAATTTGTCTATCATCTGTGAAAATTCTTCCCTGTATTCACTGTCCGTAATCATGGCATTTTTCTGTGCGGTCAGATGATAATAATGGGAATCTTCTGTTAGAATGCTTTTCTCATCCACCCGCTGCACCGCAAGAAAATTCTGCTGAGTCAGAACAGTTAATACCGACATTAACAACAGTGTAATGATAAGAAAGAGCTGTTTTTTTCCAAATGCACGGATATTATCCATCGCCAGTTCCCGTATTTCTGCGGCACTCATCTTCGGACGCTTTGCTCCCCGGATATGCTCTAAGGAAAATTCAAATGATTTTAAATCTTCCATATCGACAACCGGCTTCTTTCCCTCTAACATTTTCTTTTCGTCCGTACTGTCCAGAAAAATAATTTCCTGATCCTCTGCCGCTTTCAGATAGACTTTTCCATTTTCACAGATCAGCTGTATATCCGTCTGCGGTACCGGCTCATTTGCGTATATTTCCAATGAAACATTGCCATCTTCCACTTCCTGCTTCTCATATTCTCCCAGATAAAGATTCACATCTTCCACATATTCATAGCAATCCGACTGAGATCTGTCCACTTCCTTCTGAATCTTTCCATCGCTGATCCACAGAATCCGGTCCGCAAAGAAATCGGCAATGGCTTTCTCATGCGTGACCAGCACAACCAGACATTTCTCGGATATCTTCTTTAAAATACTCATAATTCTCATGGTATTTGCTTCATCCAGATTTCCGGTCGGTTCATCTGCAAATATAATTTTCGGTGATTTGCTCAATGCTCTGGCGATAGCGATTCTCTGCTGCTGTCCGCCACTCAGGTTGGATACCTTCCGTTTTTTATATTTCCACATATCCACGGCTTTCAGCACATAGTCGATTCTTTCCTGCTTCTCCTCATCTGGTATATCATACAGGCTTAAACCCAGCATAAGATTATATTCCACGGTACGATCCTGAAGAAGGTAATAATTCTGAAAAATATAGCCGAATTTTTCATTTCTTACCATTTCCTGATTTTTATCCCCATATTTTTTTACCACGGTTCCATCAATTTCAATCTCTCCGTCATGAAAATTATCCAGACCGCTTATGGTATTCATCAGTGTTGTTTTTCCCGAACCGCTTTCTCCAAGAATACACACAAGTCCTGTATTCTCCAGTGTTACACTTGTATTGTCAATGACATGAATTTCATTTGATTTTCCCTTATGATAATATTTATTCAGATTTCTAATCTTAATCATCTGTTTTCTCCTTTCCTCTGCCCTTCTTTCTTCGCTTCTCCAGACGCACTTTTCTCGTCAGAAGAATAAACATCGCTCCCATAATAAGCAGATACAGAAGATATCCCGGAACATCATAGTACCTGACTGCTCCGGCGACAAACGGAAAGTTCATCCGGTCTGCCACAAAAACAAACAGCAATGTTCCTGCAAGTGCCGTTATGCCATTTTCAATGATATCGGTACAATTCATCAGATCCGCTTCCCTTCTGCTAAGTCCCATTAACATCAAAATCTGGTAATCTTTTTTTCTGAAATTCATAATCAGTGCAATGAGCAGCAATCCGACCACGAAGATCGTTACCAATGCTCCAAAGGAGAACAGCATCCGTCCCGTCTGCTGCTGCATCTTATCCTCGTTATAGTCCGTACTTCCTGCCCGGAAGGTACTTACCGCCTGATATCCGGCTCCTTCGATTTTCTTCAGCACTCTGTCCATATAGGCATAATCCCTGATATACACGGAGATCTGATGAGAATCCTGATCCGGATAGATTTCATCAAACAGTTCCTGACTTATTTCGATCACGGAAGAACCATGTTCCGTCATACCTTCGAGAACCTGAAGCACCTTCTGCTGTCTGGTACTTGCCGCTCCCCAGAACAGATATGCGGTATCCTGCACCGGTTTCTGGAACACGCCCTGTTGCGAAACTGTGATATATGCATCACAGTAAAAATTATCGGATAACAGAATTTCATTTCCGGAGAGTTCATTGTTTGGTATAAATATCGGATTCTCCTGTTCTTCTTTGGAATACTGCTGCAGCTTGTTCTCTGAAGTAATCATCTCCGGTGTAACACTGGTTTCACACAATCCTTTTACATCCTGTTCAGCACCGTAAATGCCATAGAACATATAATTATCCAGCCTTTTTGCCGTTACGTTCAGAACCTTTGCCATCGTTTCCGATATATAGATCTGTCCGCTTTCTCCCTGATCTGTAATTCCTGTAATGACAGCATTGACACAGATACTATTCTTCTGCCAGTTATATTTTCTCCACACATAGAACTTCTTCTCCGTTCCAATCAGGGCAGTATCATCCGAATTTACAACAATCTCATTCCATGCCTGCGGCATATCCCCGTCTTTCACACCAGAACCAAGGGCAGTCACGGTTCGCAGCATCTTACCCTCGTTCTGTATAACTACCTGCGTTTTTGGAAGCTGTTCCCCTACTCCGCCGGCAGCCCGCTCGGAATAAGTATAATCCTCTCCCATAGTTTCCGCATAAATAATATCATTCACCACATCATACAAATCCACGCAAGTTACATAGTTTAATTTCTTAAGCTTCTCTGCATCTTCGCCGGTCACAGAAGAACCGTCGTTTTTCCTTACACTGATTCTTGTCCGGTCCTCTTTCACATAAGTTTTATCGGAATAATTCTTTGCCGTTGAAAAATCCAGCGACTGTTTAAATGCCCCAAAGAAAATGTAGATGGACACGGAAAGGAATAAAAACAGCACAATTAATACCATCAGATTATGCGGTTTTGCTCCCCGGATCATATGAATCATCCGCTTTGCCAGCACCTTTTGTTCTTTTTTTATCCTGCGTGCATCCTGCCGCCCGTGTTTCTCCTCTTTCACATCTTTCTTTTCCACGGGTGCGGCTTCACGCAGACGGATATCTTCTGCAACTTCCCCGTCATACATCCGGATCTTTCTTGTCGCAAACTGCTCGACTTCGTCATAATTATGTGTAACCATGATGACCAGACGATCTTTTGACAGTTCACTTAAAAGCTGAACCACTTCCTTACTGTTCTGGGCATCCAGATTTCCAGTTGGCTCGTCTGCCACAATGATCTCCGTTTCCTTTGCCAATGCCCGCGCAATGGATAATCTCTGCTTCTGCCCGCTGGAAAGGTGGCTTGCTTTCTTCTTCGCCTGTTTCTCCAGTCCTACTTTCCGGATATATTCCAGTGCTTTCCTGTCCGCTTCCTTTTCATCCATCTGCGGAATGCGTATTAAGATGGCTGATTTTACATTTTGTAAAACGGTAAAAGAATCTATCAGATTATAATTCTGATAAATGAAACTTATCTTTTCCCGGCGGTACTGTTCCCAGTCTGCCTTGTCGTAACAGGACGTTTCCTGCCCCTCTATGTACATCTCCCCCTCATCATAGGAATCACTTCCACTGATGACATTCAGCAGTGTGGATTTTCCACTTCCGCTCTCTCCGGTAATAACGGCAAACTCCCCTGGATGAAATTCAAGATTTATCTTATGCAGTCCCAGGGTTACATTCTGGTTACTCCGGTAATATTTTGATACATCGGTTAATCTTATCATATCCCTTTATCCTTCCAATCATGTTGTCACTTAAATATCATATTTCGCAGCCAGCTGTGCCGGTGGAAGCTTTAACAGTCTCCGTACCGGAAGCAGTCCAATCAGAATATTTAATACATACAGCAGCAGAATCGTTCCTGCCACGGCATACCATGGAAATATGAGTGTTAATCCCAGAGATTTTATTCCGGAGATCTGCTTTATCACCAGTACGGTAATCAGAACCGCAATCAGTGATGTCTCACTGCTCAGCAAAATATTTTCCCATGCAAACATCGCATAAATATTCCCCTTTGAAATACCAAGCATACGATATACTCCCATATCCTGAATTCTTGCGATCGTCTTTGATTTCATAATAAAATATAAAATAATCAGTGAAATCAGAAATATTGCAAGAATCAGAAGAATCCTCTGTTCCAGTTCCGCTTTATTTGCTTCCCTGACTCTGAAAAACGCATCTTCCGCCTCATTTTCAACTGTAATGCTGAGATTTTCTTTTACCTCATCGGAAAAAATACTCTCAATCTTTTTCTTCCCCTCCTGTGCATCTGTAAAATCTGTATAAATATAGCACTTCTTATTGTTGTCAAGCAATGCCTTCTCAAAATATGCCACCGCTTCTTCGGATACAACGAAATCCACACCCAGATCCTCGGTATAATATCCCTTTACGGTATACAGTGTATTTCCAGTAAGTACATCGCTGTAGCTGTAGCTGCACCACTCTGTATCTGAATTCATTAATTCCGAATACCGGTCAAATGTCATTCCCAGTCTTTCTTCTTCCTCTTCCAGGGCATCTTCCATATCTTCCAAATCCTGATAGAACCATTTCAGATCTTCATCCGATGCTCCATATCCCTTTGCTTCTTCGATTCTGCTCTGCCTATCCCTGATCATCGATTTTAAATGTGCAAGCTGTCCGTATTTGTCCCCTAAATCATTGCTATAACGTTCTTTCAGGGTATTCTGGCTGACCAATACCTCCACCATGCCATTTTCCGTTACGGACAGGTTCTTCGGCTGATAATCCGGATATTCCTTCTGTACAGCTTCTTCTGTCTTGAATGTATAATATTCACGGGTCAGCATGAGCATCAGATTGGAATCCGCATAGATATCCGGCTGGTTTGTCCTGGATACACCGGTCACGGTCAGCTCGATTCCCTGATCCGTATTTATCTTACTTCCGATGACCTGACTGACATCTGTAATAATACTTGCAAGTTCCATGGAACTGTTCCGGAAATTCTCTACCAGCCATTCATCAAGCACGATCTCCGTTTCTTCTTTCGGCATCTCACCATAAACCAGATCCTTTTCCGACAGCCGGTCCAGCGATACGAAACTGTAATTTTCCAATGCATAGCTGGTGTTTTCCAGCTGTGCAAATCCTTCGTATTTATAGGATAACTTCGTTGCAGGTATTACTTCCGGCTTATACCCTGCTTTTTGCAGTTCCTCCGTGGCAATTCCGAAGTATTTCCGGTAATCATCCGATGACAGGATTTTATTCGTTGCTGCAGATATCTTATAATAGTGGCTGTCCGCTGTTGCAGCTTCCTGCTTATCTACATAAAATCCGGATAGAATCTGCTGGACGGATAAGGTTATCAGCACTGCTATGACAAACAATGCCACGGATGGAAAAATTCTCTTTTTTCCAAGGTTTTTTAGATTTCCTGCCGCATTTTCCATAATTTCCGAAAATTTCATTTTCGCTTTCTTTGTACCATCGAGTGATTCCAGTTCAAAAGCAATATTTTCCACATCTTTCTTCTGTGCAATCGGCCGTGTGGAATCTATCACCTTTTTCTCACTCTCATTTGTCAGAAATTCAATGTTCCGGTTGTCGCCGCCGCTCAGATACAGTTTTCCCTGTTCATATACCAGCTGCAGTTTTATCTTCTGTTCATCGCCCCGCTCATACACGGCAAGCTCCACCTGATCTTTTTTCAGGATCCGCTCCGGATATTCTTTTAGATACAGGTTGCCATCATCCACATATTCATAGATGCCCTGTCCCTCTTTCCGGATATCTTCCTCGATTTTTCCGTCGGAAATCCGGATGATCCGGTCAGCGAAAAAGTCGGCAATCGCATTTTCATGCGTAACCACAATTACCAGACATTTCCGGGATATCTTCTTTAAGATTCCCATAATATGCAGGGTATTTGCCTCGTCCAGATTTCCGGTCGGTTCATCTGCAAATATAACCTCCGGTGCTTTCGACAATGCCCTTGCAATCGCAACTCTCTGCTGCTGTCCGCCGCTCAGATGTGCAACCTGCCGTTTCTTATATCTCCACATATCCACGGCTTTTAAGACATAGTCAATCCTCTCCTCTTTTTCCTGATCGCTCAGATTGTAGAGGGAAAGTCCCAACTGCAGATTATACTCCACGGTCCGGTCCATCAGCAGATAATAATTCTGGAAAATATAGCCGAATTTTTCATTTCTAACCTGCTCCTGAATTTTACTGCCGAATTTTGTAATCTTCTTTCCATCCACCTCAATGATTCCATCCGAGAAATTATCCAGTCCGCTGATGGTATTCATCAGTGTTGTCTTTCCGGATCCGCTTTCTCCCAGAATGCACACAAGTCCTGTTTCCGGCAATTCCAGACTTGTATTATTAATAACATGGAGTTCATTCGATTTTCTCCTGTTATAATATTTATTCAGATTTGTTACTTTAATCATTATCTTTTACCTCCCAGAATCTTTCCCAGATATCTGTTAAACCAGGCCGCCGTTATTATAGCCAGAATAAGCACTGCCACCGTGGCAAGAACATAATCCCTCGCCGTATAATACCGGACAATATCAGAGATAACACGGACATTCATCCGGTCCGCCGTAACCCCTGCAAGGATTAATACCAGGACTGCTGCCAGACCGGCCGTTGCCAGTTCATACAGATTCATTCTGTTAATGACACTTTGTTTTAACCCCAATGATTTTAATATCTTAAAGTCTTTTGTCTTTAATTTCATAATTGCATACAAAACCATGATTGACAGGAAAAATACAGCAATTAATACAGTTGCCGATAATCCCAGTGCCGTCAGTCTTTCCTGTACTAATTCCGTATTATAATCACCTGCACTAATCCGGTATGGGCTGACTGCCTGATATCCGGACTGATTGATTTCTTTTATCACACGATCCGTATATGCATAATCATTCATATACACGGACACCTGTGTTATCTCTGTTGAACCATAGAGTTGTTCTAAAAATTCATGGCTGGTTTCCACAACACTGGCACTTCCGCTATGGCTTCCTTCCACGATTTCCAGGGAATATTCCGTATCTTCGCCCGTGCCATCCGAATATTTCAGCACCGCATCCTTATTTAAAGACTCGCGGATCGTCTGATCACCAGAAACAACACCATCCGTTCTGATATTCATAAGTATGGATTCCGACAGGCGGATCTGATTACCGGTAAGTCCTTCCCCCTGGATAAAAATAACTTTTCCTTTTTTGCTCATGGTCTGTTCATACGAGTTTTCTTCTTCCCCCGAATATGTCGTAATTCTTGTAATATCATAATGCAGTTCTGTTCTGGAATCCCCATAATTAATATTCATGGATTTCAAAAATTCTCCGGAAAAATATGGCTTATTTCCGTCTTCCTTTACAATGCCCGTAATGGTAAATGTTCCGCCAAGCCATGTTGCATCGGACCATTTTTTGCTTTTAAAGTAAATATCCATCTGTGTTCCGATTAAAGAAGAGTCCTTTGAAGTGATCACTGCCTCATACATATTTTCCGGAAGCTTTCCTTCTATGCTGCTCTCGTCCAGTCCCGCGGCTTCTTCCGTGAATTCGCTGTAATCCAGTGCATCCACTGTCAGGCTCTTGCGGTCGGATGTTTCTGATTTCTTATACTCAATCTTATAATCCTCTCCACTTTTATACAGACAGCTGATTTCCCCCGCAAAATCATAACGGCTCACATATTTTACATGGGCATTTTTCTGCAGCACTTCAATATCACTGTCGGAAAATGTACTTCCATCGGGTTTACGCACAACCAGACGTTCCTTCTGCGTGTTATTAAATGCTCCCTGGCTGGTATCCCGTGTTACACTGTCATCCATATTGGCAAGCAGATAACCATACATAATCATCAGCGATGACGTAATCACAAGCATCAGCAGGAACAGAAAAATAGTTCTGTGCGGCTGTGCCATTCTGTTTTTATGTACAAATCCAACCGCCTGGAACCATTCCCCATGCTTTTTTTCCATTTTTTTCTTCTCCGTGGTTTTCTGTCCTGTCTCCTCTTTTCTCTCCTGCTGTGGATTTAAAAGAATATCCTCGGCAACTTCACCATCAAACAGACGGATCTTTCTGGTGGCAAAATCCTGCACCTGCTCAAAATTATGCGTTACAACAATTACCAGTTTATCCCTGGATAATTCATACAGCATCTTCATAACTGCAACACCATTTTCCACATCCAGATTTCCGGTTGGCTCGTCCGCAATAATGATATCCGTATCTTTCGCCAATGCCCTTGCAATGCCCAGTCTCTGCTTCTGTCCGCTCGACAGATGCACTGCCTTATGCCTTGCACGTTTCTTCAATCCGACCTGATCCAGAATCTCCAGGGCCCGTTTTTTCCGTTCTCTCCTGCTTTCCTTTCCGTTCTCAATCCGCATAACCGTCTCCACATTCTCCAGAGCAGTATAACTGTCAATCAGATTATAAGACTGGTAAATGAAGCTGATATTCTCCCTGCGGTAATCTTCCCAATCCTTCTTATCATAATAAGAAGTCTCCATTCCGTTAAAATACATCTCCCCCTCTTCATAAGTGTCCATTCCACTTATTACATTCAGAAGTGTTGATTTTCCACTTCCACTCTTCCCTGTAATTACGACAAACTCGCCCTTGTGAAACTCCAGGTTAATGTTTCGCAGTGCCATAGCGACACTTGTGTCACTGCTGTAGTATTTTGTGACATCCTTTAACTCCTGTCTCTTATACACATCTGACGCTGCCGACGACTTAATAGGTGTAGAT
>ENA-OYWK01001394-OYWK01001394.1-human-gut-metagenome-genome-assembly--contig:-NODE-1394-length-11427-cov-5.320524_pt1 | contig 11427 bp, 9 predicted proteins | sample MGYA00244808_ERZ653392 | MGnify/ENA primary metagenome ERZ653392 (study PRJEB26926, sample SAMN06165125) | human gut metagenome | biome: ENVO:00009003; feature: ENVO:2100002; material: ENVO:00002003...
TCCTCTACGTCTCGTGGGCTCGGAGATGTGTATAAGAGACAGGTCCAGCCTGCAGTACGGTAACCGGAACCAGTGTGCCCTTTTCGTCGAAGATCTGTGTCATTCCGACCTTTGTTGCTAAAATAGCCTTCTTCATCCTATTACCTCCTGTGAATCTACAGCGGATTGGGATTTTTCCCAATCATCCTAGAACCGTGGACATAAGTGGAACAATTGCTTGTTGCTTCTATATCAACGTAATTCCGGACATACTTGTTTAAAATTACTTGTTTTTCATCTTAATATCAATATATACACCAGCTGGCATCTCCAGACGGGACAGTGAATCTACTGTCTTCTGAGATGGCTGAATGATATCGATGAGTCTCTTGTGAGTTCTCTGCTCGAACTGCTCTCTGGAGTCCTTGTACTTGTGTACCGCTCTCAGAATTGTAACAACCTCTTTCTTAGTCGGCATCGGAACTGGTCCGCTTACCTTAGAGCCTGTTTTCTTAACAGTATCAACGATCTTTGCAGCGGACTGATCTACCAGCTGATGATCGTACGCCTTCAGAGTGATTCTCATTACTTGACTTGCCATAAAAAAAGCCGCCTCCTTTTCGCACTTTTTAAATAAGTACGACAAGTGGTGACTGTACACTACCCCGTGCGTTTCCTAATCTCCGCACAGTCCGTTTCTACCTCAATGTTTGTAGATGTTTCATTGTATACAGTGACTTGTCGCCAGTTTCTTGACTTGACATTCGCTCCACGGAAAACCTGCCCTATCGGCAGCAACCTCGCGCTTCTTTGCTATCATGTCACAGCAAGGTATACTATACACTATATCAAAACAAAATGCAAGCACTTTTTTCAAATTTTTTAAAGTTTTTTTCGACCCAGAAGTTTACGAAGGGTGGTTCGACGATTGGCAACACTCTATTGACAGGATGCCTGTTCTTTCTTATACTTATATATGTGATTTAAAATTACTGGTACCAACGAATTGCTCCGTTGCAATGCAACTCTCGCAATTCTAAAAACATTCGGTATCGCATATATATAAGAAAGGTTGGATATTATTATGTGGCTGGCTGATAACTGGAAGGACTACGAAGTCCTTGATACCTCTAACGGAGAGAAACTTGAGCGCTGGGGAAATTATCTTCTGGTACGTCCAGACCCTCAGGTTGTATGGAACACACCTCACACCAATCCGGGTTGGAAGAAAAAGAACGGACATTATCATAGAAGCAGCAAGGGAGGCGGTGAATGGGAGTTTTTCTCTCTGCCGCAGCAGTGGAGCATTCATTATGGAAAGCTTACCTTCCAGTTAAAGCCATTCTCTTTTAAGCACACAGGCTTATTCCCTGAGCAGGCTGCAAACTGGGATTGGTTTTCTAACCTGATTCAAAATGCAAACCGTCCTATTAAAGTACTTAATTTATTTGCCTACACTGGCGGTGCAACACTTGCTGCAGCAGCTGCTGGCGCTTCTGTTACTCATGTAGATGCTTCAAAGGGCATGGTTGCCTGGGCAAAAGAAAATGCAGCATCTAGTGGACTGTCTGATGCACCGATTCGCTGGATTGTTGATGACTGTCAGAAATTTGTTGAACGAGAAATCCGACGCGGCAATCACTATGATGCAATCATCATGGATCCGCCATCTTATGGACGCGGACCTAAGGGTGAAATCTGGAAAATTGAGGATGCTATTCATCCACTCGTATCACTGTGTTCACAGCTACTTTCTGACAAACCGCTATTTTTCCTTATTAACAGCTATACAACCGGTTTTGCTGCTTCTGTCTTAACATATCTTCTTGGACTTGAGGTTGTAAGCAAATTTGGCGGTCACGTTGTTTCTGATGAAATTGGTCTTCCTGTAACACAGTCTGGTCTTGTTCTTCCATGCGGTTCATCTGGTCGCTGGACAAGTATTTAATTATCATACATAAAAAAAACTGGTCTCCCATGGGAGGCCAGTTTTTTGTCTACTTATAAATTATTGTGGTACGCTCTGGAACAATGTCTGTCCCTCAACAAGTGGAAGATATCCAGCATTTCCTGATGCATCCTCTACGTAAAGATAAAATGCACCTGGTTCATTTGCCGCCTGAATCAGCTTTCTTGGGAATACCTGTGTTCCTGTGCCAAGTAATACCGCTGGCGCAGCATCTGCTGCTGCCGAACTTAACAAATTCGTATCTGCTGCCAGAATATAATTAAACTGTTCCTGTGATGTCAGATCAACAAGCTCATATTCGTAGTTTCCAGTTGTCTCACTTAATGCATCCTCTGCAATCACACCATCCTTTAATTCATATGGAATCTTGCAGACATAACGGCCAAGACTGTCAATAGAAATTGGGCTTGTCACTGCTAACGTAAATCCACCATTTTCATCAAATGTTCCATTTGCGGAAGAAGGTGTAAGTACATGGGACGTATTATACAGGCGCGCTGCATTTCCATATCCGTTAAGCACGGTAAATGTTCCATCCTGCATAAGCGGTGTAGAAAGATCGGTTCCGCTTAATACACGAAAACTGGTAACAGAGTTGTCTGCACCTGTTCCAACAACTACAATATTAAGCTGATTATCGGATGTATTTAAATCACATACCTCTACCTTATATGCTGCACTGATTCCTGTACCAACTGTATAATCGGTACCATTCACATTGACGATAAGGCTGGTTGTACTTCCATCCTCTGCTACCTCAGTACGATATTTGAAGAAGTCTGCTGCACCATCTCCATTAAGATCTGCCGTATAATTATTTCCTTCTGCTGAAAGTGTAACTGCTGTTCCATCTGAAAATGAAATCTCTGTAGCTGGATCAGCCGGCTCTGTCTCTACCTGCGGAACTTCCTGCGGCTGAATCTGATTTAATCCTGTATAAGAAGATTTTACCACACCATTATGAACATTAAGTGCACCATCTTCAAACTGCATTCCATCCTGAGTCCATGACACATTGATGTAACTTGGTGTTCCTGCTGCATCTGTAAATGCAATCTGAATCAAATTATCAACTGCACTTGAACGATTCCAGAAATGAAGGTCTGTTGGTTCTGCACCAATCAGTGCGCTTACCTGTGACCAGATATCCTGTGCACCCGGCATCGCATCAAACTGACTCTTTGCCAGTTCCTGTGCTGCATACTCACTATAGCCTCCGTCAGAAGCAAGCAGATATGCAACTCCATTCATTCCATTGTCTAACTGTAAGCTTACGCCATCTGATACAAATACACCCGGAAGCAAATCTGCTACCATATAGCCATTTGCACCATCTGCTCCATAAATGCAGGAATATGATTCTCCTGTTGAAGTGGTGACGCTCAAAACAAACTGTGTTGTGCCGTTTGCAATAGCATTAACACTGCATGATGCAACATCAGTGATTGGGAAAATCTCAACTGCATTGGAAGTAGAATCCTCTCCATTGTACCAGATTTCCTTTCGTCCGCCTACATCAACAAGTGCAAATGCTTCCTGAACACCATTTCCATTAAAATCGTAGAACATATAGCTGTTTCCTACAACACTTCCACCAGAATCTGCAGAAATCTTTGCAAGAATATTTTCTGCATTTCGCTCCGTTGGTGCTTCCGGCGTCTCATCTGGTGATGGATCTGTTGCTGGCGTCTCATCTGGTGACGGTGCTGGTGCTGGTGTCTCATCTGGTGACGGTGCTGGCGCTGGTGTCTCATCTGGTGATGGATTTGTCGCTGGCGCCGGATCTGAAGATGGAACCGGGGCCGGTGTCTCATCTGGTGATGGATTTGTCGCCGGCTGCTGCTCCGAAGATGGAGCCGGGGCTGGTGTCTGATCCGGTGATGGATTTGTCGCTGGCTGCTTCTCTGAAGACGGGGCTGTGGCCGGTGTCTGCTCTGGGGACGGGGCTGGGGCTGGCGTCTGCTGCGGCTGCGGCTGTGACGCTGCCTGCTGTGCAGTCGTCGGCTGTGTTGGAACTGTCTGCTGCGCAGAGCTTGATGGCGTGGACGCATTATTGTCAAGTGAAAGTGAAGTTCCCTCAACTACCTCATCTGCCATATACTTCATATAATTCCATGCAAAGCTTCCCTTTACACAAATTGCCTTCTGAACCTTTGAAAAAGCAAGGTTTCCAATCTCTTCAACTGATTCCGGAACTACAACTTCTTTCAAAAGCTCAATATCAGACAATGCAGAATCATCCAGTTTCTTCATTCCATCTGGAAGCTTTAAATACTGAACTGACGTATTGTTCTTAAATGCATGTGAACCAATTGAAGTTACCGAATATCCGCCGATTTCTGCCGGAATACGAACAACTTGTCCCTGATCATTGTACTCAACAAGCTTTAACTCATCATTTGAAAGCTCATAGACATTTCTTCCGGAAGTAACCTTGTTGTCTTTGATTTCAACTACTTCAGTTTCTGTCTCCTTTTGAGTTTCTTTCTGTGTTTCTTTCTTCGTATCCGTATCCTGTATTTTATCTACTGTATACGGAATCTGCTTATTGCTCTTTTTTCCACTGCTGAAAAGAATAACAATCAATACGATCATCGCAGCAATCAATGCAATTACTGTGACAATAATAACAACAAGAATACGATTTGTTTTTGGATGAGCCGGTTCATAATCATCATTGTCGTAATCATCATTACCGTAGCTGTCATCCTCTTCGTCATAATCGTAATCATCATTCAGATTTTCTTCATAATCATCATCTGAATCTGAATCGTAGCCTTGATCTGGCTGCTCTTCATAATTGTCTTGTACCTTGACTTTAGAGGGGCGTATCTTTGTTCCGCAAATTGGACAAATCGTGCTTCCCTGCGCTAGTCTGGCACCACATTTCGGGCAAATCATATGCTTCTCCGTTCTGCCGCATTTTTGCGGCTTTTTTTAAGTTATCGTCTGCGTGTAACGTAAACGATAACGCCTTTAACCTTTCGTATCATACCATAAGTATGAGTTTATTTCAATGTTTCAAATATCCAAAAACATTACATTTCTTTTACAAAACTGCGTCAATCCACGCGTTCCTTTCCCCAGAAAAATAATGCTACTGTTCCCGGGCCGGTATGACTGCCAATTGTAGCACCAATCGGATAAATTTCAACTTTTCCATTTAAATTAGGAAAGCGGCTCTCAACAAGCATTGCAACAGCTTTTGCGTCATCCATACACTCTGACTGACAGATATAGCATTTGCCCGAATATGCCAAACCTCCCTCGGCATTTTCTTCCATCTTCTGAACGATGCGCTGAATCACTTTTTTCTTCGTGCGCACCTTCTCTCTTGCTGTCAAATGTCCCTCATAGTCCACATTTAACAAAGGACAGATTCCAAGCATACCTCCAAAAAATCCAGCTGCCTTTGATACTCTTCCGCCTCTGATAAAAAAAGTAAGATCAGAAGTAAAAAACCAGTGCTGCAGTTTCTTTTTATTTTCACACACCCATGCATACAATTCATCTATACTCTCTCCTGCATCTCTTCTGTCTGCCAGAGTATCTACTAACAAACCATAACCTGAGGAAGCTGCCAATGAATCCACTACATAAATTTTTCTGTTTGGATATTCTTCTCTTACCTGTTCTGCTGCAATACATGCTGAATTGTAGCTGCCTGAAATTCCGCTTGAAAGCGTTAAATGAAGGATATCCTTTCCCTCATCAAATATTTTTCTAAAAAAATCTGCATACTCACCGATACTAACCTGTGATGTCTTTACATCCTCACCTGCAAGCATTCTGCGATATAATTCTGCCGGAGGCATCGTCTGACCAAGATCATCCAGATAGTCCGTTCCTCCCAGTTCATAGTGAAAGCACACATAGCGGATTCCACGCTTATCAAAATATTCCTTCGTCAAATCAGCTGTAGAACAGCAGCTGATGCAATATTCTGCCATACTCATCTCCTCCTTATAATTAAAGCATTAAAACAGTTACAGTATATCTTTTTTGCTTTGCAAATACAAGTAGCGTTAAAGAGAAAATGCACCGTTTATCATTCCTTATCTTTTTTTCAGAAAATGTTCGCGATTAGGATAAATTTCCCTAAACACCTCTAAAGCAGCTCTTTGAAGCGGCTCAAATTCTTTTTCCATTCGCAGACTATGAGGTGCATCAAACACAATTCTGCTTATTTGTTCAGCGATCTTTCCTGCAATGCTTTCATCTGACAGCTGTCCCATTCCAAAAATAACAGAAGTAAAGCCACGTCCTCCTGTACTAATCTCAATATATTTTCTGCATGTGTTTTTTAACTCTAAAAAAATTATTTTCTGCTGAGTCTTTGGCTTTCTTTCAAATTCATATAAATTCAGACCAAGAATAGCTTCTATCGCAAGCTTTTTCTTTCTGCCTCCCAAATCCATGCTTCCACTTTCTACAATATATTTTAAATTCATCAGATAACCAACAAACATATCTTTCCTTGGCTTACCTTTTCCATATCTGGTCTCCCAGAGCTTCATTCGAAGTTTATCTTCTTCACTCATGGTTTCATTTTTATTTTCCAGAAGCATCTGCTGTCTTTTAAGCGGATCTGTCTGTTCATAATAGTTTATCAGCCAATCTTCCATTTTCAATCTTTCCTTTCCGAAAATGAACCTTTTTATTGTTCCATAAATGATTCCACATTTTCTGCCGTCACCTTTTGATACGGCAAAAAGATATATCGTTCATTTTCCAGATCCTCCTTTGGCGGTGTCTGACCTTGAAACAGTGTCATCGCAAGACGCGAAATCTGCTCAGCTTGTCCATGCCTGTCATTATACACAGTCCCCTGAATGGTGCCTTTTTGGACAGCATCCAATGCACCTTCCAAACCATCTATTCCAAAAATCATCGGACGTCTGTCTTTATCATAATCAAGTGCATCATACGCAGCAACTGCACCAAGAGCCATCTCATCATTATTAGAAAGCACTAGTTCAATCTCGTCTCCATATTGATTAATCAGCTGTGTCATCTTATTTTCAGCTTGTCCACGATTCCAGTTTGCAAACTGGAAACTTAGTCTTTCTAATATAATGCCCTGTTCTTTAATTGTTTTTACCACACTGTCTGTTCGAATGATTGCATCCTGATGACCTGTCTCACCCTCAAGAAGTACATATTGAATCTTTCCGTCCTGATTTCGATCTACTGCGTCATTGTCTCGTATCATATCTGCTGCAATCTCACCCTGCATCATACCAGACTGTCTGGCATCTCCACCTACATAATACAGCTTATCCCACTGCATCAAATCCTCTCTCACTGGCTCTCTATTAAAGAAAATAACAGGTATATTTTCCTTTTTTGCCATCTTTATTATATTTGACGGCTCTGTCCTGTCAACGAGATCAACAGCAAGTATCTCACAGCCAGCATCAAGCATCTCCTTCACAACTTCATTTTGAATCTTCTGATCATTTTTTCCATCCCTTACAGTCATAATCACCTTTAGAGAATCTGACTCGTATTCTGCCAGATCTTCCTTCAGACAATCTGTAAGCGCATTAATAAAGGGGTCATCCTGCGTGTATAGCACAACACCAACACGAAGAACATCTCTTTTTTTCTCACTATTCGCCGTACATCCTGTCAGACACAACAACATGCATCCGATCAGAATACTTCTTATCTGATACTGTTTCATTGAAATCTCCATTCCTTTTTGGCTGACTATATGCAAATTCTCAATCATACGTATGAAGAAAATGCTGTACCTCTTCTCTGAAAATATCTTCTTTATGCAGCAGATGATACTCAATCGTCTGGTTGTTAATCGTATACAGATGATTTTTCAGCACTTTTGAAATTTCTATAGCGCTATGATATCCCATTCCATATCCATCTATCGCAATCAATCCGTCAATCACAGAATCATCAAGATAATATACACACTTTATACTATTTCCAATCCCATAGATTTTCGTGTCACTCTCTTTTTTCTGTGCATACATCCCTGCTACCTGCTCTAAGGCACTTGTGTCAAATACAATCAAATAGTCAACTGGCTGCTGCTCTTTTAACCTCTGTGTAATTTCCATATCATATGTGATATTCATATCAAACTGAATCTCACATCCCGTATCAGAAAGCACATCTAATACACCCTGCATACATTTATCAGTACAGTCTGTTTTCTTAAATCCGCTTATAATTCCAACAGTTTTGCCTTGAATATTATTTTGATTGCGGCTTAATAAGTCCTGTGCCAATGTATATCCCATACGGTAATAGTCCGGCGTAATAACAGGCAAATCAGAATATTTTGATATATGGTCTTCCTCTTTTTCACGCAGCGCATCATTTGCTACAAGAAGCATTGGCTTTTGTACGCGAATTTCTCTAAGCATATCAATAGTATCCCTGCCAGGCGCCGCCTGAACAATAAATGCATCAACCTGATTATCCAGCTGATCATAAATCAAGTTCTTCTCCTCATCTGCATTTTCAATTTCATCTGTATTGCAAATAATCAAATGTATATTTGCGATTCCAGCTGCCTGCTTTAGACCATTCATAAAGGAGTTCCATTTTTCATCACCTGATTTTTCAACAATAACTGCTACACGCTTCTGAGGCTTTTCATCTTCAAAAATCAGATGCACACAAAACAGCAGTAATATGCCAAGACAAATTTCTGCTAACAAAAAAGTAGTTTTTGTTTTTTTCATGATTCACCCTCTTTTCTGACTGGCTTTCCCGGAGTCTCAAGCACTTCACAATTTTCCTTAGTGTATGGCACAGCAGGCAAATGAATCGTGACCGTTGTTCCCTCATCTGGTTCACTCTCCACAATAAGGCCATATTTATTTCCAAACATCAGCTGAATACGCGTGTGCACATTAATGAGTCCTACACCAGAACCATGTTTGGGTCCTTTCTGATTATCTTTTAAAATATTTTCTACATCTTCATGACGCATTCCCATTCCATTATCCATAACTGAAAGATAGATTTCTGCATCATCTTTCCAGCCTTTGACAATAATTTTAGGCTGGTCATCCTCATCCATATTTCCTACACCATAATATATAGCATTTTCAAGAATCGGCTGCAAAATAAGCTTTACCGTACAAAACGGATAAATTTCTTCTGAAACATCATATTCTGTCACAAAACGCTCCTTGTAGCGATACTTTTGAATATTCATATAATTTTTGCAGTGCTTTAGCTCATCCTCAATACTAATAATCGTCTTTCCTCTTGACAAACTGATTCTAAACAGCTTGGCCAGCTCAGATATCATAAAAACTGCATCCTGATTTTTATTGGCCTCAACCATCCAAGTGATAGATTCCAAAGTATTATAAAGAAAATGCGGGTTGATCTGACTTTGCAGTGCTGCCAGTTCACTCTTTCTTCTCTCATTCTGCTGCTTCACAATTTCTTTCATTAACCGCTCAATTTCTTCATACGAATGCTGGACAGATTTTCCAAGATGACGAATCTCATATGAGCCTCCAATATAGATATCAGGCTTTTCCCCAGCTTCATATGCCCTTACAGATGCATCCAGTTTAAGAATTGGACTTGAAATCCTTTTCGACACAATGCGATTGACTAAAAGAAGCATCATGATCAACATAATTACAACAATTACCATATAAATACGAAACTGCTCTCGGCTGTCTGTCCTAATATCCTGCTTTACAATGCCTACCATCTTCCATCCCGTATATGATATAGTGCTTACAATTGCAGTCTGCTTATCTCCACTTGGGCTGCGCAAATTTTTATATACACCATCTTCATTGCTGCATACAATACTGAAATCTTCCTCAAACAATCCATTGCTGATTTCATTTGCATAAGGATGATAAATCAGATTTCCTTCCCCATCACAGACATAATAATATCGCCCCCTGTTTTGATCATTCACCTGATTCATCATTTCCTCAATAAAGGAATATTTCATATCAACAAGCAAAATACCATTTTCAGGTCTGTCTCCATCAATACCGTCTACCGCACGACTTAGGGAAATCACCCAATGGTAGCTCTTTGCATCATCCTGAAATAAATTCTGCATATGAGGCGTTGAAAAGTGCATATTTTCAATTTCCTCTGCTGCATTTTCAAACCAAGACTGCCAAAGCACCTCTATGCCATCCTTCTGCAGCGTAACTGGCTCTGCCACAATAAGATTTCCTTCCATATCATAAAGCGCAATACTCTGTATTTTGTCCTTATTAAAATCATATAGAAAACTCAACTGCTGATTAAACTCCGGACTAGACACATCAAATGCCTGTATAATATTATATGTGACAGTATCTGAAATCTGTCTCATATTTTTCAGATACTGCTCCATGGAATTGACTGTGCTTTCCATCAGGTTTTGTGTGTTGCGAACTTCATTCTGACGCATAGCCATTTCATATCGATTGTAAAGCAATAACCCCATAGATATAGACGTAATTACCGTCATCAAAGAAAGAACCGTCATAATGACAGACTGAATATCTGACACTTTTCTTTTTTTCATACTCATTTTCCCATATGCTCTGTGCGATATTTTGAAGGCGACATTCCATATTTGCGTTTAAAAACATATCCAAAATAGTTTGCGTCCTCATAGCCAACATGTTCTGCAATTTCATAATTTTTTTCATTTGTTTCAAGCATCAGATGAACAGCCTGCTGCATTCTGTAATCTGTCAAATATGTAATAAATGAAATACCCACTTCTTTCTTAAAAATAGAAGAAAAATAGGAATTTGATACACCAAGCTTTGAACATACGGTATCAAGTGACAGATCTGCATCTGCATACTCATCACGAACAATATTTTTTGCTTCTGAAATAAGGTAACGCAGTGAAGAATTTCTGGCATTTTTTAGTTCATCACTGATCGATAGTGCTACTCTGACAAGCCAGGCCATTAATGCACTTTCATCCATCTTTGTAATTTCTTCATACGCATTTTTGATTTCTCCGGCATGATCTTCAAATTTCATATGATTATTTCCACAGAAACGATATAGATGCCCTACAATTTCCAGCACAGTAAAATTATACTGCATAATTGTTTTTGCATTATCTTTTAGTTCCTTCACTAAAGAAAAAACTGCATGTTCAATATCTTCACGTACCCCAATATGAACTGCCTTGAACACATCATTCATATTAATATCATCTGGCTGCATGGAAAGTCCCTGCCCCTTCGGTGCAATATCTGCAATATTGATAGAACAGCCTGATCCGTAAATAACACGATACGAAAGTGCTTCCCATGCCCCTTCATAGGAAAAACGAAGATTTGATACTTCATTGCACACCTTACCTATTCCAACAGTAACAACTGCACCAAAAAAGCGGTCTGCCCATTTGCAGAAGCGATCACAGTCATCCGTCAGTCTCGTAATTTCATCTTCTTTGCCTAAATTTGCTACCATAACAATATTTCCCAGATAAGAAAAATATCTGCAGTCCCATTTGC
>ENA-OYWK01001399-OYWK01001399.1-human-gut-metagenome-genome-assembly--contig:-NODE-1399-length-11390-cov-43.482311_pt1 | contig 11390 bp, 9 predicted proteins | sample MGYA00244808_ERZ653392 | MGnify/ENA primary metagenome ERZ653392 (study PRJEB26926, sample SAMN06165125) | human gut metagenome | biome: ENVO:00009003; feature: ENVO:2100002; material: ENVO:00002003...
TCTACGTCTCGTGGGCTCGGAGATGTGTATAAGAGACAGTCTATAACAGAGTAATTATATCACAATACCATTTACAGAGACAACTATTCATATGTCAAAAGTGGTTCTTTTGATGAAATTAATCCATTTTCTTTAAGAACAGCTATCAGATTAGTACAGTTTTCACCAAAACTAATGTTGACCGAATACGTTTCAATACCATCGGAACGGGCATCCCCAAAATCAGAATACTCCTTTGTTACCCCCAGTATATCCAACAGCTCCTCATACCATGTGAAGCCATAGACATTCCAGCTTTTTCCAATCCTGTTGCCCTTTGGCACTGTAAAATTCAGCATAAGATCATACATATAGCTGTGATCCTTATCCACTCCGTCATGCATTCTCTGCAAATTATATTCCTGCATCACACCGGCCTCAACATCCTTCTTCACAGCCTCAAAAATATCCGCAGCAACTTTTCCGTTAAAGCTCTCATTCAGCACATCTACATATTTATCATTATACTGCTCTGCCGAGCCATTGATAAATGTAATGTCTGTCGTATCACACTGCATTATGGCATTAATAATATTCTGTGTTTTATTTTCCTCCGCCATAATCGCCTTACACTGCTTATGTGGATTAAAATTATCCGTTGTATGATATTCACGGTTGACCTTTTCTCCATTTTTTAATGTATATGAGATTGTAATATACCAGGAATCATTATATCTCTTTTTAAAATAATCCTTTTTCTGCGCCATAAGTATCTTTTGAGTCTCTAAAATCTTTTCAACATCCTTTCCCTCCAGATTGACATCAAAATCTATGGCTATACGGGCAGAATCAATATCCGCAAGCCTCGGTATATAATTTTCCTCCACATTTCCGTAAACTGTTATGCCTCCAAACACAACTACAACAAACGCACCAAAAGCAATAATTTCCTTAAATAGTGCTTTAGAAAAAATTTTAAAATTCTTCCTTATAATCATCTCTAAAAGTAAGAAGGCTATGATTCCAAGCACCACTGCAAGCATCATAATCGCAGGAACACCAATGCTGATTCTAAGCCCAAGCAGCAGCGACGCTGTAACAGTAGATAAAATCAGTCCTCCCAGACAGCCAAGCCCCCATCTGAAAACCGGCTTAAGCTTTGGAATAGCTATAAAACTTCCTGCATTTTCCAAATCTCTATGCTTATAAATCTTATAAGAAATAAAGTATATAACTGCAGCCGCGATGACATAGACTACGATAGTATTTGTGCCTCTGAAGGTATATTTAATACAGTAATAATCATCTCCTGCGTTCTTCATGGTCGGATGAAAGCCTACCCGATTGAGAAGCTGTAACATGGGTGCAAACCACGTAACACTTATTTTCTTTACAAATTCCATATATGAAAGCCCATACGATACATATGTGAGCACATTGGCAATGGCAATAACCGCTCCTCCATACAGCAGATTGACAACCGCATACATCACAGCCACAGAAACTAGCTGTCCCGTAATCATTGCGCACAGACACACCAGGCTGTACATAAAAAATGATATTCCCATTGCAGCAAGCAGATTGATTCCAATATGCACCACCTTTGTATTTCCATATGATATACATATAACAAATGACATAATATACTTAATTATCTGTGGAATCCACATAAACAGCAGACCTGTCAACACATTGGTCGAAAAAAGTTGCCGCCTTGTCACAGGCATAGAGTGAATCATATTACAAGCTCTCGAATTATACAGATAACTGAACATTGCCATGCCTGTAACCAATGCCATGACAAAAATGAAAATCATATCCGCCTCCATGCTGATAGCCGGGGATATTATATCAAGCATATACTTATGCCAGTTTTTGCCATAAATAAACTCTGCATTCTTAAATCTGCTCCACATGGAAACCGGACCGTTGAGTAATAGCACTATTGTATACAGTGTCCAGATTGGCCAGTAAAGCTTTACATTCTTTTGCAGCATTGTTCTATTAATAAATGATATCTTTGACTTCATAGTCCTCTCCTCCCATCTCATAGATAAATATTTCCTCCAGAGTAAGAGGCAGTACATCCACTACCTGCGGACTGTCTTTGCCATCTGTAATAGCCTTTACAACAGCATCAGGCTCTCCACGCACTATAACTGTGTATACTCTTCCTATATTTGACATATGAAGGACTTTGAAATCCTGCGGTATCTTAGGCATGCCATATGGACATGCAATCTGAATCTTAGAAATATTCCCCTGCAGCTCTGTAAGAGAGCGCTCTATCATAATCTTTCCATTATTGAGAATACCTACATGATCACACACATCTTCCAGCTCGCGCAGATTATGAGACGATACAACCACTGTAGTATTATTTGCAGCCACATCATCAAGCATGATAGACCATATCTGCCTTCTCATGACAGGGTCAAGCCCATCAACAGGCTCATCGAGCACAATAAGCTTTGGTTTACAGCACAGTGCAAGCCAGAAGGCAACCTGCTTCTGCATGCCCTTAGAAAGCTTTCTGATATTCCTTTTAACATCTATAGATGGAAAAAACTCCTGCATCCTGTAAAACTGCTTCTCATCAAAATTTGGATACATTCCCTTATAATAATGCATCATATTAATTGTATCAGATTGCAAAAAATAAAACATATCATCCGGAATGTAAGCCATATGTCCTTTAATCCTTGCATTTTCATATACAGGCTCACCATCAATAAACACTTCCCCTGCATCCTGTCTCATTACGCCTGTAATATGTCTGATAAGTGTAGACTTTCCGGCTCCGTTTGGACCGACAAGTCCATATACAGCACCCTTTTCCACGTTCATATTCACACCATCAAGCGCCGTAAAATCGTCAAATTTTTTCACTAAATTATTTATCTGTATCATCATTACCCTCTGTCACAACATCTTCTGTCTGCATATCTTGTGTTACAAATCTGACTAAGTCATCTTCCATGCTCAGTTGCTCTTTCGCATCATCCATTCTTGTTCTCAATTCCTCAACAGGTGTCTCAAGCACAAATAACTCTGTCACCACCTGGTCAAAAAGCTGCTTCAGATTCCTTGCCCGGCTCTGTCTTGCAGTCTCAGCATCTGCAACGAAAGTTCCTTTGCCGCTTTGAGTGTATAAATATCCTTCCTCCTCAAGCTCTTTGTATGCCTTTGCAATAGTGTTAGGATTGATTGCATACTTGCAGGCAAGTACACGGACAGACGGAAGCTTTTCGTCCTGTTTAATAACATTCATAACAATCATTCGCCTAATGCCTTCCTTAATTTGTTCATAAATAGGCTTTGAATCTCGATAATTTAACTGCATATCGTTCTCCCCGGTTCATATACGACAGTACCACTGTGACTTTTATATTATCTCAAAAAATCAAAAAACTGTCTGGCAACATCAGTTCCCGCACAGTGTACTATTCAACGTGATACACCTATTTTAACATATATAGCTTTAGGCGTTTCTTATTATTTCCTTAATAGATTGTGCGAAAATTACTTAAGAAACATAAAAGCTCCAAGATTTCCCCTCTTTCCATGACTTGCTCTGTGCGAAAATAAAAGAGAAGGATTACAACAGGTACATATATTGCTTATGGCAATATTTTCTTCCTGCACTCCTGCCTCCACAAGCACTCTCCTGTTACATTCCCAAAGGTCTAGCTGATATTTGCCAGCTCCCTTATAGAGCAGAATATCACTCGCATGAGGATCGTCTGTTGTCGCAAACTCGTCCACAAAACACTCTGCAACATCCTGACTTATCTCATAGCAGTCCTGACATATTGAAGGTCCTATCGCAGCTATAACATCATGTGCCTCGGTACCAAACTCCCTGTTCATAGCAATAAGTGTCTCTTTTCCCATACGATTTACAGTACCTCTCCAGCCTGAATGGCTAAGCCCTATTGCCCTATGTACCGGATCAACAAAATAAAGCGGTACACAATCAGCATAAAATGTGGCAAGCACAACATTTGGCTCATTCGTGATAAGTCCGTCCACATCTGTATATGGTCTCTTTCTTGTCACACCGATGCCACACTGCTTTTTTCCAACTCTCAAAACATTGGTAGTATGTGTCTGGTCTGTCGTAACAATCTGTCCCGCCTCTGCTCCGATTGCCTCCGCCACTCTTTTATAGTTTTCTAAGACCTTTTCCTCGTCATCTCCACGTGTAAAGCTTAAATTTAAGCTATCAAACATTCCTGTACTGAGGCCACCAAGACGCGTTGTAAAGCAATGCTCTATCATAGAAAGCTCATTTAGCTTCTTAAAATGTAACAAAGGAACAACACTTCCGCTTGAAAGGACGTGCTTTTTTAATTCCAGAACATCTTTATCATTCTTTGCCACAAAATCATTTATAGTAATTTCATCAATACCTTTGTGTATGTTTTCAACCTGTATATTCTTATTAATCTCTGTCTTCATATTTATATCTATTCAATTATATATTGCCGGTAACTATTGCTGTTTATAATTACTATTTATCGTTACTATTTATAGTTACTTCTTATAATTGCCTGCTCCTTATCGGTTTTCATGAAATAGTCTGGTCAAATGTTTATAAATTAACGGTTCAATAATGCCTGTCCAGCACTGCCGAGCCAATAGCTATTGACTGCCCTCAAATGCATTTTTCAACACAGTAACCTCCTCATCATCCACTGCTATCACATCAAATCTGCAGGGCGTCCATTCATTCAGACCATGTGTCATAAGATAATACCTTGCAACTGATATGATTTTTTTCTGTTTGCTGTAGCCAACTGCTTCAAGAGCTCTGCCACAGCCATTATCCCTACGGTATTTCACCTCACAAAAACAGATTGTATCCCCTTCCTTTGCTATTATATCTATCTCTCCAAAGCGGTTTCTGTAATTGCGGGCAAGTACCCTGTATCCCATATTTATTAACTGCTCTGTCGCAAGCTGCTCATATATACTTCCAACACTTCTTTTATTCATAACTGCCTCAAATACTGTAAATCTTCACATTATCTTTGATCAATCTTTGCCTTAAGCTTATCCAGATCATTAACAAAAACAAGTATCTCCGCAACAACCTCATACAACTCCGGTGGAATCATATCACCTATTTTAAGCTTAGACAGTGTATCAGCAAGCTTATCGTCCTTATATGTAGGCACATTGCTTTCCTTTGCCCTCTCAATAATCTTGTCAGCTACAGCCCCCTTGCCTGTAGCTAGTATTTTGGGTGCTGCTTCTCCCGGCACATACTCTATAGCTACGGCTGTTTTTCCTGTGTCTATTCCATTATTGTTGCGATTATCCTTTTCGCCTTGCATACAACTCACCTGTCTTTCTGAAGTAAGCTTTAATCATCTTTGACTATTCGTAAATTATCTTATACACCGCTATGCTCTCATATCAAAGGAATATCTATGTACCTGACCTGTAGGTGGCAAATCCTTTTTAAGAAACCCATCAACAAAATTCATCTGTTTCGAATCATTATTTACATTCAATTCACAATTATAGCCCTTATCCTGCAGTCTTTTTTCCAAAACAGGCAGAAATTGCTTTACAAGTGCATATGACTCATCACTATCCAAATAGAAATTAGTTGTCACCTTCTTATGAAACATTTTAATTGACACATCTGTCCCACCGAGATGCTCTAAATCCAAATGTAAAAATGCTGATAATTCTTTGTCCGGATCAGACATGCTTTTCTTATTTGTGTAAACATACAACTGTCCGCTGGCATTTTTTTCGTTCATCCTCAGTGGAACCTGCACGTATGTATATGCCTCGTTTATCTGATTCATAAATTCAATATTTCCACGAATATTATCTGCCAGCGCCTCTGCTCTGGAATTTACAGTTCCTGATGCTTTCAAAATATTTTCCATATTTGTTATCTGTTTTTCAATTTTATCGTACAAGCCATCCAGCTTCTTAGGATTCTTTTCTAAATCACCGGGTTTAATCATCCATTGCTGTTCCAATGCTTCCCTTAACATAATCCTAAATGCATTTCCTGAAAATAAATGTCTCAGAGCATTTGCATTTGCCGGCGTATTTTCCAGCATATTTTTTATATCATTAAGTATTCCAACAACACTGCTGTCCTTTGAATATAAAGAAATATTATTTTCCTGTAAATCCGGAAGCAGTTTCTTAACCTGTTCATTAAGCTCTTCTATCTGCTTATCTGATAAAATACAACCAATAGTATTTGCTGCTGTTTCTACCTTTTTATTAATTATAGCAGTATCTGTTTTCTCCGGTGCCTCTTGTAATGTAACCGATTCATTAAGTGAAAACTGTTCATTGGATGCAACTGATTCATTAAGCAAAACCGGTTCATTGGATATAACTGATTCATTAGACGAAACCGATTCATTAGATGCAACTGATTCATTAGACAAAACCGGTTCATTGGATGCAACTGATTCATCAGACAAAACCGGTTCATTAGATGCAACTGATTCATTAGGCAAAACCGGTTCATTGGATGCAATTGATTCATTAGGTGTAACTGATTCATTCCCCTGCATAAGCATATTATCTATTTTCAGAAAATTATTTAATTTCTGCATTATCTGAATGCCCTGTGATTCCCCTGAAACACTGTTTAATGATTCAAATAATTCAGCAATATTAAAATGTTTTTTTGCTATAGGTGCTGATTGATTATCGCTCATTATCGCTTCATACTGCTTTAGATCATAGCCTTCATTTGAAATAATGACACTTTCAGAAAGTCCGTCTGTAACAATATTTAGAACATCCCTTGCCTGGGTTACAAGCTTATACATTGATAAATCCTCTGCTGAAAGAGCATTCGGCAGCTCATCTATCAAGCTATCCATAGCAATTGTAATAGCCTGTTTGTCATTGGAATAATTTTCAAACTGAGCTGCATTTACCGGATTAATATCAATTCCAAGTCGTTTTAACTCCACAAGTGTAGTTACATTAATGTCCTTATTGTCCTGTACAAGCTGATACATCTGATTGAGGCTTACCTTATCAATTGACATCTGTTCTTCCATCATCTTGTTCACCATCGACAAATTGCTGCCATCTACCGGTAATCCGGCAGCCTTTAGTGCATCCATCAGCGTGAGGTTGGCTCCTTCACCATCAACTGTATATGGTTTTATTTCTATAGTGCCTCCATCATTATTTTTCACCTGAAAAAAAACTGACTGTCCCTGTTCAAATGAAAACTTTCCTGCAAGCCGTGCTAAAATCTGCTGCCCATTTGACAAGGCAAGCTTCACCTGATTACCGTGAACACTGCTTACTGTTCCTTCAAATATCATTCCTCTGGACATTTCATTCAAAGAAGATACCAGTTTCTCAACGCCCTTTGCTCCTGTCATAGGCTCACCATTTGCCACTGAATTATTATATTGACTTACCAAATTTGATATCTGCATAGCATCACCCTAATATAGTATCGTTTATGTTTAAGTATACATTTATAAATTGTATCATTTATTGGTATTTCTGTCACTATATTACTGTTCACACCACAGTGTAACCGACAACAATTACTTTCTTTCAAAACTCAGGTAAATTCCACCATATTCTTCCTATACCACTTTGGACAGAGATTACGCTGACACTGTGGATTGAACCGTTCCTTTATATCAGTGTACTCAAAATACACCTTCCATAACTGTTCAAAATTATCTGTCTTCCCCGGCACACTTCTCTCAAGCTGCTTAAATTCACTTTCATTGATATAAAAACACTCCTTAAGCCTCGGGTGAACCACTGCATACCTTCTTCTCACATCATAGATCACAAAATTCTCTCCTGGATACCTATCCACAAAATGCCACATAACAACCGGTATCAAATCGCATTTTGGCTCAAACTGTGCCATCAGATAGTTTCCATTATCATTGAAACGAATAAAGCCTCTTACCTTGTCAGCTTCTTTATTTACCTTTCTTGAAAGCTCAAATACCTCCATAACATATTTATCGGTCATGTGCTCCATAATCCTTTGCCCAACCTTAAATGCTCTAACAAGAAATCCAAGCACTATTGTTGCTCTATTATCAGAATAGTGACACAAAGCATCAAACACCGTCTCATATATCTTAAAACCAAGCTTCTTTTGAATTGCCAGAATTGTCTTTTGAACCTTTACCTCATCTGTTTCAATATCTATTGTCCGTGAAAAAAGTGAATAATTCCCACCAATGCCTGTCTCAATTGAAATATTATCACGGTATATTTCGTGATTTTCTTTTTGGATTTGGTTTTTATATACAAAAGCATCATAAATAGCGCTAAAAATCCCATTTATATTGTTATCGCATCTCAATATTATATTATCCATGCATACTTCTCCTTGTAAGTTTACAAAAATATTAGTAATTATCCGGATATAAAATCAAATATACTCATCTGCTCATATGTGCATGATTTATTGTCAGCTAAAAGCATGGTATCCGGTCTTTCGTTATATATAAGGTGCCTTGTAATATAGCTTTCCTCAAGCTTTGTATTGTACATCATACGACCATCACAGGTGATAAAGTACAGTGCTCTTTTGAGCACGACCCCCATCTTCTTCAAATCATTAAACGAAAGCTTTGCATACTTTCTGGCTTTTATAATCCGCCTGACACTGTTAGTGCCTATGCCCGGAACCCTGAGAAGTGTATAATAATCTGCAGTCATAATCTCAACCGGAAAACACTCCAGATGACTTACAGCCCACTGACACTTTGGATCAATATAATCGTTAAAGCTCTGATTATCCTCCGACAAAAGCTCTCCCGCCTTAAACCCATAAAATCTCATAAGAAAATCTGCCTGATAAAGCCTATGCTCTCTCCTTAGCTGTGGTGGCTGCCCGATACCCGGCAATGACTCATCCATATTGACATTCACAAAAGCCGAGTAAAATACTCTCTTCATATCAAACCTGTTGTACATTGCCTCTGCTACTGATATAATCTGATAATCACTCTCTCCGGTTGCTCCCACAATCATCTGTGTACTCTGCCCAGCCGGCACATAATATCTGTCCGGTCTTTTGATACTTAAGCTTGATTCCCAGCTTTTTTCAGCAAGCCTATCTGCCTTCTCACAATCTGAAGTAACCCTAAGCCTTCTGTGATACTCTGACAATCTTGCAGCGCTATCCTTTATTTCGTCCAGCTGCTCATAATATGCATGCTCATCGATATACATACGGTTTTTCATACTGCTATTACCATGATACATCCGGCTGTCCTTTATACCATTTTGAATAAATCTCATAGGTGTAAGAATGTTCTTACGCACCTTATTCGGAGCAACTGCCCTAAGCCCATCCGCGGTAGGCAGCTCAAGATTAATGCTCATTCTATCACAAAGATATCCAAGCATCTCAAGCATCTCAGATGAAGCTCCCGGAATACCCTTGATGTGTATATACCCATTGAAATGATATTTGTTTCTCAAAAGAAAAAGTGTATTATATAAAAGCTGCATGGTATGCTCAGGCGATTCTATAATACCGGAGCTTAAGAAAAGTCCTTCTATATAATTGCGTCTGTAAAACTCAATGGTGAGCTTACATACCTCCTCAGGCGTAAATGTCACTCTTTCAACATCATTGCTACATCTGTTGATACAGTACCTGCAATCATAAATACATTCATTTGTAAAAAGTATCTTTAGAAGCGATATGCACCTGCCATCAGCCGTAAACGAATGACATATCCCGCTGGCAAATGCACTCCCCATATCCTTTCCATTGCCCAAACGAGATGTACCACTGGAAGTACATGCAACATCAAACTTCGCCGCATCAGACAGAATCTTAAGTTTTTCCATAATATCAGCATTGACTGACGTTAACATAATGCCTCCTTATAATAATCGAACATCTGTTTGTATTATACAACATATGTTCGAGAAAATCAAGTGGTATTTTATGGAGAAAATATCGTGATAATCATAACTGTTACTTCATAACAATTTTTCTTTTAAGTTACCAAAAATGTCAAATCACTTTCGGCAATACTTAATATTTCCATAGATTTCAAAAATAAAAAACCATAGATATCTTAAACGAATTAAGATACTATGGTTTTATATTTATCATCAATATGATTGTTCGTAATTATTCAGTTGCAAAAATATGTCATAGCCTTTATCATCATAATTTATATCCACTTGAAATAAGATTCTTAAAAGCTGCAATTTGACATAATTTATCCTAATTTAGTCTTGAAAAAATCGATTATCCTATCCCACAGTTCATCCTGGAAAAACTGAAGATCAGCATGGTCAGCGCCTTCCAATGCAATCAAATCAGCATCACAGCCATTTTCAATAAGCTTATCGTAAAGTTCCTCGCTCTGTTCAAATGGAACTGTCTGATCATTTATACCGTGAATAATCAAAAATGGAGGAGCATCCTTCGTCACCTTGGATACTGGTGAACTGTTGTATGCATCCTTGATATTTCTCATAATATTATATCCGAGTAAAAGCGACTCCATAGATGCTGCGCTCTCCTCGGCATCTTTATACTTAAATGTGCTAAGGTTAGTCGGTGGATACCATGGACATGCTGCCTGAATACTGCTTGATTCCTCAAGATAGTCCCCGACATCATGATTCTTATCATGATCCAATGCTGCCATACACGTCAAAAATCCTCCGGCTGATTCTCCCATCGCACCAAAATGTTCCTTGTCAATTCTGTATCTATCTGCATGTGCCTTCAAATACCTGATTGCAGCCTTCACATCCTCTATCTGCATAGGATAGCAGCCCTCATTTGATGTGCGGTATTCCACACTGCAAACAACAAAACCCTGATGAGCAAGCGTGCTAAGATATGATAGATGTGCTGACTTATCCATCCTCATCCATGCACCACCGCATATCCATACTATACAAGGATAACGCTTGTCAGACATATCTTCCGGATATATTAAATCGAGTTTTAAATCTCTGCGACAGTGATCATACCACGAATCCACCTGCGCATATGTAATATCAGATACCTGCACATATTGTGGCTTCGTCACATTAATCTTAAGCTTTTGCTTCATTTAAAAATCCTCCTTACATTTATAATCCATTTTGAAATACAAAATTAATATCATTTAAAATAAATACTTTATGCCCATTATAATACATCTCTTTTCATTTTTAAACATAAAAAAACCTTGAAACAACTATCTTGCTTCAAGGTTTAATAACAGGGGATGAGAGAATCGAACTCCCGCTAAAAGTTTTGGAGACTTCTGTCATACCATTTGACCAATCCCCTATATTTAAATATTATATCAAATATAGAAAAAGGACGCAATAGGAATTACGTCTTATTTTAATATACCTTCAAAACTTCATACAAATCCGATTTGTTTTTCTCCGTTATTAACCAGATT
>ENA-OYWK01001406-OYWK01001406.1-human-gut-metagenome-genome-assembly--contig:-NODE-1406-length-11377-cov-12.546723_pt1 | contig 11377 bp, 9 predicted proteins | sample MGYA00244808_ERZ653392 | MGnify/ENA primary metagenome ERZ653392 (study PRJEB26926, sample SAMN06165125) | human gut metagenome | biome: ENVO:00009003; feature: ENVO:2100002; material: ENVO:00002003...
CACCTATTAAGTCGTCGGCAGCGTCAGATGTGTATAAGAGACAGAATCTATTATTATATAAATAAGTAGTCAGATAAGTAGGAAAGTTCAATATTTAACCGCATTATTTTCGGAAAAAAAATTCTGATATACACAGCAAACGGTTGTGAGGTAGATAAGTTGAAGCATACCCTAATTTTAAGAGCGAGGTTACATAGTACCATACTTGCGTATTATTAATTCATTTTTAACTTCTTCGATTCTAATAAACCGTGCCACAAATATGCTAAAAAGGGATTTTGACAAGTTCTGCAACCACAAAACTCAAAGAACGACACACCTACCTAACAGTATTAATTCAGACGTATAATCTGTAAACTAATGCTTCTCTCACCACTTTTTCAAATTAGCGGATTGTGGTAAATCGTTCCGTCCGCTTGCATCACATAATCATCTACTAAATCAGTTTCGCAAATATCCTCTATTGCTTGTTCTATCGCATCTTCACCACCTAATAATTCTATATATTCTTCGGCTTTATGAAGTTTTGCATCTATGTTTTTTATATCTTCATGGGTCTTGTTTAAATCTTTTGTAGCTAATTTTAGCTTATGTTGTAATTCCCCGTTATTGCTTGCTAATTCTGTTATTTTGTTAATGTATAATGAATCGGAATTGTTAGTTAACTCTTTTGTAAGTGCGATTTCTTTGCCACTATTACTAATCACCTCATCGTGCAATAAAACAATTTCATTTAAATTATTTTGATAGGAGTTTTGAAATATTTGTTTGTACTTGGGTGTTGCTTTGTCGTAGTGTTGAACCATTTCTATCGTTTGCCCCGTGTATTTTCTGATTTGTTCGTAAGTCCATTCCCGTGCCGCAAGCATGGTAATGAAAGTTCGTCTTCCTGTATGTGTCGCAATCAATTCATATCTTCGTTTTTTTAATTCGGTTGGTTTGGAACCTCCTGCATAGTGTATTACTTGCAGTTCTTCTCCTTCTATTCCTGCATCTTTTGCTATTCTTTTTATATTTTTGTTAATTGTATCTTTGCTGTATTTGGGCAACTTACATTTGTATTTGTCAATAATTAAATGTCTTGCAATTTCAAAAATTAATTTTATCTCCATTTTTTTGTTAGGCGTTTTTCTTGGGGCAAAGGTGATAAAGAAGTCTCCGTTTATTTCTTCTATTTTGTTGTCAATTTCTAACAAGTCCGATACACGGCAACCTAACGTGCATTCAAGAATGAATAAGTCTTTTATAATTTCATCTTTTTCATTTTTGCATTTGTAGTTGTATAATTTCATCACTTCGTCATTTCGCAATGCAATATGATTGTCTGATGATTTATTGTCAAATGTTTTTGTTTTTATTGCACTAATCTCGTTTTCTGTTAACGCTTGTTGTTTTCGGGCTGAAAGTATAACTGCTGATTTGGCGTACTTGATTATTGAGTTGATTGTACTAATGGTGTATGGAGTTCCATTTGCTTGGGTATAATTGTCTAATAAAAATAAAGAAAATGCTGTGAAAAACTCTGTTGTGAATTGGGAGTAAGTGTCTACTTTTTTTCTTTCCTCTTCTTCTAAGTATTTAAGATAGTAAGAAAGGGCGGGAACGCCTTTATCACGATAGTTTTTCATCGTTGCATTGCCTATTGTTGTGTCATTAAACACATCATTCTTTATCAGTGTAATGATGTCTTTGATTCCTGTACTCTTATTTTTGTTGGGTCTGCCCATGTTTATATAGTTTTTTAAAATGGTTTCAATGTCTGAATCATTCTCATTGTTATGTGTACAAATATACTGTTTAAAAAGAAGAAAGCTGTTAAAAATGTCTATAATTCTATTGTTTGCTATTTCATTATTTAGGTTATCTAAAGACGGAATGATTTTACTGGTATATGCCCGTTGTACCTCTTTGCTCCAATGCTTAGGATAGACTTTTACTCCTAAATGAAACTTGATTTGTTTCTTGTTCAGATTGACAATGAATAGAACGGAAGTAGGTTTCTTGCTTTTAGGCTCTGATAGATAGAACTTTCCACTGATTTCGTTGGGGAAAAATTGGTGTTGCATACGGTGTCAAAATTCACCTTGATTATCAGTGGTTTACAATAATCACGGTAAGGATTTACGGTAAAGATTCACGGTAAAAATATCTCTGTTTTTTGCTTTTTTAAGTAAAATTCCCATAACCCTTGACAAAAAGAAAACCACTGACTCATTGTGAATCAGTGGTTTAAGTGGAGCGTATGAGACTCGAACTCATCACCTCGACACTGCCAGTGTCGCGCTCTAGCCAGATGAGCTAACGCCCCGTTGCCAACGTTTGCAGGCTTGCTTTCGTTTTTGATGGTGCAAATATAATGCATTATTCTGAAATAATTGCTATGTTTGCGAAAGAATTTGAAAAAATAAGTTATGCTGATATATAATACCACTTATCATGTAGAGGAAGGAGAAGACAAAAACTTCCTGATATGGATGCAGGAACACTATCTTCCCGAGGTAGAAAAGAACGGAACATTGTATGCTCCACGTATAGCCCGTATCTTGAGTCATATTGAAGAAGGAAGCATCTGCTATTCTGTTCAGTTTGAGGTAGAAAACTCTGCCAAACTGCATCGTTGGTATCAAGAGCAAGGAGTGAAACTGAACGAGGAATTACTGAATATCTTTAAAGATAAAGTGATTGGCTTTCCTACATTGATGGAGGTAATAGTGTGATACAACCGGTCAAAGAGAAAATAATATTGGGTATAGACCCTGGTACCACCATTATGGGGTATGGAGTATTGCGTGTGGCAGGTGTCAAGCCGGAAATGATAGCCATGGGAATTATCGACCTCCGCAAATTTGGAGACCACTATCTGAAGTTACGTCATATTCATGAACGGGTACTGAGTATCATAGAGAGTTATTTGCCTGACGAGCTCGCTATTGAGGCCCCTTTCTTCGGAAAGAATGTACAGTCTATGTTGAAGTTGGGGCGTGCGCAAGGCGTAGCAATGGCAGCTGCTTTGAGCAGGGATATTCCCATTACGGAATATGCTCCTTTAAAAATAAAGATGGCCATCACCGGAAACGGACAGGCATCCAAGGAACAGGTGGCGGACATGTTGCAGCGTATGCTGCATTTTCCTAAAGAGGATATGCCTACTTTTATGGATGCAACGGACGGGCTTGCTGCTGCCTATTGTCACTTTCTGCAGATGGGGCGTCCCACGGTGGAGAAAGGCTATCATGGCTGGAAAGACTTTATTGCCAAAAATCCGGATAAGGTGAAGAAGTGATAAGAATTGAAATGTAGAATCTAAAAATAATATCATGAAATTGAATGAACTTGCTATCATTGGAGTGGCTGCAACGACGGTTGTAAGCTGCACTCCCGCGAAGACGGAGTATGCTTCGTACGAACTTTACCCTGTCCGTTCGGGTAGTCTGACAGAGATGGAATATACACCTGCTGCCACGCAATTCACATTGTGGGCACCTACGGCGGATGAAGTTCGCCTGATGTTGTTCGAAGCAGGAGACGGAGGGCATGCCTATGAAACTATTTCAATGGAATCCTCTGAAGAAGGAACTTGGAAAACTAAAGTTGAAAAGGACTTGATAGGTAAATTCTACACATTCAATGTGAAAATCAATGATAAGTGGTTGGGGGACACTCCGGGTATCAATGCCAAAGCTGTAGGGGTGAATGGAAAGCGTGCCGCCATCATCGACATGAAATCCACGGACCCCGAAGGATGGGCAGATGATAAACGTCCGGCATTGGCCTCTCCTGCCGATGTGATTCTTTATGAAATGCACCATCGTGATATGTCCATCGACCCGTCGTCGGGTATTGAGCATAAAGGAAAGTTCCTGGCATTGACAGAACAAGGAACGGTAAGTCCCGACAAGCTGGCAACCGGCATTGACCATCTGAAAGAATTGGGAGTGACACATGTACATCTCCTTCCGTCTTATGACTATGCCTCCGTTGATGAGACAAGGCTGGACGAGAACAAGTATAATTGGGGATATGATCCGCAGAACTACAATGTGCCTGACGGCTCTTATTCTACCGACCCCTACAAACCGGATGTTCGTATCCGGGAATTCAAGCAGATGGTGCAGGCTCTGCACAAAGCAGGTATCCGTGTTGTTCTGGATGTGGTGTATAACCATACTTTCAATACATCCGACAGTAATTTTGAACGTACAGTGTCGGGATACTTTTACCGTCAGCGACCGGACGGAACGTATGCAGACGGTTCGGCTTGTGGCAATGAAACTGCCAGCAACCGTCCGATGATGCGTAAATACATGATAGAGTCTGTATTACATTGGATTAATGAATATCACATTGACGGATTCCGTTTTGACTTGATGGGTATCCATGACATCGAGACAATGAACGAAATCCGTAAGGCGGCAACGTCTGTAGATCCGACTATATTTATATATGGTGAAGGATGGGCGGCATCGGCTCCACAGATGGCGGAAGATTCTCTGGCAATGAAAGCCAATACTTATAAGATGCCGGGTGTTGCTGCTTTCTCTGACGAAATGCGTGATGCTTTGCGCGGTCCGTTCAATGACAATCATCAAGGTGCTTTCCTTGCCGGATTGCCGGGAGGAGAGGAGAGCATAAAGTTTGGTATTGTAGGAGCCATCAGGCATCCGCAAGTAAATAATGACTCTGTGAATTATAGTAAGGCTCCGTGGGCGGAACAACCTACACAGATGATCAGCTATGTTTCCTGCCATGATGATATGTGCTTGGTGGATAGGCTGAAAGCAAGTATCCCGGGTATTACTCCCGTAGAATTGGCAAAGCTTGACAAACTGGCGCAAACAGCCGTATTCACTTCCCAAGGTGTACCGTTTATTTATGCCGGTGAGGAAGTGATGCGTGACAAGAAGGGAGTACACAATAGTTTTGAGAGTCCCGATTCCATCAATGCGATTGATTGGAGACGAAAGGCGGAGCATGCAGATGTATTTGCTTATTATAAAGGTTTGATACAGCTTCGTAAGAAGCATCCGGCTTTCCGTATGGGTGATGCGGATTTGGTGCGTAAGCATTTGGAATTTCTACCGGTTGACGGCAGCAATGTGGTGGTTTACCGTCTGAAAGAAAATGCCAACGGTGATGCATGGGGAGATATTATAGTAGTCTTGAATGCCCGTAAGGAGCCTGCCAAACTTACCGTACCCGAAGGTAAATATACAGTGGTCTGCAAGGATGGCTTTATCAATGAACAAGGTTTAGGCACACTGTACGGCCCCGAAGTTGTTGTTCCGGCCCAATCGGCACTGATTATGTATAAATGATGATTGGATGATGCAACAACATACAATACACATAGCGGGGGGCGTAGTACGCAACCCGCTTGTTCGTTTGACAGAGCCTGTCACTCTTGATTTCCTGGCAGGAGAACACATTGCCATTGTAGGACCGAACGGAGCCGGAAAGAGCCTCCTGGTGGATATGCTGACGGGAAAGTATCCTTTGCGTGATGGTGAGCTTACCTATGATTTCTCTCCCTCCCTCACGAAAACTGCCTATGACAATATCAAATACATTGCCTTCCGTGATACTTACGGTTCTGCCGATGCCAATTATTACTATCAACAGCGTTGGAATGCCCACGACCAAGAGGATGCTCCGCTAGTACGCGAAGTGCTGGGAGAGGTAAAAGACGATGCCTTGAGACGGCAGCTATTTGAACTTTTCAGCATAGAGCCGATGCTTGACAAGAAAATCATTCTTCTCAGCAGTGGGGAGCTGCGCAAGTTTCAGTTGACTAAAGCTTTACTGACTGTTCCCCGAATTCTTATCATGGACAATCCTTTCATAGGGCTGGATGCGCCTACCCGTGAACTGCTTTTTAATTTGCTGGATCGGCTTACCCGGCTGGGCGAGTTGCAGATTGTCCTTGTGCTTTCCATGTTGGATGACATACCTTCATTTGTTACACACGTTGTGCCGGTAGAGGAGATGAAGGTGGGCGAAAAGATGGAACGTGAGGAGTATGTGCAGGCATTCTGTGCGGGCAATCAGATGCGTATTCAGGAAGAGGCCGGAGCGTTGGAGGAATTGCAGCGGCGTATTCTCGATTTGCCCTACGAACATGCGAATTTCACTTCGGACGAAGTGGTGAAATTGAACGGGGTTAGCATCCGTTACGATGACCGTACCATTCTGAAGGAGCTGGATTGGACAGTGATGCGTGGTGAGAAGTGGGCGCTGAGTGGCGAGAACGGTGCTGGCAAGTCTACCTTGCTTAGTTTGGTTTGTGCGGATAATCCGCAGTCATACGCCTGCGATATCAGTCTTTTCGGACGGAAGCGCGGAACGGGGGAGAGTATTTGGGAAATCAAGAAACACATCGGTTATGTCAGTCCGGAAATGCATCGTGCTTATCTGAAGAATCTGCCTGCCATAGAGATTGTCGCTTCCGGTCTGCACGACAGCATCGGATTGTATAAACGTCCTCATGCCGAACAGATGTCGGTATGCGAGTGGTGGATGGATATTTTCGGTATTGCAGCCTTGAAAGACAAGCCTTTTCTGCAACTCTCCAGTGGAGAACAGCGTCTGGCATTATTGGCTCGTGCTTTTGTCAAGGACCCGGAACTGCTGATATTGGATGAACCGCTTCATGGACTCGATACATACAACCGCCGTCGGGTCAAGAAGATAATAGAGGCATTCTGCCATCGTCGGGATAAAACGATGATTATGGTAACCCACTATGAGAATGAATTGCCGCAAACAATTACTAACCGTTTATTCTTGAAGCGAAACCGCTGACCGAATAATATTGCGTCAGGGAAAGATAATAAAGGACTAGCGGGAACCATTTATGATGTAAATCGTTATATTTGTAATATCAACCATCTAAACATTTATATCATGAAGTTTTTTATTGATACGGCAAATTTGGAACAGATTCGGGAGGCCTATGACTTGGGCGTACTCGACGGAGTTACCACTAATCCTTCGCTTATGGCAAAAGAAGGTATCAAAGGAGTGGAGAACCAGCGTAAGCACTATGTGGACATCTGTAATATTGTGCAAGGCGATGTAAGTGCCGAGGTGATAGCCACCGACTATGAAGGCATGATTAAAGAGGGTGAAGAATTGGCAGCCTTGAATCCGCATATCGTAGTGAAGGTGCCTTGCATTGCAGAAGGTATCAAGGCCGTTAAATACTTCTCGGGCAAAGGTATCCGTACAAATTGTACTCTGGTATTTTCTGTCGGTCAGGCATTGCTTGCAGCCAAGGCAGGTGCAACGTATGTTTCTCCGTTTGTGGGGCGTCTCGATGATATCTGTGAGGATGGCATTGCATTGGTTGCGAAGATTGTAGAGATGTACCGTTATTATGGATATACCACCCAGGTACTTGCTGCCTCTATCCGTCATACGGCACATATCATGCAGTGTATAGAGGTGGGTGCTGATGTGGCTACTTGTCCGCTTTCGGCCATTAAGGGTTTACTTAATCATCCGCTGACCGATTCCGGTCTGAGGAAGTTCCTTGAAGATTACAAACGCGTGAACGGATAAACTTAAAATATCCTATAAGCCTATCTTTCAATGTAATTATTGACTAATATTGGTGAGAAATAGAATAAAAAGATTTATTTTTGCGCCTTATATTTAGATATACAATAAGGCACCGATGAAAGATAGGCTCATAGGATTTATTAAGACATACTGCTTGTTTGTCTGCATTTTTGTGTTGCAAAAACCACTGTTTATGCTGTTTTACAAATCGCTGTACCCGGATGCCTCGTGTGCGGACTGGTTCAGTGTTATTTGGCATGGGTTACCTTTAGACCTATCTCTGGCTGGTTATCTGACAGCTATTCCCGGTTTTCTTTTCATAACCTCTGTATGGACACTTTCTAAATCCCTTTATCGCATCTGGTGCAGCTATTTCCTCTTCATTTCAGTACTTATCTCCATAATTTTTACTGTCGATTTAGGATTATACGAGTATTGGGGGTTCCGTTTGGATGCTACTCCGTTATTCTATTTCTTTTCCTCCCCTAAAGACGCAGTGGCCAGTGTCAGCATTTGGATGGTGCTGGGGGGAATTGTGGCAATGGCTGTTTATGCTGTCGTGCTGTATGCTGTTTTCTACGGCATCTTGCTGCAGAAGAACCTGTTGCTGCGGATGAAACTGCCTTATCGTCGCCTGAAGGTGTCAGGTATATTGTTGCTGATGACGGGGCTACTGTTTATTCCTATCCGTGGAGGCTTTACAGTATCTACCATGAATGTGGGGAAAGTCTATTTCAGTGCCGAGCAGCGTCTGAACCATGCAGCTATCAACCCTGCATTCAGTCTGATGGAATCTCTTGCCAAGCAGAAGGACTTTAGCAAGCAGTACCGTTTTATGGAAGCTGCGGAGGCCGACCGGCTTTTTAAAGACATGCTTGAACCCGCAGTTGCCGGTGGTCAAACGGAAGAGACGGATTCTGTGCGGCAATCTGCCGATTCGCTGCATACTTTATTCAATACTCAGCGTCCCGATGTACTCTTTGTGATTCTTGAGAGTTTTTCCTCTAGGTTGATGACAGCTTTGGGAGGTGAGCCGAATATTGCCATCCATCTGGATAGCTTGAGTAAGGAAGGGGTGCTCTTTACGAACTTCTACGCCAACAGTTTTCGTACGGACCGTGGACTGGTGGCTATCTTGAGTGGCTATCCTGCCCAGCCCACTACGAGTATTATGAAGTATCCCCGTAAAACGCAGTCCATTCCTGCCATTGCAGGCAGCTTGCGGAAGGCGGGTTATGGTACCAAGTATTATTATGGCGGTGATGCCGACTTTACCAATATGCGTTCCTACCTGATGTCATCGGGCTTTGAAGATATTGTTTCCGACCAGGACTTTCCCGTAACGGAACGTTTAAGTAAGTGGGGGGCGCACGACCATCTCGTATTCAACCGTCTGCTGGAAGACTTGAAAACCGAAGCTGCCGAAGGAACTGCAGAAGAGAAAACTCCTTATTTCCGTGTCTTGCAGACCTCCAGCAGCCACGAGCCTTTTGAAGTACCTTTCCGTCGTCTGGAGAATGACCGGCTGAACGCCTTTGCCTATACGGATAGTTGTGCAGGCGATTTTGTAAGACAGTTCCGTGAGCTCCCCCAGTGGAAGAATACGGTGATTGTGTTTGTTCCAGACCACTTGGGAGCTTATCCCGAACATATCGACAATTTGTCGGTAGAACGCTACCGGATACCTCTGTTGATGGTGGGCGGTGCCATCCGAGAGCCGAGGCGCATTGACGTCTATGGCTCGCAACATGACATTGCAGCCACGTTGCTGGCCCAATTGGCGCTGCCCCATGAAGAGTTTGTTTTCAGTAAAGATATGCTTAATCCCGCTTCCCCTCATTTCGCGTTCTTTACCGTACCCGATGCTTTCGGCATGGTGACAGCGGACAACCAGGTGATATTCAATTGCCAGGCAGGTGCTGTGGTAGTGGATGAGGGCACGGCAAAGGGAAAGAACTTGCCGTTGGGCAAAGCCTATCTGCAGAAATTGTATGACGATATAGCAAAAAGATAAAGGAAGATAATTAAAGTATAAGAGTATAAAGTATGACAGCACTTATGGATGTCTTGCAAGGGGCGATAGATATAGACACAAACATATTCCTTTTCATCAATGGGATGCACAACACCTTTTTCGATTACTTTATGAGTGCCTACAGCGGTAAGTGGGTCTGGGTGCCGATGTATGCTGCCATTTGGTATGTGATGCTGCGCAACTTCCATTGGAAAGTGACTTTGTTCTGCATGGTCGGTCTGGCACTCGTAATTACCATTGCCGACCAGACGGGGGCAACATTGATACGCCCGTATGTGGAACGCCTTCGTCCCGCCAATCTGGAAAATCCCATATCCGACATGGTGCATATCGTAAACGGACATCGAGGAGGGCGTTATGGATTCCCCTCCTGTCATGCTGCCAATACTTTTGGCCTGGCATTCTTTGTCTGGTTTCTTTTCCGTAAACGATGGCTCACTGTGTTTATGATGGGATGGGCGTTGCTGACCTGCTATTCACGTATCTACTTGGGAGTGCATTATCCGGGCGACCTCATAGTAGGTGCCATCATAGGATGCTGCGGAGCAGCATTCATGTGTTATTTACTGAAGAAAACAGCAAGAGGCGCTTCTTTTGGAAAAGTGAAACATACGGAAATCACGATCTACGTAGGGCTACTTACAACAATAGGAATTCTGGTTTACGCTTCAATCATGGCATAATGAACCCACTTTGTCTCCCATTGTCGGAATTAAAGCACTTACCCTATTTCCGGTAACTTGTATATACGGCATAGAGTAACCGACCAGGTTCTTATCCTCCGGACAATATCTAAAAGGGATATACCTACATATAGGTATTGTACACTACCGCATAAAAACCGATATTTGCCGGACAAATGAAAAGGGTAAAACATATACAGAAGAACCGAGTTTTGGCAGCATATCTGTTGCTGCTGACTCTCATGCCATTCTTTTGGATAAAAACACTCCATACACATGACCGGTCTGAGTGCATGTCTTCCGGTGTACAGCACAGATGCAATCCGGAGGAAGGTTGTGCAATTTGCCTTTTTACTCTCTCCCCCTTCACTGAAGCCGAAAACTTTGAATATATTTGCTTGCCGGTAAGCGTTCCGGTGGGATATCTTCAGCAGGAAGAAAGGAGCTTCACGACTTCCCTTATCTTTCATTCCCTCCGTGCCCCTCCCTTTGTGACAGTATAACATTTCTCTCTAAACCCCATTATTTTTTGAAACTACCCGGGAAAAAATCCAAAGGAATATTTCCCGGACATAGACTTACTATACATGTAAAATATGATATTCGAAACATATTTCAAACATGTGTACCTGTATGTTGCATGCCTGTATGCCACATCCGGCACGGGACTATACGCACAAACGCTGCACCAACATGCGGGAACACAGAGAGATACTGTTCCTGTCACATTTCCGGTACAACATCTGGAAGAAGTCGTCATCACCGCAGGGCGTCCGGGAATAACGGCAGGAGCCGTAAGTAACCGGATCTCTTCCTCCGAAATCCATCGTGCGGCAGGCAGTTCGCTTGCCACATTGCTGGAACGGATCAGTGGTGTCAGTTCTCTCAGCACAGGAACAACAGTATCCAAACCCGTCATTCATGGAATGCATGGCAACCGCATCCTGATCATCAATAACGGTGCGCGCCAGACGGGGCAACAATGGGCGACAGACCATGCTCCCGAAGTAGATATAAACGAAAGCGGTAATATTCTGGTCATAAAAGGCGCGGACGGAGTAAGGTACGGTTCGGATGCCTTGGGAGGTATTATCGTGACGGA
>ENA-OYWK01001418-OYWK01001418.1-human-gut-metagenome-genome-assembly--contig:-NODE-1418-length-11318-cov-2.940602_pt1 | contig 11318 bp, 6 predicted proteins | sample MGYA00244808_ERZ653392 | MGnify/ENA primary metagenome ERZ653392 (study PRJEB26926, sample SAMN06165125) | human gut metagenome | biome: ENVO:00009003; feature: ENVO:2100002; material: ENVO:00002003...
GGCAGCGTCAGATGTGTATAAGAGACAGTTATAATAGATTACGAGGCTGAAATGAAGCTGAAAATCGGATTACTCTACCCCCAACGCCTTAAACACCGCATCTTCCGCACTGCTGTAGAAAATCAGATTAAAACTGCCCACCAGCTCCGGCGGCACGGTGCCAAGGTCTGCTGCACTGGTAATCGGAAGCAGCACTTTCTTTGCTCCGCTATCGAGGCACACCTGCAAACTATTGGCAAGCTCGTCCACTTTCAGAATCGTGCCGCTGATGCTGATTTCTCCCAGCACGGCAAGTGTACTGACTGTAGGCCGTCCAAGAGCGATGCTGCATAGTGCAATCAATGTAGGCAATGCCAGCTTTCCGGTCATGCCAATGCCCTGTAAATCCTGATAGTTGATGATGTAATCCCGCATCGTGGTGCTGATGCTACCACTGATTCGATTTCCGTTTGCTTTCAGGAAATTGAACGCCGTATTCGTGGATTCCTTGCAGTCACGGTCGCTGCCAAGACCAGTGCGCTCAAATTTTCCGTTGCCGGGCAGCATCTGGCTTTCAAGGCGGAATACGCCGATCATACCGGACTTGCCCTGACTTACGGTATATACCTGTCCCGGATTGCAGATGCCATCGGGGATGAGCTTTCCACCGCCCTGCTCTGGCACGGAAACAAATTTTTCTTCAAAGGTATCAAGGTCGATGTAGCTGAAGTTCACATCATAGAACTCCATTCCACCCAGCTTTTTCAACTGTTCCTTGACACGACGGCGCATTTCCAGCGCAAATACAAGAATTTCTTCAATCTGTTCCTTCGTGAACTCTCCATCGGGATAAAGCAATTTCACATAGCCGCCTACAATCTTGCGGACAGCAATCGTATCGCGCTGGTTCAGGTTCTTTCCAAGGCGGAAATACTTATCCAACGCATCACCATACTGTTCTTTCCGCAGTTCTCGGATAAACTCTGCCAAGTAATCCGTGATAAAGCCGTAGTCGTTGGTGAAATGCTCCGGACGGAACTTCGGAATCTCCCAGCCTGGAATATAGCAATGCAGACGGTCAAGAAAGGCTGTGTCCGTTCCCATCTCCGGCGGGAACGGGTCAAACAGAGAGGAAGTCTTGAGCAACACATCCACGCTCTGATTGATGTTTCCTACAAAGACCATAGATGCCGATGCTGCCTTTTCCTCTTTGCCACGGGCAAAGGAGCCGGAAGCCATATAGTCTTTCATAATCTGAATGCCGTCTTTGTCCTTAAACTTGATTCCGGCAACCTCATCAAAGGCAACGCAGTCCCATAGGCCTACCAAACCTACGGTTTTGCGCCCCATATTGTAAAACAGATTTGCAACGGTCGTCTGACCACCGGATACCAGGATACTGTTCGGGCTGATTTCTTTATAGATATGGGACTTGCCTGTGCTGCGCGGCCCCAATTCACAGAGATTGAAGTTATTCTCCACCAGCGGCAGCATACGCGCAAGCAGCAGCCACTTTTCCCGATTGTTCAACTGTTCCGGCTCATATCCGCAGGAACGCAGCATAACATCCATCCACTCTTTCTGTGTGAATGCCTTGCGTCCCTCTCGAACTTCTTCAATGTCGATATGGGGCATCTGAATCGGAGTCAGCTTATGGATGCTGATAGGAGAGATATCCTTCTGCTTTTTCTGTTTAGAGGAAATCGGCTGTCCATCTATATCCGTGATTCCAAAGCTGCTGTCTCCCTCAGACTCATATTCCAGCTGCACGATGCACCAGATACCGCCGCAAAGCAGCCGGTCATATTTTTCCGGATAATCATCCGTAATCGGCACATTGGTGAGACCAAGGTTAGAGAACTCTGCAAAAAAGCAATCCTTTTTGATGTCCAGATGCACGGTCACCATATCAATAATGGTATGGCTCCCGTTCTTGCGCAGTTGTGAGAGAATTTTCTGAGCCTCATCCGGGCGGACAAAATTGTCTGCCAGAATGCGTTTCACATTCTGAACGCCCTGCTCAATGATTGTCTCATCGTCTGAACTACAGTACTGACCCAGCAGGAACTCCAGCACATAGACCGGAACATTTGCTCCTTCTTTTATTTTCTTTGTCAGGTCTTTGCGGACGATCCGACCGTCAAAGTTGCTGCGCAGCTTCCGGCGCAGTTCTTCACGGTTATCATCTGCCGCCATATCCATCATTTCCATACGGAATTCCTGCCTCCTCTATATCAGAATCCGAATCCAAAGTCATCTGCAAAGGCAATGTCCATGATGACAGGCTGCCTCCACTGCTCCAGACCGCTTTCTTCGTCGTAAACCACAAGGTAATATTGCTTGTCCTTGTCGTATTTCTTATTCTTGAATGTGAAACGCATCCGGAAGATACGCTTCTGTGCATTTTCCTCGCGACTGTCCGCCACATAGCTGTTTTCGTTCGAGATTTTCTCATTATCTTCCGAGAGGAAGAAAATGCGGTATTTTGCCGCTTTTACAGTATCACTGACTGCATCCGACTGGATAAAGTCCATGGAAGTGATCAGGTTCGTAATCTTATGGACAATGCTGACCAGAGCAATCTCTGCATTCTTTGTTTCCATGTGACCGCGTTCCATCTTAAACTCCAGCACCGGCACCAGCATTTCCTGCGGTGAGGAACCGCCATGCACATAGTTAGCACCGCCTCCGGCCACCTTAAAGACATTGCTGCTGACAGGATAAGACACCACCTTGCTGTCCTCATTCCCCAGAACGCGTCCCATGCTCATATGGTCGATGCCGTCATCTTCCAGTGCCGCCTTGGACACAATAAATCTGCGATTAACAAATGCTTTTTCTGCGCTTTTCCCAGAAATCTTGTCACTTTCTGTCAGCTTATCACGCTTGTAAATAAAGCCATGATCGGCAGTGACGATAAAATGATAGGTGTTTCCGCTGACGGAGATTCGATGAATCAAGTCCATGATTTCCTGAACGGCCTCCTCACACGCATTAAACACCTCATCCTCGGTATTTGCCTTGTCTCCACGCGCGTCGATCTGATTATGGTATACATAGATGATCTGACGTTTTGTCAGCACATCTCGCAGCTCTGCCACTTTCAGATTTTTGATATCATCGAACTGTACACAGACACTATCCGGGTTATAGCTTTGCAGCACCTGCTGCCGACCTGCCAGATTATCGCAAAGGATACCATCTGCCAGTACCTGAAAGTCATCCGTCATCTCCAGTGTTTTATGCGGTAAAAGTGCTGCCATACCGAGCCTCGTATAAGACGGAAGAACACTCAACTGTACAGAAAGTTTTGCCGTGCATTTCGGGTCATCCTGCATTCGGGCAAACAACTCCTGTCCTACCTCGTAACGCATGGCATCCGAAATGATGACCACGGTGCGTTCTTTGGTATAGCGCAGGTTGGCATTGTAAAACTCCCGCTGCAACGGAATTGCCGAAAATGCGGCATCCTGCTGGATTCCGGCATTCCAGGCAGGGAGCAGGCAAGCCAGATATTCGTTCGTGTAGATATTTTCCACCAGTTCCCGAAGCGGCTCAAAGCTTTCCGTGCTCTCCAGCTGGTCGTAATAATAGTAGAATTTCCGATACTGCTGATCCATATTGTAATCCGCAGCAAGATATCGGTCGATGATTGGCTTTAAGCCATCTGCGGCATGGTAATCTGCTTCCTTCACCATGCTGTACGCGCTGGAAAGCAGCTGATAGGTCTTCCCGGTCTTTCTGCCAAAGTGCATTTTAGCCCGCTTTTCACAGAGTTCCGGAATGGTTAATCCGTTTACGATTGCGCCGATATCTTCCGAAACAAGTCTGCCAATGAGCCACTTTACCAACACCTGATCCACGACAAGGAAAGTATCGCACTCCACCAAATCGTCCACTCGCATTCCTGCAAATGCCGAAAGAACATTCAGCCCTTTGGCAACGTGCGCCGACAGAGCATCGTATTTGTCCCGGTACAGGACGCTGTTCATCAGGCTATCGAGAAATGCGATGATATTACCGGACTTGTAGGAGACAAAGCTCTTCCATGCTGCCGGAAGCTCTGCCTGCACATATCGCCCAGTATAAGTAACGAACAATGTTACCAGCAGCCGTTCCAAACTCGGTTTTGTATCGGTGTATCCGAAATGCTGCTCACAGAGCTGCCAGAATGCAGACAGCAGGTCGTATTTTTCAAACTCCTGCAAGAAAGCATTGTCCACCAGCTCGCCATCCGTCAACACGATGCGCACGACTTCCTCAAAAGAGCAGGTACGCGCCTTGCAGACTGCACTCAGCAGACCGACAAGGATATTTTCTTCATTAAAATTCTCGATTTCCAAATCATAGAACCGCTGAGTACGCTCTTTATTGGCGAAAAACTTGATGTGCTTCTCAATAACCGGCTTGTACTTTTCCTCAATACCCAGGTCAACCGACAGCAGGGAAGCACGGTCGGCAAAGAACCGTCTGGAATACAGCATTGTGTCTTCCAGATGGTTGTCCCTTACATCCGGCTTTGGAAACGGTGCATAGATCAGATAATTCGTGGTCTTATCCACACGCTCCAGAAAATACTTTGTATAGAACTGGTTATCCGGCTGGAGATGGTAGATCTTCGCATTCTGAAGCTCCACCGTCTCCATATCCTCAGCAAATTCTGCCTTGTCATCGTACCAGAAAACCAGTTTCCGGGTCTCCCCGGTAAATTCCGCATTCAGGCGGTCTATAATTTGTTTCAGGTTCAATTCTGCCATATCAATTTCCTTTACTTGATAGATTCCGCCCTTTGGGGAATATCATACAGGCAGTTACGCCTTGATCCGGTTGTTGCCTGTGATGCTGCTAATATAATCGTCAATATCCTGCACGATGCAATGATCCCCCATTGTGTGCAGTGATTCAAAATATTTTGTGATATACCCATAGATGCCATACTCTTCAAAGGTCTTTGCCACATCTGCACCGGAAAGCCCTTTGAAATGACGGTACCGCTCCATGCAATAAATCAAAAAATTGGATTCTTTGCTCATCGCTCACGCCTCCTCCGGGTAATCATAGGAGCCTGTCAGAAGTTCATCTTGATACATGGTATACAGCGTCATCGGGCTGTAGTGCCACAATTTTGATTTTTCATCCGAAAGCTCCTGATAGAGCTTGGACTGATAAAAGCGGGAAATCGCTTTTTCATCATCCACATTGCTGTTTTTTGTAATCTGTTCGATGATGGGCGGCACAATGATTGCAAGCATTGCGCTGAACTGATCTTCGTTCATACAAGCTCCCTCCCTTCAAAATGCAAGTATTGCAGGGACTTCTCTGTTGCAAACACCAGCTGGTTGAACAATTTCCGAATCTTGAGTGCCGCCAGTGTTTGTTCTTTATCCAACACTCCGGTCATATATAGGGTAATGGTGCGGTACACATCATCATTTGCCACAGCACCATAAATCAGGTCATGCTGCTTTCCCTGATAGGTTCCCTGACGGTTCTCAGCTACAAAATCCAGCCACGCTTCATCTGGGCTGTCAAAGCGCAGCAAACTGCACTCCTTGAAAGCCACTGCTTCCTCTACGGAATAGATATTCAGCGTAGCAGCTCCTGTTTTGCGGCGGTCAGTGACCTTTTGAGCGAAGTTCACTGCCTGATCGCGGTTGGTGGTAGTATAAAATCCAAAACCGAAGTCCAGATAGCGATTTTGCCGGATAAGTTTCGGCTGTTCTACGATAACATTGCTTCCGTGGTACAAAATCATTGCAAACGCCTCCTGTTCCTCTTATTTCTTCTCTTTCACCATGATATTCTTGCTGTCCGCCAGAACCTCATAGAACTTGCCGTCCTGCGCGGTCTGAAGCTTACGGTAATTGACCTTTACGCCGTCATCGAGGTCAAGCTCGATACGGGAAAGTGCCAGATGGCTGATCTTCTCATCGTATTCCCGGCATTCCTTCAACTGCTTGGCAAGTTTATCCTTACGCTTGGAGGCTGCTGCCACCTCGCGGGCATTCTCGCTGTGATCCATCATATCCTGCATCCGGTTGATCTCGGATTCATATACGCGCTGCATCTTGTGCAGGTAGTCGATACGCAGGTTGCCGATGGTATCCGGCGTGTAGCGGTGCAGATAAACCAGTGCCTTGAAGCCGTTCTGCTTGCCGCTGTCAAACAACCAGTAGATCGGACGCTTGCCGGAACCGGTGACAGAGTATGTCTGGCAGTGATCCTTGAAGAAATCGTTCAAGAAGTAGTTGCGAATAATCTCCCGGCTGGTGCTGCCCTTATTGCCGAGGGCTTTTGCGATGTAATCGAGGTTTGCTTCCAGTGTATCGGCACCGTAAACTGCTTTCAGCCATGCACACAGGCGCGATACGATATCATCGTCCAGATATTCTTCATCGGTGATGGGGATAACATTGTCGGCATCCGGAATATAGCTCTGGTATTTGCTGCTATCCCACTCGCCGCCTGCATAGGCAAGTCCTTCCACATCCAGTGAGTAGCGACCAAACATACAGCCCACAGCATAGCTCAGCAGGCTCTTGATGTCCCGCTGCAAGTCAGCCTTGCGCACGGTCACATCTTTCTCTTCCACTTCCGGGGTCAGTTCATCCTGCAAACCGTAGATGTCAATAAAAATGCGATTCAGCTCTTCTTCGTTGGTTTTCAGCTGGTTAAAGCGGTCATCACATTCCGCCTGCCACTGGTTAAAGGCTTCAGAAATCGTGGAAACATTCTGAAGTAACGGGTGTTTCTTAAAGTCCCATGAGGTTTCAAAAGAGTCCCAATCTTGTTCAGACAACTGTACATTTCCTTCTGCTATCTCAATAATTTTTCCTTTATTCTTTTCGTCTTTCTTAACAGGAACGCTTGACACCGCTCCGGGAACAAAATTTAGCGTCGGATTGATCAGTTTAATAATCTCATTTGCATACTTGGTATTTAACAATGCCAATAAATAATAAAGTGTTTCTCGATTTGCAAAGACACCCGGCGCAGCATCGCTAAAAAAGATTCCCTGTTTCTTCATGCGCAAGCTAATATTGGCACTTGAAATTTTAGTCCATACAAGGCATTCTCTCAAAGCGCAATCAATATTTACGAGTCTACCTCCAGTTGCCCCCTCTGCTGCAACACGGATTTCTTCGCCATTATTAAACCAGTTGACAACAAAACTTTCATTGCCTGCCCAACGTCTAAAATCTCCACCCTTACAAAATGGAAACCACTTGTATTTCATATCTTGAGTATCAGCAATATTGCCGTATCCAAAACCAATCTTCTGGCAATTAACTTCTTCCCACAGACGCAAGAAGCGCGTATTATCTGTTGTTGTCATGCCACTTTTAGCATCTGCAATACTTCCAACAGTTCTTTCATCAAAAAGTTTTAGCACCTCCGGACTAATCCAATATGCAACTGGCACACCCGGAATTTTTGAAAAGCTGATTTGTCCAACGCGGTATTGATTTTGACCAGAAATGAACATATCCGCTTTTCCCTGCTGAGAAGTAGGCTCAATCAGACGGCAATAAGTACCCTTATAACCCTCTACATGGTTTGCGCAGCGCACAAAGGCGGTGGTCTGCACCACCTCGCCACCAATTTCCTCAAAGGCTCTTGCTCCCAGATGCGCCATGTTGACGGTTTCTGTCAGCATCATCTTTTCACGCAGCTTTTCAAAGCTGGACAGGAACATCCAAGCGTGCTGTGTAATCATTGCCTGAAAACCGTTGTTTACAGTCATCTGACGGCAGCGTTCAATAAACACAGCAAACAGGTCAGCTTTGCTGTCCGGATAGTTCTTCTTGACAAAGTTGTTGACATTTGCACTCAGGTTGCTGGTTCCGGCATAGGGCGGATTCGTGCAGGTAACCCAATATTTCCGCGCCATGGTCTCGCCGATATCAATGAGCCGATTCAGCTGTTCAGCAGTGTCTTCCACGCCCACACTGTCCATGCTGATCTGCCCTGCAGTATCCTCCGCTGCCACAAACCGGCGCAGCAAATCCCAGTTATAGCTCTCCACATTCAGGATAGAGCCATACTCCTTGGCATCGGTCAGGGTGTCCAGCAGACCTTCCAGCTGCATCTTGGCGGCGTTCTTCTCAATATCATCCATGCCCGCACCGAAATACTTCAGGTGAGCACGGTTAATGCTGTTACTCTCCTGAATAGCATAGACATGGCAGCTGTGTTCACCGTTCAAAATACGGCGGTTGTACTGCCGTGCTTTCATCATCACGGCAAAGTACGCCAACTGATAGGCACGATCATCAATATCCAGACCGTAGATGTTATGTTCCAGAATGCTCTTTGCAGCATCACGCTGGCTGTAACCGGCACTCTCGTAAATCTGCATCAGCACATCAAAGGCGTATACGAGGATATGGCCGGAACCCATGCAGGGGTCAATGAGCTTGATGTCTTCCGGGTTCAAGGCGGCGTACTCTTTACGAATTTCCGCCAACTTCACCTGTACCTCCGGCTCCTGCTGTGTCTCTTCCAGATAGTATTTCCAGTTTGCTTTCAGGCCGCAGTCCGGATGTCCTTCCACCCACAGACGGCCAAGGCTGTTCTCCACCATGTAACGAACGATCCAGTCCGGGGTGAACAGCTGCGTCACGGCAGGGATTTCCTCTTTGGTGATCTTACCGTTCTTTGCAAATGCAGCAGCCTTCGGCTCGGTATTGTAATACTGGTACAGCCATCCGATGATCTCCACCTGACCACCGCGCTCGATGTTGAAGTCATCCTCCGGGATATCGTGAATCAGATGATAGACTACACCATCCTGGTCAATAACGGACAAGCTGAGCAGCAGCTCAGTGTAGTTCTTTGTCTTTTCAAATAGAGCAGGCAGAATCTCGTTCAGGGCGTTGCACTGTTTCAGGAACAGGATGCGGAACACCTCGTCCAGCTTGTTGTCCTGCTTCAGCTGGAAGATCTGAGCTTCTTCCTCCGCAGTGAAGGGAAGCTCTGCGTCAAACGGTGTTGTGACCAGATCCGGCTCCAGCTTTCCGCTCTCGGAAGAAAGAACCCGGATATGGGAAGGCAGATAGTCGTTGACTTCCATGAAACGGATCGCAATCAGGCGGTTGAACCATGTATAGGCAACCTCCTCGATCACATACTGATATGCGGTTTTGTAGTCGGTATCCTTTTCCTTCTGCTGGATGACCTCTATCAGCTTGTCACGCTGGCGCACGGCCTCGCCGGAAATCGAATACGGTTCTGCGGTGCCGATATCAAAGAACTGCGTGCCGCCGAAGCTCTGCGGCAGCGGCTTTGCAATGCCGTCCTCCGTAATACCGATCAGGCGGGCATCATAGCTGACATCTGCAATCAGCTTATTCCGCGCCCAGATCGCAAAATTCTTTATGGCTGTCTTGTTCATGGAGCCAATCCTCCTGTCATTTATAGTTCAATGTTGACGATTGTATCTTCGTCCATCTCTTTCAGCAGATTTTCACGCAATGCGGCAAGGTATTTATCAACGTCGTCCTTGCTCTCCAACCGCCACGATGCAGTCTTGGCAACCGTCTTGATGGAAACATTCTTCGTGGTGCGCACCTTATATACCGGCTGCGGTTCTACGACCTTTTCTGCCGGTTTCACGGTCTCGCCGCGTTTTTTCGCCTCTTCTTCCTGACGCTTGCGCTCTGCCTCGGCCTTTGCCGCAGCTTCCTGCACAAGACGGATATCCTCTGCGTTCATCTCATTGAGCAGGCGCAGCTTCAGTGCTTCCGCCTTATCTGCATAGCTACGCAGAGTGGAGACATTGTTGCAGTGCTCCGCACCGTCCATGATCTCCTTAAACAGTTCCAGATAACGGTTGAACTTCGCATCCTTATAGGACTTGGTGTTCAGCACTTCAAAGACACGGTTCCGATCCTGATTGATGGAATCCTTGACCGGCTCTGCCTGCTCTTCCAGAATGCGCATATAGCAGTTCATAAACTTCTCGCGCAGCTCCGGCAGCTTCGGAATCTCCTTGTAGGGCTTCGCCATCCGCACGATGGTGCGCATCTTAGCCACCACGTCTTCCAGTTCTGCATCCACGATGTAGGTCTTGCTGTCCTCGTAGATATTCAGCATATCCAGCGCACGAGTGAAAATGGTCAGCTGCTCACTGCCAAAGAAATCACGGATAGGCTCATAGTCCTCTCCAAAATCCATCAGATCGTCCTGTTCGTCAAATACGGTCTTAAAGAATTCCAGCGGTGCCTGAATCTGCACCAGTGCGGAAAGCCGCTTCTTGCCCTTTTCCAGAAGTTCTTTTCCGGGATAGGCGTAATTCTCATATTTTGGTTCCAGCCGCTCAATCTCGGTGATCCGATTCTCGCAGTAATGCTGGAAGTTCTTCATGATGGTATCTTCGTCATCGGCAGGCGGTGCCACCTTGAACAGCTCTTTCATCACGGTGCGGACGGCCTTTTTCTGGTTTTCCGGCACACGGACGCGCACTTCCGTCAGCAGCTTATCCACGAACTGCTTCTTCGTGATGTAGCCGATGATTTCCTCTTCGGAGCGGTTGTTCAGATTGACGCTCTCACCATTGACCGTAAAGGACAGGTCTCCACGCTTAAAGAGACGTGCCACCAGCCAATGGATGTCATCTTCTACAAAGCCATAGGGTGCTTTCATAAAGCGATCCTTGATGGTTTTCATAGAAGTTTTCATGTGCATCCGGGAGTTGCCTGCCACAAATTGCAGCACATCATCCAGTGCGTGAACATTGGATTCTCCGGTATCTCCCAGTGCCAGCGACAGCTGGTTGCTGGTCTTGAACATCTTCCGGATGTCTGCTTCGCCCATCGCTGCGTCGATGTAGGACAGCTTGTGGTAAACCGTCTGCACCAATCTTCCGATTGCCTCGTTAATGCGGCTGGTCACTTCCTTGCCGGAAGTGTGCAGCACATCGCCATTGACATAGATGGTAGCCTCTTTCAGAGCTTCCGTCAGGTAAAGCTTGGCGTTACCGTTGCGTTCCCGCATCTCCACGCGCTTTGCTTCTTTAATGGTCTCATACTTGGCAAGCTGCACAGAAGTATTCTTGCGCAGGAACCGCTCAATTTTCAAGTATGCCCGCATTTCCGTCAGGAACGCATCATCGTTCGGCAGAACCACAAGGACTTCCTTGCCCTGGCCAGAGAGCAGGCGCAGCGTACCATCATCGGTGCCGCCCTCATACCACGGGGTCAGCACACGGAGGCCGATATCGTAATTCTGGTTTGCCTTATAGGGGCGGTCATCCACTGTCTGATTGAAGGAGAACGCATACCGCCCACCAAAGCTGGGGTACTGATACTTCTTGCTGGAGAAAATGTCCTGTCTCTTAT
>ENA-OYWK01001420-OYWK01001420.1-human-gut-metagenome-genome-assembly--contig:-NODE-1420-length-11307-cov-9.435834_pt1 | contig 11307 bp, 10 predicted proteins | sample MGYA00244808_ERZ653392 | MGnify/ENA primary metagenome ERZ653392 (study PRJEB26926, sample SAMN06165125) | human gut metagenome | biome: ENVO:00009003; feature: ENVO:2100002; material: ENVO:00002003...
CCATTGTGGTCTACCGTCTGGACCGCATCAGCCGCAACATCAGCGACTTTTCCAGTCTGATTGAAGAGCTTGGACGGCTTGGCATCGACTTTGTGTCCATCCGGGAAAGCTTTGATACCTCCAGCCCCATGGGACGTGCCATGATGTACATCGCATCGGTGTTCAGCCAACTGGAGCGGGAGACCATTGCAGAGCGCATCCGGGATAATATGCACGAACTGGCAAAGACCGGGCGCTGGTTGGGCGGCACCACCCCCACGGGATACGCCTCCGAGAGCGTCAAGAGCATCACGGTGGACGGCAAGACAAAAAAAGCTTGCAAGCTGAAGCTGCTGCCGGATGAGGCAGAGATCATCTACAAAATTTTCGACCTCTATGAGCAGTACGATTCCCTGACCATGACCGAGACCGAGCTGCTGCGGCAGGGCATCAAAACAAAAACCGGGCGTTCGTTCACCCGGTTCTCCATCAAGTCTATTTTACAGAATCCTGTCTACCTTATTGCAGACAAGGACGCCTATCAGTATTTTGTGGACAACGAAGCGGAACTGTTCGCCCCGGAGTCCGATTTTGACGGGGTGCGAGGCGTACTTGCCTACAACCGCAGCGATCAGGAAAAGGGGCGTGCCACCGTCTACAATCCCATCAACGAGTGGATCGTTTCGGTGGGCGAACACCCCGGCATCATTTCCTCCAACCGGTGGATCCGGGTACAAAAATCGCTGGAACGGAACAAATCCAAGTCCTACCACGCATCCCGGGGCAACGAGGCACTGCTGACCGGTCTGCTGTGGTGCTCCTGCGGCAGCCGGATGTACCCCAAGGTCACCGGGCGCAAAACGGCAGACGGGCGGGTGGTTTTTCCCTATATGTGCAAGCTGAAGGAGCGCAGCCGCCGGGAGCTTTGCAGCGTGTCCAACGCCAACGGCAATCTGTTGGATGCCGCCATCTGCGAACAGGTCAAGCACCTTGCCGACCATTCCAGCGACTTTATGAAGCAGTTGGAAAAGGCACGGTCCGCCCATGCGGGCAACCGCTCCGAGTGTGAGACCAAGCTTTCTGCCCTGCGCAAGGAGCAAGCCGAGACGCAGCGGAAGATCACCGCCTTGATTGATTCGCTGACAGATTTCGGCGACAGTACCGCCGCTGTCCACCTGAAAAAACGCATCGAGGAACTGAACGGTCAGGATGCCGCCCTGAGCTCCCGCATCCGGGAGCTGGAAAGCCTTACGGACGAAGGCGTTCTGGCAGGGATGGAATTTGACCTGATGCGTCAACTGCTGACCGTGTTCCACGACAACATCGACGATATGACCGTGACCCAGAAGCGTGCTGCCATCCGCACGGTGGTACGCAAGGTGGTATGGGACGGCAAGGTGGCGCATGTGGTGCTCTTTGGCTCACCGGAGGATGAGATAGACTGGACCACCTTCCCGGTAGACCCGGAAGAGGACGAGAACGCCCCCGAGGGCGGTGGAGATGGTTCCGATTCTCCGTCCGGCGTTCGTTCGGGTGAGGATAGCATTTTCAATGCAGCGGCTCGCATAGGTTGAGAACCGTGCCTTCCGGGTAGAGTCGAAGGTATCCACCGCCTTCATCAGGCCGATGGTCCCGATGGAGATCAGGTCTTCCTGGTCGCTGGGCTGGGCGTAGTATTTTTTCGCCACATGCACCACCAGCCGCAGATTGTGCCGGATGAGCGTTTCCCGCGCCGTGGGATCGCCCGCCCGCAGGGCTGCAAAGGTCTCGACTTCTTCCCGTGCGCTCAGGGGCTTGGGGAAGCTCCCCGCTTCCAGATGCAGCGCCAGCACCAGAAATTTCGTAGCAAAAAATTGCAGCAGAGTCAACAGCATACAACGCACCTCCCAAACTTATGGTCCTCCTACACTGTATGAGCGGGGACAAACGGTTCAGAAGTTGTCTGCCTGCTGCACTTTCCTGTATCCTGTTCTTGCTGCAATCTGATTCATTGCAGTTTCAGCTTACAACAAAAAATGAGATAGGCTCCCTTCCGGGGAAGTCTATCTCATTTTGATATTGTCAATATCCGTTGACAGATATTGGCTCTTTGCGTTCCCTGTGTCAACTTTTATTGTACAACACCACTTTTCAACGGCCCGGTTCCATGTTACAATAAGAAAAAACGAAATCGGGTGATCTTTTGGAATTTTATGGCACCATCGGCCCCGCCTGTGCCCAGCCGAAGACCTTGCAGCGCATGGTGGAAGCTGGCATGACGGGCATCCGCATGAACCTTTCCCACGGGCCCCTTTCGGCCCACAAAGACTGGCTGGACATGATCCACGCCGTGGGCATCCCTCAGCTGCTCATCGACCTGCAGGGGCCGGAGCTGCGCATCGGCACACTGACCCAGCCCCTTGTGCTGGAACCGGGGCAGAGCCTCCGGCTGGGGCAAGGGGGTGTTCCCTGCCCGGCGGCGCTGGTGCAGGCGGCCCGGCCGGGCCAGAACCTCCTGCTGGACGACGGCAGACTCCTTGTGCAGGTTGCCGGAGCCGACGGCGCGGCCCTGCAGTGTACCGTGGTGCGGGGCGGCACTCTGCAAAGCCGCAAAAGCCTTGCGGCGCCGGGGCTGGCGGTAGCCTCCCCCACGTTGACGGAGGCAGACCTGCAAAACCTGCAGCTGGCGGGAGCCTGCGGCGTTACCGGGGTGATGCTGCCCTTCGTGCGGGGGGCCGAGGACATCCGCACCCTGCGCCGGGCGCTGGAACAGGCCGGGGCCGGGCAGATCCGCATTTTTGCCAAGATCGAGAGCCTTGCGGGGGTGCAGACCCTGCCGGAATTCCTGCCTCTTGTGGATGAAGTGGTCATTGCCCGCGGGGACCTCGGCAACGCCATGCCCCTGTGGGAACTGCCCCGGTGCCAGAAACAGCTTTCGGCGGTCTGCCGGTCTGCCGGGGTGCCCTTTATGGTGGTGACCCAGATGCTGGACAGTATGTGCAGCCGGGCGGTACCCACCCGCGCCGAGGTCAGCGACATCTACAACGCCGTGTCAGACGGTGCTTCCAGCGTGATGCTCACCGGGGAGACTGCTGCGGGGCAATACCCGGTGGAGGCCATGGAGTATCTTGTGCGCACTGCCCGCACTGCCTTGGAATAACCAGGATGAAACGGTTGTTTTCTCTATGAACGGTGGTTCCTGCAAAGATTATACCACATTCGCCACCAGGGTGGCAATGAGACAGCCGCCTGCTCTTTACACAAACGGATTGTAGAACCGCCCGAACCGGATGGTCACGGTGAGGCTGAGGAGCAGCAGAAGCACCCCAACACCCAGCGCGATGAGATCGCGGCGGACGAAAGGCCGCTGGGTGTACCAGGTGCGCTTGTTCTTTTTGCCAAAGCCGCGCAGTTCCATCGCATTGGAGATGGTGTCGATGCGGTTCAGGCTGGTCAGGATGAGCGGCAGCAGGATGTTGACGGAGTTTTTGAGCCGCTTGAAGAAGGGTTCCTTTCTGCCAAGCTCCACGCCGCGGGCCTGCTGGGCCTGGCTGATGCTGTGGTAGTCACGCTGGATGTCCGGAATGTACCGCAGCGCAATGGCCACCGAGTAGCCCACCTTGTACGAAATGCCGATGCTGTTCAGGCTGGCCGCAAACTCGCTGGGGTCGGTGGCCGAGATGAACAGGATGGCCACGGGCAGGGCAACGAAATACTTGAGCGAGATGTTGCACATATAGAACAGCTGCTCAGCCGTCAGGTCATACCGCCAGAACAGGTGGCAGAGCACCGTGCGGGTGCCGTACAGCGTCGTGCCCTGGTCGGGGTCGAACAGGAAGATGAACAGGTTGTTCAGCAACAGGAATACCAGCATGAACACCAGCATGAACCGCACCTCCCGGAACCTGATCCGGCTCAGCTTGAACGCGGCCAGGCTGACCGCCAGCAGCACCAGCAGCACCCAGGTGTTGTAGGTGATCATGCTGGCAAAGGTGAACAGCAGAAAGAACGCCAGCTTGGTGGTGCCGGTGAGCTTGTGAATGACGCTCTCCCGCGGGAGATAATTCAAAACAGTTTTAGCGGCCATGTTCCCGCACCTCCCGGTCCTGCGCGATGAAGCGCTCCACAAATTCCTGCGCGGGCGCAATGCCGCAGCGGTTGGCCAGCGTGTAGAGGCTGGTCTCCTTCAGTGCGGCCTGCTGGATGAGGGCGGGGTCGCACAGAACGCCCGCCGGGCTGCGGTCCGCGATGAGTTCACCGTCGCAGAAGACCAGCGCCCGCTGGGTGTATTCGAGCATCAGGTGCATGTCGTGGGTGATCATCACGACCGTGACGCCCTGGGCGTTCAACCCCCGCAGGAACTCCATGATGTCGGTGTAGTGGCGGAAATCCTGGCCCGCCGTAGGCTCGTCCAGCAGGATAAGCTCCGGGTCCAGCGCCAGTACGCTGGCGATGGTGACACGCTTTTTCTGGCCGAAGCTCAGCGCCGACACCGGCCAGTTCCGGAAGGGATACAGCCCGCAGATCTTGAGCGTCTGCTCTACCTTTTCCCGGATCTGCGCTTCGGTCAGGCCGGAGCGCTGCAGGCCCAGTGCCACTTCGTCGTAGATCATGGTCTTGGAGATCATCTGGTTGGGGTTCTGCATCACATAGCCGATGTGCTGGGCACGGCGGCGGATGTTCTCTTCGGCCAGCGATCTGCCGTTGAGGAAGATCGCGCCCGCATCCGGCGTCTCGAACCCGCAGATGAGCTTGGACAGCGTGGATTTGCCTGCGCCGTTCCGGCCCACGATGCTGACCATCTCCCCTTTGCCGATGGAGAAGCAGACCTTCTTCAGGGTCGCCTGCCCCTTCTGGTAGCCAAAGCTCAGGTCCCGCACTTCCAGCAGCGGTTCCGGGGCCGGGGCAGCTTCCGGCTGCGGATAGGCGGTGAACCAGTTCCGCAGGGCCGTGGTGTCGGCTTCGTTCAGGACGAGGCTGTCCACATGCGAAGGGTGCTTTTCCGGGGTGATGTCCACGCCCGCATACCGCAGAGCGGTCAGGTAGAGCGGCTCCCGGATGCCGTTTTCGGTCAGCAGGGAGGTGGAAAGCAGCGCGTCCGGGCGGAGGTCGGCCAGAATTCTGCCCTCATTCACGAGGACGATGCGGTCCACACTCCGCCAGAGGACGTCCTCCAGCCGATGCTCGATGATGAGCACGGTGGTGTCGGTCTTTTTCTGGATCTCTTCGATGAGCTCCATGGTCTGCTTACCGGTGGCCGGGTCCAAATTGGCCAGCGGCTCGTCGAAGAGCAGGATTTTGACCTGATCCACCATAACGCCCGCCAGACTGACCCGCTGCTTCTGCCCGCCGGAAAGCTCATGCGGTGCATAGCCGAGGTGGTTCTCGATGCCCACCAGCTCCGCAGCGCGGCGGGTGATGGTGTGCATCTCCTCCTGCGGCATACAGCTGTTTTCCAGCGCAAAGGCGATGTCCTCGCCCACGGTCAGGCCAATGAACTGGCCATCCGGGTCCTGCAATACCGTGCCCACATGGGCCGACAGCTCAAAGATGCTGCTGTGCGGCGCATCCACGCCGTCCACGGTCAGGGTGCCGGTGCACACGCCGGGGTTCGAGAAGGGGTTCAGGCCGTTGATGCAGCCCGCCAGCGTGCTTTTGCCGCTGCCGGATGGGCCTGCGATGAGCACACGCTCCCCCGGATAGATGTCCAGGTCAATGCCGGTCAGCGTGGGACGCTTCTGGGCGCGGTACTGGAACGAGAAATCTCGGAACGAGATGATGGGTTCGTTACGTTCTGCCATGGGCAAATTACCTCAGCTGTTCAAACAAAAAGCCTTTCCTCCGGCGGATGGCCGAGGGAAAGGCTGCGGGTTCCATCCAGAGTCGCTCCGGCCGGGATCACTCCTGGTCGAGAGAGCCCTTCTTGGCGATGGTCCTGGTGTAGGCCAGCACCAGCAGGCCGCCCACCACCACAGCGGTGATGATGTTGGACACAGCGGCAAAGGCACCCTGCGCAAAGACCTTCTTGACCGGCTCGGCGTAGATCAGGATATCCAGCACCGGGGCCACCACGATCCAGGCCAGCAGATGGGCTGCAATGTTGGCGACCGTAAAGGCGGCCATCTTCTTTTTGCCGAACTCGCCCTCCTGCAGGTCCAGCTTCTTGGCGAACAGGCCCACCACAACGCCCACAAAGGCCGAAGCGATGACCCAGCTCCACCACGGGCTGCCGCCCCAGGACAGGTCGATCAGGGTGTGGCCGATGAAGCCGATCAGACCGCCGACCACCGGGCCGTACATCGCGGCCAGCAGGGCCAGAACGGCGTACTGCAGGCTGATGTTGGTGTTGGGCACCGGGCTGGGAATGGCCACGAACCGGCCCAGAACAAAGAACAGGGCTGCGCCGATGCCGACGGCGACCACTGGTTTGATGCCGTTGTTGTTTTTCATATTCTTTCGCTCCTCTTTTTTTGCACCGCAGTGTGCGGCATTTTTTTCAAGGCATTGTCAGTATACGACAAGCCGGGAACCCTTGTCAATGGACAAACGGCTCTCTTTGCAGAAAAACCGCCGGTTTTGCCGTTTCAGCGGGAGCTTTGGGGCTGCGGCACCAGTTTGCAGACCAGCCGGACCATCACCGGCGTCAGCGGGAGCCACACCAGTGTGCACAGCAGGTTGAACAGGGTGTGGGCGTTGGCGATCTGCCGCGCCAGCACTTCCAGCTCCGGCCCCTTGGGTGACACGGCCTCCACCAGCCTTGTCATCCAGGGCAGAATCAGCAGGCAGACCACGCTGCCCGACAGGTTGAAGCAGCAGTGCGCTGCCGCCGTCCGCCGGGCATCCTTAGGCTGACCCACCGCCGCCAGCACCGCCGTGATGGTCGTGCCGATGTTGTCCCCCAGCAAAATGGGCAGGGCACCGGCCAGCCCCAGCACACTGTGGATGCCGTCCGGCCCGGCCTGCTGTGCGGCCCGCTGCAGCACCGCGATGGTGGCCGAGCTGCTCTGCACCACCAGCGTCATCCCGGTGCCCAGCAGCAGCCCCAGCAGCGGCGTATGCCGCACCTGCGTCATCCAGCGGAGGAAGACCGGGTGTTCGGCCAGCGGAACCATCGCGCCGGACAAAACTTCGATGCCGTCGAACAGCAGGCCGAACGAAAACACCGCCAGCCCCAGCTGCCGCGTCCGCTCCCGCCGGGCCAGCAGCCAGACCAGCACCCCCGCAAACAGGATGGGGAACACCCAGTCCGCCAGCCGGAACGCCACCAGCTGGGCCGTCATAGTGGTGCCCACATTGGCCCCGAACACCACGGCCACGGCCTGCGGCAGCTCCATCAGCCCGGCGCTGACGAACCCGATGACCATCACCGTTGTGGCCGAGCTGCTCTGCAGCACCGCTGTGACCAGCATCCCCGCCAGCGCTCCGGTGAACGGTGTGCGGGTGATGCGGCGCAGGAATCCCCGCATCCGCTCCCCTGCCGCCTGCTGCAACGCCCGGCTCATACTCTCCATCCCAAACAAAAACAGCGCCAGCCCACCGGCCAGCCCGAATGCCGCCCGAACGCCTTCCCCCATGTGTCGTCCTCCTCTCGGTGTGGATAACACAAAAATACTCGCCTTCCGGTGGGAAAGCGAGTACATTTTGCAAGGGAGCCGGTCATTTGTCCGTCCGGACGCAGCGCAGGGCATACCGCGCCTGCCCGCCTGTGGTACAGGTGAACCGCTCTCTGCAGGTCTTGCTCTTTTGGGAGGAGTTCTTAGTTCTTGCCGGTCAGCTTGAAGTTGTTCAGGGTCTGGATGGTGGTCACGATGACATTGACGTTGTTGACGATGGAGCTGCCAGCAGAGAAGACGCGGGCGATGTAGTTGAACAGGGTGCCAACGTTCAGGAAGATCTTCCAGGCCTCGGTATCGGTAATCGAGCCACCGTTCAGGTAGACCATCTCATTTTCGTCGATCTCGGCAAAAGCAGCGGGCATCTTGATTTCGTTCATAACAGGGATTCCTCTCTTTCAAACATTCGATTCGTTTTTGTGTTTCAGCAATGCAGGCCGACTCAGCCGTGCATCGCAACCAGTGTCACGACCAGGACCGTCGTTCCGACGATCAGGATCTCGCCCAGGTGGTCCTCCAGCCGGAAGGTGCTGGCAGGCTGTTCGGCCGCCTCCGGCTCCGGCTTCGCGGTAGACTCGCCCGACACAGGCGTCCAGTGGGCATACAGGGTCTGCCCATCTTCCTGGAACTCGTACTCAGCTGGCTTGATCTTATCGCCGCCCACAAGATCCGTATACCAGCCATCGAAGAGGTAGCCTTCCATGGTGGGGGTGGGCAGTCTGGAAGTCCGGTAGTTCTCCGTGCCGTCTGAAGTTTTGATCCGGTAGACGAAGACGTACTCCGGGGTGCCGATGCCGCCCTGCCGCTCCAGATAGATGGTGTAATAGTTGGGGTTGTCCGCAAATGCCAGCGGCGTCACGCAGCAGAACATTGCCAGCGTCACCACACTGAGCATCAGCCGCTTCAGGAATTGCTTCATCGTTGCTGCCTCACTTTCCAGTCTTGCCGGTGCCGGGCAGCGCGAACCAGGGAGCCCCCACGCCCTTCCGGGCAGACTTTCTCTATATAGTTTATACGATAAACACAGCATTTTGTCAATCGGGACTGCGCAATTTTCGCATTTTCATGTTTTCCGAAACCGCAGCCCCGCACCGTGCTGCGGCATCAGGGCGCTGCGAGCAGGGAAACCACGGCACCAGCGCAGGGTCTTCGGCAGAATGCCGCCTGCCAGGTAATGTGTTCCGGCTCCACCGGTTCAAAATAGCAGGAGGAACACGCCGCAGCCACACCTTCTGCCTCGTCTGCACTCCCGCGCACCGTGCAGAACACCGCCGTCGGGCCGTCGGCCCCGCCAATGACAGCAATGGCCGCATTCCCTTCCCCCTGCGGTTCCAGTCCATACTTCTTTTCCAACGCTGCACGTTCGGGCGGCAGATTCCGGGGTCGGCGGCGCGGGTGGTCCCCCTCAGCGCAGTCGGAGAGGAAGAAATTTTCGGCAGCCGGGGTCAGGCGGTAGGTCATCATACAGAAGCAGTTGGGCCACTCCCAGCCATCACAGTCCGGAAGTTCCAGCGTTTCCGACCGGACATCCAATGCAGTCAGCTGATAGGTCTGTGCGTTTCCCAGTTCGTGCAGCGTCACCGACCCGCCCACCGCAGGGGTCCGGAACCGTTCCGCCGGGTGTTGTTCCAGTTCCGCTTCCAGCCGCACCTCCAGGGCACGGAAGCGCTTCGGGCAGCTCTTCCGGCTCCGGGTCGCCCAGGGGTAGCTTTCCCGCCAGAACTTCCAGACCGTCGTTTCATCCAGCCCATAATGCCGCAGGAACGCTGCGCCTGTATCATCGCCGGCCATCTCTCCCGGAAGATAACCCGCCCCGCAGCCATCTCTGGAATGCAGCCGCATCCCATTCAGTTCCAGCTCCGCACAGAACCCCACATTCAACGGATTTTCCTGTTCCATCTGCTGTTCCTCGGCTCTGGTCAGGGTGCGGCTGCATTCGCCGTCTTCGGTCAGGCCCCATTTTTCCATATAGGCCCGCAGTTCTTCCTGCGGCACCTCCATCGCAAAGTCCACGACCAATCCCTGTCGGCACCGGTAGACCGCCGGGATGCGCCACTTGTACCCATGCCATTCAAATTCGCGGTCCACGCGCAGTTCCTCGCCGGGGTCGTTTCCCTCCTGTGTTCCCCAGAAATTTTTCCCAAAGCAAACCTTCCAGCGGCGGTGTTCGTGTCTCATGGCAGTTGTCCCCTTCCGTTTTTCTCTATTTTAACACCATTTCATCGGCCCCGCAATTTCTTTGCGAATTTTTGCCGTTTCCCAGCCGCCTGCCCCTACACAAACGGCGGCGGTTGTGCTATGATAAGGCTGAAAAATCGGTTTGGCACTGCCAACCCATGAAGAAGGTGTCGTTCATGTCTGATCTGCTTGAGACCCTGCGGCAGGAGGGCGTCGATCCCGCGCTGCTCGCCGCTGTGGAAGAATACCGCGCAGCCCACCCGCTGGCCGAGGCGCTGCGCCCCCGCATCCCGGTGTCGGCCTTTACCTATTATGGTAAGGACGTCTGGGAGCAGGCTCTGGCCGCGCTGCTCTGCGGCGAGAACCTGCTGCTGGCAGGCGGCAAGGCCACCGGCAAAAACGTGCTGGCCGAAAACCTCTCCGCCGCCTTCGGCCGCCCTGCGTGGGACATCTCGTTCCATGTGAACATGGACGCTGCCTCCCTCATCGGCATGGATACGTTTGAGGGCGGCGCGGTCAAGTTCCGGCCCGGCCCGGTCTACCGCTGCGCCCAGTGCGGCGGGTTTGGTGTGCTGGACGAGATCAACATGGCCAAAAACGAGGCACTGGCCGTCCTCCACGCTGTGCTGGACTTCCGCCGCGCCATCGACGTGCCCGGCTATGAGCGTATCCCGCTGGCCGAGGAGACCCGCTTCATCGCCACCATGAACTACGGTTATGCGGGCACCCGTGAGCTGAACGAGGCGCTGACGTCCCGCTTTGTGGTCATCCAGATGCCCACCATCACACAGGACAACCTCGAAAAGCTGCTCCGTGCCCAGTTCCCCGACCTGCACGCAAACTATGTCCACCAGTTCGCCCTGCTCTTCCTCGACCTGCAAAAAAAGTGCGACAGCGCGGAGATCTCCACCAAGGCGCTCGATCTGCGCGGGATGCTGGATGCGCTGCGGCTGATCCGCCGGGGCGTCCCGGCCGGGGCCGCGCTGGATATGGGCATCACCAACAAAGCCTTTGATTCCTACGAGCAGGGGCTGATCCGGGACGTCATCGCCGCCCGCATCCCGGCGCAGCTCACTGCCGCAAAGCTGTTCCGCTGATGGAAGCGCAGAGCTACACCGCCGAACAGCGGCGCGCAGCCAATCAGGTCTGGGCGGCAGCCGGTGCCTATGGGTTTGAGCCGCTGTTCCTTGCACACAACACCGACGGCACGATCGATTTTTACATGAACTGCATCGTGGGCCTGGTGCACAAATATTACGGCGACGATCTCATCCGGAGCCTGTTCGGGCTTTGGGATGGCGACATCCGGGAGGCCGAACTCGACGACCTGACCTGGCTCTACCTCGAAAGCGCAGCCTACGCGCTGGAGCTGCCCCGCCGCCCGGTGCTGGCCGAGCTGCGCCGCGCCCATGCGGACTACTTTTTCGGCATCCAGTACAAGCTCTCCCGGCAGGAGTGGATGGCCAAAAACCAGCTCGTCTACACCATGCAGGCAGACCGCTGGCGCACCTGTCTCTTATACACATCTCCGAGCCCACGAGACGTAGAGGAATCTCGT
>ENA-OYWK01001436-OYWK01001436.1-human-gut-metagenome-genome-assembly--contig:-NODE-1436-length-11239-cov-27.715665_pt1 | contig 11239 bp, 5 predicted proteins | sample MGYA00244808_ERZ653392 | MGnify/ENA primary metagenome ERZ653392 (study PRJEB26926, sample SAMN06165125) | human gut metagenome | biome: ENVO:00009003; feature: ENVO:2100002; material: ENVO:00002003...
AGCTTTCAGAATATTCGTACATTTTCTTTCTTATATCAACGAATTCAATATCTATGTTTTCATAATCCTTTATCACATTACGAAGCTGAATCATCGTAATATTCTTCACATTGTCGCACATAACAATAATGCGGTAACGCTCATCACAAGCCACATGTACAGCCAGCGATTTAAGGCACACTGCCAGATATGGTGCGTACTGTTCATTAATCGAGAAAAACACAGGAATACGTGAAACTGCCATGTACTCTTCATGCTCCCTGTTATAAGAATCCAGAAGCTCATCATATTCATGAAGCCCAAGTATATTATGCATTTTATCAATCTCCCACGGCTTGACTGAAACAGTCCTTATCACCGGAAACACCCGGAAGGTAGTTGTAAAATGCTGAAAAACAGTGTTGTCATGCAGCCTCCTCTGGTCATTAAACTTTCGTCCGCACAGATTAACTCTTGTTGCAAATGTATTAACAGCCGTCTGGTCAGGCATAAACATTTCCTTTCTTATGCACTGTTCACGACATTTCTCCAGAAGCCCGTTCTGTCTTATCATCCTCATATTCATAAGCATTACTCCGGAATTAATGTAACCATCACCGAAAAGCCATCTGCCATAATAATCAGAAACTCCCGCAATCTCTATGCCATCCATATTCTGATAATAAAAATCCCTGAAATCCTTCCTGCACAACACATCAGTATCCAGATAAAGAACTCTATCCTTAATATCTGTCTTATCAGCAAAAAGGCGCAACATACAGCACGCAGTAAATCTGCTCTGCATATTTGCCTCCGGCAGCTCCTCAACAAAATATCTTGTAACATCAATAAGAAAGATATTTACTTTAATGTCCGATTTATTCAATTTTTCTTTCAGATATTTTGCAAATGCTTTATCAACTGGCTTGTAATTAATACCTTTTTCCCTGTAATCAACCGTGAGAATATATATATTTAACGGTTCATCCACATTTTTAATAAGAGACATTGAAGATAAAAGAATCCCCTTCTGCATTGGTTTATCACCACAATACAATATGTTCATAAATCCGTATCCTTTCTTAATTTATTAAATATGTCTGATTTATCCTCTCTGTATTGATTTTCCCCAGTTTCTTAAGTAAAATACATATAAGTTTTAAACGATAATTAAAGAATTGAGGAATGTTATGATATTTAAGATTTTCAAAAAAGATTTGAAAGGTCTTAGCAGGAATATTCTGGCTTTAGCCATTGCGCTTGGTCTGTGCCTTATTCCATCGCTTTACGCATGGTTTAACATATATTCCAACTGGGATCCTTACGCAAACACTGCGTCTGTCCAGATTGCTATTGTTTCTGAAGATGAAGGCTACTCTGAATCTGATGATTCCACTATCAATATGGGAGAACAGATTGTTGAACAGCTTCATTCGAATGATAAATTAGGCTGGCGTTTTCCGGAAACTAAAGATGAAGCCATGAATAAACTGAATGCCGGGAAGTACTATGCCGTTATCGTTGTTGGTGAGGACTTTTCACGAAGCCTGTATGACTTCCTTGACAATGGTCTTAATCCACCAACAGTTACATATTATGAGAATTCCAAGAAAAATGCTGTTGCTTCCAAGATTACAGATACAGGAAAAAGCACTCTTCAGAACACTATCAATTCCGAATTCATTGATATGTGTGTTAAGACTATTATGCAGGGACTTAACGAAATAGCTGAAAATGATCCTTCAATTATTGAAAAGACAGTTAAGGATTTACAGAGTGTATCTGCCAATATTAATTCTTACGATACCATGATTGACATGTTTATTAAGAGTAATTCAGACCTGGCAGATAATCTTGCAAAACTTCAGGAGGTTCTTCCACAGATTAAAGATGTTCTTACCGGAACAACTGATGTTGCTGATATTGCCAATAAATCTCTTGATAATGTCACAGATAATATTGCAAACCAGATTGATGCGCAGCTTAAAGCTATGAATGAATTAACTGACAGCGCACTTGATTCTCTTGATAAAGCTGTACAGCTTTCAATAACTGATGTCGGACAGGCTGGCGTTGAGCTTAGTAAAGCCAACAAACAGTTAAAGGAACTTATAGACCAGAATAAGGCTCTTGAAGATGCTATTGATTCCCTCAGCAAAGTAGATGGCATTGACCCGGCAGTTATCACCGCCCTAAAGTCAGCTCTAGCTTCTGTTAACGCTATGGAGAATATCGCATACAACCTTGTTCAGCAGTGTGCCGATATTCTTACTGATTCACCTGAAACACTTCAGGCAAAATACCAGTTAATCAAGTCTGTTGTTGAACAGTGCCGCACAGAGCTCCAGAAGAGCCAGACAATTATGCAGACTGTAATAAGAACTAATGTTAACCTTCTTAAGGCTTCCATTAAGAATGCCGTAAGCAGCCTTGCAGCTAATATAAGCAGTGCCGGAGACAGTATTAACGGAATATCACAGATGCTCCTTGGTGTGAGTGATATATCAGTAAATATTAATACAACTCTAGAAAGCACAAAAACATTACTTGATTCTCTCAACAAAAGACTTGATACCATATCTGGTTCAGTAGGAGATATAAGTTCATCTTCTACATATAAACTGATAATGGATTTCATCAACTCAGACGCACAGTCAATAGCGTCATTCCTGTCAGAACCTGTACAGGTAGAAGAAATCTACGTCTATATGCAGACTAACTATGGAACAAGTGTTACACCTTTCTATACAACACTTGCTCTCTGGGTTGGAGGAATTGTTTTAGTTGCCCTTATGAAAGTAAAGGTTGACTATGAGGATGATGAATTCAAGGATGCCACAGAACATCAGAAATATATGGGCCGTGCACTACTCTTCCTTGCAATGGGACAGCTTCAGGCTCTTGTAGTTGTTCTTGGTGATTTGTACATTTTAAAAATTGACTGCACCCACCCATTCATGCTGTGGCTTGCAGCCGCTATAACAAGCTTTGTATTTACATTATTTATATATACACTTGTTCTTACATTTGGTGATTTGGGAAAAGCTATTGCTGTAGTTATGATTGTGTTACAGATTGCCGGTTCAGGCGGAACTTATCCAATAGAACTTCTTCCTGAATTCTTCCAGAATGTGTACCTTTACTTCCCATTCCCTTATGCAATCAATGCCATGAGGGAGGCAATAAGCGGATTATATCAGTGTGATTACGCTGTATTTCTTGTGAAATTATGCGCTTATGCTGTTATTTCCCTTATTCTGGGACTTGGAATCAGAAAGTCACTTCTTGAAGTACGCGAGTTCTTCGAACGCCGTATGAAAGAAACACATTTTATGTAAAGGAGAAATGAATTTATGCAAAATGATGATTTTAATATAGATGTTGTTATTGCGGAAATCACAGCATTTGCAGAAAATATGCACGCTAAGAACCAGCACAAGAAAAAGGTCTGCTTAAGATGTATGATGATAATTCCTTTAGTATTCATGGTGCTTATGTTTACCATGGATACAGCTAAGGTTGTTTATCTGCTTCTTTGGGTAATCTCACTTTTTATATTCTGTGCTTATCTTATAGTTATTGATTATATTGATGACAAGCTCGCAAGAAAGCTCAATGAGCTCAATATTGAGATTAAGGAAAAACAGGCTGATACTTCTCTTACAGACAGTATCAAAGCATTTTTAAGTGAGGTACAGTTATGAAAAATATATTTAAGATTATACGGGCTGACCTTCGCCACATAAAAACAAATGTAATTGCACTATGCGTAATTATCGGTCTTACCGTTATTCCTGCATTGTATTCGTGGTTTAATATCCTGTCAAACTGGGATCCATATGGACAGGCTTCCACAAGCAGGATTAAAGTTGCCGTTGTATCTGTTGACAAAGGTACTTCTCTTGAAGGAACGGAGCTTAATGTCGGTGACACCATAATTGATGCACTTAAAACTAATAACACTATCGGTTGGCAGTTTGTCACTTCGTCTGATGAAGCAATCGAAGGCGTATACAGCGGTGAGTATTATGCAGCCCTCGTTGTTCCAGAGAATTTTTCCAAGAATCTTATAAGCTTCTTAAGTGATTCCATGGAACATCCTCAGTTAAAATATTACTGTAACCAGAAAGCAAACGCTATTGCACCTAAGATAACAGACAAGGCTAAAACAGCAGTTCAGCAGCAGGTAAACCAGACATTTATAGATACAATTGTATCTACGATTGCCGGTACTGGCGACTCAGTTATCAAAGATGCAGATAAAGAAACCGGTTCTCTTATGGATGCAGTTATTAACAGACTTACATCCGCAAGGACTACACTTTCAACATACGATGTAATTCTTAACTCAATGCTTGCAATTACTGACCTTACATCATCAATAAGCAGCAGTTCAAACAGTGCTGCACCGCAAGTTTATACACAATTACAGTTACAGCAGAAGCAGTTAATAACCTTACAGGCACTTGTAAATGGTAATTCCGCTGAATCTTTAAATGAATTATCATCTGCTCTTTCAAACCAGATGTCCCAGATTCAAAGCATTATGAGTTCATTAACAGAGCTTTATTCTGACATGAACATGGATGTTGCAGACCTGTCTGCTGCAATTAAGCTTACATCGGGCTCACTCACTCAGACTAAAGAGCTTCTCAGTGACCTTGAGACAAAGCTTGATAACGCAATTAATACATTAAACACAATCACTGAACAGGATACATATGGTTTATTATCAGAGATGTTAAATGCAGATGCCAATACTTTGGGAGATTTTCTCTCTGCACCTGTAAATATAACAACAGAGCAGGTATATGCTGTTAAAAGCTATGGAACAAGCGCTTCACCATTCTACACAATACTTGCACTGTGGTTTGGTGGACTTATACTTGTTGCTATTATGCACACACCTGTGCATCCTGCTCCGGACATTCCAGCAGATGCAAAGAGATATGAAAAATTCTTCGGAAGGTATTTTATATTCTTTGCAGTAGGACAGCTTCAGGCACTGCTTATAACACTTGGAAATCTTCTCTACATAGGAATCCAGTGTTACCACCCATTCCTTTACTGGGTTGCATGTGCATTCTCAAGCTTCGTATTCACCTTCTTTATGTACAGCCTTACTGTTGCATTTGGAAATATCGGTGAAGCACTTGGAATTGTCCTGCTCGTTATACAGGTTGCCGGCTCAGGCGGTACATTCCCTATAGAAGTACTTCCTAACGCCTACCAGATAATATACCGATTCCTGCTCTTCCCATATTCAATGGATGCATTAAGAGAATGTATAGCAGGAATGTACAGATATGATTACATTAAGAATCTCGCATTTCTTTCAATATATATAGTTGTTTCGCTGATTATCGGATTGTTCCTACAGAAACCATTTGAGAAGCTGAATCATATGATTGAGAGAAGTAAGGAGAAGTCGGGAGTTATGTTGTAGGAAGTTGCTCCCCTAAAGCACGCCCAGCCGTGTATATTAGTAAAATCAAAACACGCTTCCGCTCGGATTCCGACGCAGCGGTACTAGGTTCGCTGGGATTTGCTACCACTTTGTGGCAGCTTTCCCAGCTTACCAAGTGCCGGCGTCTTCATACGGTTTTGATTTTACTAATATACACGGCTGGGCTTTTCTTTACCGGACAACTGCTCCGCCCCGCCTTTGGCAAGGTTGGGGCGGGAGAGATATTCTCATCTCCTATATAGAAAAACTCCCGGAAGTTTGGAGACAGGTGGTTTGTGGGGTGCGGTATTCCGACTGTAAACTGTGCACATAATAAAAGCATTGAGTCATAAGTAAACCAAAGCGTACACACGCCACGGATGGCGTGTGAGATGTCTCGCACATGGATGTGCGTAGACATCGTTAGCGGATGGTATAATTACCTAAACACTCAATGCTTATTATTATGCAGTGCAGTTTACCGGAGGGATTCCACACCCCACAACCACCTGCCTCCCACTCCCGGGAGTCACTTTTCTAGAATAACCCAGTTATTACCCCATCATCATTAACATCTATATTATATGCCGCTGGTGATTTTGAAAGTCCTGGCATTGTCATTACTGAACCTGTAAGCACTACTATGAAGCCTGCACCGGCTGATACATATGCTTCTCTTACATTCATCTCAAATCCTTCCGGACGGCCAAGTAATGTTGGATCGTCTGAAAGCGAATACTGTGTCTTAGCCATACAGATTGGAAGATTACCAAATCCTAACTGTTCAAGCTGTGCAATCTGCTTATTAGCTGCTGCCGAATAATTAACACTTCCTGCGCCATATATTTCTTTGGCAATTGTCTCAATCTTTGCTTTAACCGGCTGGTCTGTCTCATACAGACAATGGAAATTGCTCTTCTTTGTCTCAAGTGTCTTAAGAACCTTTTCTGCAAGCTCAATTCCGCCTTCTCCACCCTTTTCCCATACTTTGGCAAGGGCGAATTCACAGCCTTTATCTTCACAGAACTTCTGTATATAATCTAATTCTGCCTGTGTATCTGATACAAACGCATTAAGTGTAACAACTACAGGTACACCATATTTCTGAAGATTCTCAATATGCTTTTCAAGGTTTACGATTCCCTTCTTTAATGCGTCAAGATTCTCTGCTGATAATTCTGTCTTAGGTACTCCGCCGTTGTACTTAAGTGCTCTTACTGTTGCTACTAATACAACTGCATCTGGCTTTAAGTCTGACTTACGGCACTTTATATCGAAGAATTTCTCTGCTCCTAAATCTGCACCAAATCCTGCCTCTGTGATTACATAATCTGCCATCTTGAGTGCAGTCTTAGTTGCTCTTACTGAATTACAGCCATGTGCGATATTAGCAAATGGTCCACCATGTACTAATGCTGGAGTATGCTCAAGTGTCTGGATAAGGTTAGGCTTTAATGCATCCTTTAACAAAGCTGCCATTGAACCTACTGCCTTGATATCTGATGCTGTAACAGGCTGTCCCTGATAATTGTAAGCAACTACCATCTTGCCGAGTCTTTCCTTTAAATCCTTCATATCTGTTGCAAGACATAATACTGCCATAATCTCTGACGCAACTGTGATAACAAAATGATCTTCTCTTACAGTTCCGTCAACCTTAGAACCAAGACCTACAACTATATTTCTAAGAACACGGTCGTTCATATCCATACATCTTTTCCATGTAACACATCTTGGGTCAATTCCAAGTTCGTTGCCCTGCTGTATATGGTTATCAAGAAGTGCTGCACATAAGTTGTTAGCTGATGTGATTGCATGGAAATCGCCTGTAAAATGCAGATTCAATTCTTCCATAGGAACAACCTGTGCATATCCACCACCTGCTGCTCCACCTTTGATACCGAAACATGGACCAAGTGATGGCTCACGAAGTGCTATAACTGCCTTCTTGCCAAGCTTTCCAAATGCTTCTCCAAGCCCTACAGTAATTGTTGTCTTTCCCTCTCCTGCCGGAGTTGGATTTATGGCTGTAACAAGAATTAACTTTCCATCTTCATTGTCTTTGACACTGTTGATGTACTCATCTGATATCTTAGCCTTATACTTTCCGTATAATTCAAGATCATCCTCGCTTATGCCGCATCTGGCTGCAACATTCTTAATTGGCTCCATTACTGCTTCCTGTGCAATTTCAATGTCTGTCTTCATAATGTTTCTCTCCTTTGCTTTAGCCTTTTCGTGCCTTGCAATCCTGCCTTATCAAGATTCTTAAGAAGATTCCCTTCCTAATATATCTTTACATAAAAACAAGAGGCTACAGGCGCACTTTAATACACCTATGCCTCTGTTAAAAACCTGAAAGATTCTCCCCAAGCAAATCAGCCTCAATATTTCTCATCTCTATGCTTAGAAATTGCTTCTTCGGTGCTGATAATTACAGCTCTCCAGAGTTCCGTCCATAACCGGTCCTTTTGCCTGAGAGTTTTCGCTGTCACCTTCGGCGCTGCATTTTTACACAGTCTCTCCCGATTATATCTTCCGGATATTACCTTAATAATAAGGAAAAAAGCGTCTTGCTTTATCTGCAAAACGCCTTCGTTTTCAACAATAATATATAAATTGACAGAGTTTGTCAATAAGCAACATTTAACAAAATTATTTATTATATTAGGAAATAACAGTATTCAATTGAAAAAAATGTTGTTTTATGATAAAATTTATCTTAATTTTTTATAAAAAGGGAGAATACATAATATGTTTAGTAAAATCAATACTATTCTCGGTACTATTGACGCATATGTATGGGGAATTCCACTCATTGTCCTTATACTTGCCGTTGGTCTGTTTCTTACTATCAGACTTAAGGGTGTTCAGTTTACTAATCTTGGACGTGCTTTTAAGTACATTTTCAAAGACGAAACTGATGGAAAGCATGGTGAAGTGAGCAGTTTCGCAGCACTATGTACAGCACTTTCAGCAACAATCGGTACAGGTAATATCGTAGGTGTTGCTACTGCTATTGTCTCAGGCGGTCCTGGTGCATTATTCTGGATGTGGCTTGCTGCCTTAGTTGGTACTGCTACCAAGTACGCAGAGTGTCTCTTAGCAGTTAAGTTCAGACAGGTTGACGAAGACGGTCATGTTGTTGGTGGTCCTTTTAACTACATTGAACATGGTATGGGACCTAAGTGGAAATGGCTTGCCAAGATATTTGCTTTCTTTGGTATAGGCGTTGGTCTTTTAGGAATTGGTACATTTACACAGGTGAATGGAATCTCTTCTGCTGTTAATAATTTCTTTGATTCTAACAACGCATGGACTGTTTCATTATTTGGAAGAACATATTCATGGACTGTAGTTATAAGCTGTCTTATCCTTACATTCTGTGTTGCTCTTGTTCTTATTGGTGGAATCCAGAGAATTTCTAAAGTTGCTCAGGTTATTGTTCCTTTCATGGCTGCAACATATTTTTTAGCAGGTATTCTTATTATTTTATTTAATATTACAGATGTTCCTGCTGCCATCCTTACAATTGTGCAGAGTGCATTTGGTCTTAAGGCCGCTGCTGGTGGTGCCCTTGGTGCCATGGTTGTAGCTATGCAAAAGGGTATTGCAAGAGGTATCTTCTCTAATGAGGCCGGTCTTGGTAGTGCACCTATTGCCGCTGCCGCTGCCCGTACCAATGAACCTGTACGTCAGGGCCTTGTATCTATGACAGCTACTTTTATTGATACTATTATCATCTGTTCAATTACAGGTATTGCAATTGTTCTTACAGGAGCTTACGATATGGGACTTGAAGGTGTTGCAGTAACAACTAAAGCATTCCAGATAGGACTTCCATTCCCTGATGGAGTTGCTTCATTTATTCTTATGTTATGCCTCGTATTCTTTGCATTTACAACTATTCTTGGCTGGGATTATTATTCTGAGCGCTGCCTTGAATACCTTACTAATGGTAAGAAGAAATGCATCAAGGCATACAGATGGATATATATCCTCTGCGTATTCATTGGTCCTTATATGACAGTATCTGCTGTATGGACAATTGCAGATATATTTAACGGTCTGATGGCTATTCCTAACCTTATTGCACTCGTTGCTTTAAACGGTGTGGTTGCTAAAGAAACTAAAGATTATCTTGACAGAATTAAGAAAAAAGAAATTGATTAATTAAGCATTAACTGCTTATGCGTATAATAAGCCCCACTCCGGATTAATCCGGAATGGGGCATTTTGTATATATCTTTATTCTGTTATAGTACTATGAGGGAATTTCCCCGCTGTAATCACATTTTATGAGCCCATTTTAATATATCCATCACATTTCATGAGTTTTATAGCAAAAGGGGGCTTGTATTCTCCCATATAAACATCTCCATCATCATGCATATTATCTTCCTCTATCATACATTTTTATAAAGAAATTCAATGTAATAATATAACACGTTTGACCGATATATAATGTAGAAGTAACATTTTGAAATAAGGTCCAAGGAGGGATTATTGCAGCAAATGGAGTTATTCGCAATTCAAAAGTGTACCCAGTCCAGACTATCAGTAATCTCAAAGGGGTAGGACAGGATAATACCAGTGCAGAACACGGTAACAGTGGACAGTCTCACAGACAGACAATAACTATCAGAGTTAATCCTGAGACTTATGCTGATGCACCAGCCGATTGTTATACAGTTACCTATAACCGTAACAGTCAGCTTCAAGCATTTTATTATCGCCCTCGCCATGAGTATACTTACTAATAATGGACGAAGAAAAACACCTCTTAATCAGAATGTATATTGCTGATTAAGAGGTGTTTTCTTATGCTCTACGCTTCAGCTTTATATATATGAGTTGCAATATTATTGCACACGCAATGCCAACTGAAACATAAGATATTAAATCCGTATTGACATATGTCGGGTTAAGACTTGCTGTTCTGCCAAGAAATCTGTTACTGAATAACGTTCAAGGCTCTGATTTAGTAGTATATATTGGATAAATCCACTATAATGTTGTTAAACATTTCCTATAAGAATATCTATATTTCAAGATTTATAGGCATATTATTATTGATGAAGAAGTGTCTTGTCTGATTTTTTTGTCATGATACCTATAGGTAGTCGTATATTCTGACAGCTTATAGGTATTTTCTATACATTCTTCTCTCGAATCAGACATTATCCTTGCCAGAAAGCTAAAGATTGCCTATAGATAATGTGGTTTTCCATCATTTATAGGTATTTACAATGAAATCTGCGCTTTATGAGCAGAAATCCTAATATTTCTGCCTATAATCAATAGAAATAATATCTTCTTATAGGTTCTGCTCTATATTCTGCGACCATGTTGCTGTCAGATGCAAATGTATCACCTAGTTGGACGATACACTATTTTGCCCCATCATTTATGTTCATATTTTTTCGTAGTAGATGATAACATTTTTATCCCCCGATATAATATTCTCTGAAACCATGTGATTTTTGTGTAAAGAAAAAAGCACCATGTTTCAGGTGCTAATCTTCATAATGGAACTTGCAGGAATATATTATCAGATTTTGGTTCATGTCCATATTATACGTAAGTCTGTGTTCGTCTGTGATTCTTCTACTGCACATCTTCCTATGCTTTAATGGTTTCTAAAGGAATAATCATAGGTAATAATATATTTTCTTCTAAATCATCAATCCGTATCCATATACTTTAAGATATGTATCACGCCTTCTGATAAAGTCCATATAATGGTGTAAATTACAAATTTATATAAAAAAGAGCCGAGAGCTCATCTTTCAGTTATAATTAAGTTACCACACA
>ENA-OYWK01001455-OYWK01001455.1-human-gut-metagenome-genome-assembly--contig:-NODE-1455-length-11114-cov-7.480514_pt1 | contig 11114 bp, 9 predicted proteins | sample MGYA00244808_ERZ653392 | MGnify/ENA primary metagenome ERZ653392 (study PRJEB26926, sample SAMN06165125) | human gut metagenome | biome: ENVO:00009003; feature: ENVO:2100002; material: ENVO:00002003...
GTGATAGCTGCTGTAACCGATGCAGGGTATGGGGCAGAGTTAAAGGGTGGCAAAGCTTCGGTATCTTTGGGTAATGACGATGTATTGGCTGATCATGAGACGCCACGTCTTAAAAAGAGGTTAATCGCATCTGTGGCTGTACTTATTGTGCTTATGTATTTTTCGATGGGACATATGATGTGGAATTGGCCTGTGCCTGCATTTTTTCATGAAAATCATGTGGCAATGGGGATACTTCAAATGCTGTTGGCAGGCATTATAATGGTAATTAACCAAAAATATTTTATAAGCGGATTTAAGGCGGCGATTCATTTATCTCCTAACATGGATACGCTTGTTGCTATGGGTTCGTCTGTATCTTATTTATACAGCGTATGGGCATTGTTTGCGATGAGCGGAGCGCAGGTTGCGGGCGGAAGTGATGCGGCGGCTGTGTATATGCACGAATTTTATTTTGAGACTGCTGCGATGATTCTTACGTTAATTACTGTAGGAAAAATGCTGGAATCACGTTCAAAAGGAAAGACTACAGATGCACTAAAAAGTCTTATGAAGCTGGCACCTAAAAATGCAACTGTTATTAAAAATGGTATAGAAGAGGTTGTGCCGGTTGAGAAGGTAAATAAAGGTGATATATTTGTTGTCCGTCCGGGAGAGAATATTCCTGTTGACGGGGTTGTATTAGAGGGAAGCAGTGCTGTTAATGAAGCGACTCTTACAGGAGAAAGTATACCTGTAGATAAAGAGACTGGTGATAATGTATCTGCGGCAACGATTAACCAGTCAGGGTTTATACGTTGTCAGGCAACTCGTGTAGGCGAAGATACGACTATTTCCCAGATTATTCAGATGGTGAGCGATGCGGCGGCTACAAAAGCACCTATCGCAAAAATTGCAGATAAGGTATCTGGTGTGTTTGTTCCTGTTGTGATTTCTATAGCACTGATAACGTTTATCGGCTGGCTGATAGCTGGAGAAAATGTCGGAAGTGCACTTTCTTATGGAATTGCTGTTCTTGTTATAAGCTGCCCTTGTGCATTGGGTTTGGCAACACCTGTTGCAATTATGGTAGGCAATGGCGTGGGGGCAAAAAACGGTATTTTATTTAAGACGGCAGCGTCTCTTGAAGCGGCAGGGAAAATTCAGATAGTTGCACTTGATAAGACCGGAACCATTACGGCAGGTGAGCCTGATGTTACTGATATTATTCCTGTGGCGGCAAAGGATGCAAATGAGCTGCTTGAAATTGCTTATACATTGGAAAGAAAGAGTGAACATCCGCTTGCAAAAGCTGTCTTAAAAAAGGCGGAGGAATTGAACATGTCGCCAAGAGAGGTGACTGATTTTGCGGCTGTTGCAGGGAACGGATTGTCTGCGAAATCAGGCGGACAGGTTCTTGTTGGCGGAAATTATAAGTTTATCAGTGAGCAGATTAGTGTGTCTGATACGGTAAAAGACCGATGTGATAAGCTGGCTTCAGAGGGCAAGACACCTATGTTTTTTGGAAGAGGCAGTGAGCTTATGGGAATTATAGCTGTTGCGGATGTTATTAAGGAGGACAGCCCTAAGGCTGTTTTGGAGCTTAAAAATATGGGTGTACATGTTGTTATGCTGACAGGAGATAACGAGCGTACAGCAAAGGCTATCGGCAGACAGGCAGGCGTCGATGAAGTCGTTGCCGGTGTTTTGCCTGATGGAAAAGAAGAAGTAATAAGAGTGTTAAAGGAGCATGGAAAAGTTGCAATGGTCGGAGACGGTATTAATGATGCGCCGGCACTGACGAGAGCCGATATAGGAATTGCAATAGGAGCAGGTACGGACGTGGCCATAGATGCGGCAGATATTGTACTTATGAAAAACAGGCTTATAGATGTTCCGGCAGCGATTCGTATGAGCCGTGCTGCTTTACACAATATACATGAAAATCTGTTTTGGGCATTCTTTTATAATATGATTGGTATTCCGCTTGCGGCAGGTCTGTTTGTGACATTTACAGGCTGGAAATTAAATCCTATGTTTGGAGCGGCGGCAATGAGCCTTTCAAGCGTATGTGTTGTTACAAATGCACTTCGCCTTAACCTGTTTAAGCTTTATGATGCGGGGAAAGATAAGAAGAACAGAAAAAATAAAAAACGTATTTCCGTTTCAATAATAAGCGGAGATGCAGTTAATGATAAGGAGGAAAATATAATGATAAGAACAATGAAAATTAAAGGTATGATGTGCAGCCATTGCGAAAATCATGTAAAGAAGGCATTGGAGGAGCTTAACGGAGTAGAGCATGCAGAAGTGAGCGCAGAGAGCGGAACGGCAGTTGTGACATTGACAAGCGATATTCCAGATGATACTTTAAGGGCAGCAGTTGAATCACAGGATTATGAGGTTATTGAGGTAAAGTAATTAAGTAAGTAATGCTAATTTTAAATTGCGTCACTGGGAAAGGTGGCGCAATTTTTGTAAGTATGTGCGGCGGGTGTGAAAAATCATGTTGATACGATAATTTTTCACACAGCTATTTTTTTCTTAAGCGAAAGCAAATAGCTTTAATGACAGGCGCAAATTTGAGATTTGCGTCGCCTCTTCGCGACAAGTCGTTCAGAAATGAAGATTAGTGTGATTTTAAAATAAGAAAATTCCTACAGTGTTATATATGGGGTAAAATAATGGGATACATAAAATATGCAGAAAACAAAGAAAATAAAAAAACAGAAGAAAGTATAAAGTATGAAGATATTTATGAGTCGCCGATAGGTAAGATTTTTATAAGCTGTAATGAAACAGGGTTAACAGAGGTCAGTTTTGTAAAAGAAGATATTTTGGCTGACAGAAAAAATACGGCAAATGCGGAAAATATAGAGAGTATAAAGAAGAATATTAGTATACTTACAGATACGAAACGCTGGCTCGATATTTATTTTTCGGGAAAAGAACCGGGATTTGTGCCGTCTTTTCATGTAAGCGGTACGCCCTTTCAGCTTGGTGTATGGAAAATACTGCAAAAAATCCCATATGCAAAGACAGTGACCTATGGGGAAATTGCAAAGGAGATTGCAAAAGAAAAAGGAATATCACGTATGTCCGCACAGGCAGTAGGAGGTGCTGTGGGGAGTAATAAAATAGGCATTATAATTCCTTGCCATCGTGTGGTTGGTGCAAACGGTAATCTCACAGGATACGCAGGGGGAATTTATAATAAAGAAGCGCTTTTGAGATTAGAGGGGGTTGATATGAGCGGAATGTATATTCAGCAATAGGTTTAGCGTTAAAATATCCTAAATTATGATTACACGGATTGTTTTAAAAAGTATTATGCAAGGGAGGAAAGCTTGTGGAGTATGAAAAGATAGAGCACACTTTTGAGCCGGTGTATGATGAATATTCGGAAATTCTGATTTTGGGAACATTTCCGTCTGTTAAATCGAGGGGAAATAATTTTTATTATGGGCATCCTCAAAACAGGTTTTGGAAAGTGATTGCAAATATAAACAATGTTCCTGTGCCGGAAAGTATTGACGAAAAAAGAAAATTACTGCTTGATTTACATATTGCCATATGGGATGTGGTTGCAAGCTGTAGTATAAGCGGCTCAAGCGACAGTTCAATAAAAGATGTTACAGCTAACGATATATCAAAGCTTCTTAAAGATACGAATATCAAAACTATTTATGGCAATGGCGCAAAGGCCTGTGAATTGTATAACAGATATGTGTATTCCAAAACTGGGCGCGCAATTGTGAAGCTCCCATCAACAAGTCCTGCTAATGCAGGTTACAGTCTGGAGCGGTTATGTGAGTTGTGGCGGAAGGCGTTGGCGCTAAAATAAGTCCGACATTAGGTTTTATACCGCTTATATAAATATCTGCATTATAATTTACCGACAGAAAATATGGCGAGAAAAAATAAATACCGTAAAAAATAATAAAGGCCGCCAGAGTGATATATAAACCCCAAAGTGAGAATTTTAAAGAAGTACAATTTTTATGTAAAAATTTTGTAAAAGTGCTTAAAATAAGTGGCGTATTTTGTAAAAATATGGTAATTTCTCATAAGACAGAGCTAAATTGTATTTAATAAAGGAGGATATATTTTAATGAATAAGAAATTACGCTTTAGTCGCAAAAGTGCTTTGAAATTAGGTACACTTGTTATGGCCGGAATAATGACTGTTTCATCAGTATTTGTTTCGACACCAAAAGTCATTTATGCAGATAATGCAGCGGCTGCGAATGTTGTAACTGAAATACCGGGGACAGTATCAACTGAGAGCAGTTACAATAGTTCATTTCTTTCAATAACAGGATTTGCTTCAGTTAATGGGAATGTTCATGACAGAAGTGAATATGTTGGAACTGAGTATTACAGAGTAATTGATGATGAGAAGGATTTCCTTGATGCAATTAAGGATGCTCAGTCCGGAAAAGTTAAGGTTATGGAAATCACAAAGGATTTGGATCTTGGATATAAGTATCTTACAGAGTTACTTACAAAAGACGTTCTTAGAAAGTACAATTTTGTAAGGGAATATAAAAGACCATCTAATGAATTAACTAATGTAAATGGTGGATTTACAAATCCGCTTATGGAAAAAAGCGGAGTAACACAGATAAACATAGGTAATATTGATGGGCTTACAATTTTTTCACCGAATGGAAATGCTATTAAGCATACAGAGCTTAAGATTACAGGTAATGATATTGTTATCAGAAATCTCCACTTCAAAGAGATGTGGCAGTGGGATGACGCAGGTGCACAGAAAGAAGTCGGCTGGTCTAACATGAAGATTAACGGCGGTAAAAATATCTGGGTCGATCACTGTACATTTGAAATTGCTTCTGATGGTAACATCGACTTAGAGAACGGTGCAACAGGAGTTACAATTTCATGGTGTAAAATTGGTGATGAAGCAACTGAAAAACCATCAGAAGACAGCTCTATTTATCAGTCAATCATGTTTATGGAGGGCAGATATCAGAAGGGTGAACTTAAGGCAGATACAAGTTTATATCATCAGTTAAGAACAGGCGGCGCAACACCTGAGCAGATTATGGCATATACAGCATACCATAAGAAATGTCACTTAAACGGTTCAGGTGATAAGGATTTCGTTAACTATAAGAGAAGTAACGGAACAGTTGTAGAGGATGCAAACAGCAATATCAGACTTACACTTGCATACAACCACTACCTCAATCCAGGACAGCGTGTTCCTATGATCAGACAGGGTGTAGGTAACCTTATCAACTGCTACATTGATGATTCAACACATCAGACAGCGGCAGCAGCACATCCAATTTTTGCAGAAAAAGGACCATACTCATTATCACGTTGTATTAATTCAAGAAACGGTGCATCTATTGCAGCCGACACATGTGTATTTGAGGGAGTTGAGGAACCGATTACAGGTGCAGAGTATCAGGGTATGGACACTAATTACATGGCTCCTGAATGGGCAATTATGTTCCAGAATGTAAAGAATAATGCTTTGATTGTTAATTCAACAGTAACTAACTCAAAGGGTACATATACAGGAAGCAGCTGGGATAACAATGGTGATAACTTATTTACAACAGGATTCAGATACAAAGATAAATCAACAGTTGGAAACTGGGCATGGGCTTCACACATTGTAAATGAAGACCAGTATGAGAAGAGAGATTACACTGTTGAAGAAGCAAAGCCAATGGAATTTACATATGATACAAACGGAGTACTTCCATATCAGTATCAGACACTTCCGCTTGAGGATGTCAAGGAAGTTGTAGGTTCAAAATCAGGCGCAGGCGTTATGGAAATGACAAGTGCTGAATGGACGAAGACAAAGTACATTGCAGCTGACTACAGTGCAGTCGATGCTGCAATCGAGAAGGCTAATGCTTTAAATCCTGAAGATTATGTGGATTTCTCAGGTGTTACAGCAGCTATTGAGGCAGTAGACAGAGATCTTATGTCAGATGATCAGACAAAGGTTGACGCAATGGCTAAGGCAATCGAAGATGCAATAGCAGCACTTGTTAAGGTTGATAATTCAGATGACACAAATGTACCATCAGATCCGGATAAGGGTGATGGAGAAGATACTTCTAATGAACCAACTGAGCCGGATTCAGTACCAGAACCTGATGAAGAAGGCGAAGCACCTAAGACAGGTGACAGCAATATGGCAATGATGTATATCTTATTGCTCGGTTCATCAGCAGGAATAGCTGGAATTACAGCTTTAATGAGAAAGAAATGTAAAAATTAATTGATAGCAAAACCCTTTTTCTGTCGGCAGCCTAAGCTGCCGACAGTTTTTTACTTTATAGGAAATTGCGTCGAAGACGCATTCTGATAACAAGTTTGCCAGCAAATCTTGCAAGCTCGTGAATGACGCTTTTTTATAGGATTACAGTGTCAAAAGGGCTGAGCCAACTTGTGCTTGCAGGGTAGTGGGGGAATGATCTGGGGAGACGCCCCAAAATGGGCATAAAAGTGGAGCGTAAGCTTCACGATATGCGACGGGCACGCAGAAGAAGCGGGGGCTGATTGTGGACAAATATGCTTATAAGGTGTATAATTACACTGATTGTGTGAACGTGTACAATTTAATATAAAATTATTTGGAGGTATTGTTATGAATAAAAAGAAGGTTAAGACGTTACATTCTATGATGCTTAAGATTGTGTGTCTGTTTTCATTAGGCGTTATTCTTATGTCAGCTATCAGCTACTTTGATTTTGATATCATTGCCGAGGAGTCAGGATATGACAAAAACTTTGGTTCAGAATTATATGATGTCATCGGTTAAGTCAAACGGATATATTATTGATACTTTAATGGCGGTAAATGGGAAAAATATTTTGCAGAGCCCGGATACGATGAGCAAGATTTTATCAGGCGTTAAAATAGAAGGAAATGAGAGCAGTTATGCATATCTTGTTTCCGCAGACGGAACAATGCTTTATCACCCTGATTCAGATAAGATAGGCAAGCCTGTAGAGAATGAGGTTATAACAAAGCTTGTTAATGAATTAAAAAGCGGAAAGATATCAGACCCGGATTGTGCTGAGTATAGATATGACGGAGTGGTTAAATATGCTTCATATTATGTAAATCCTGAGGGCAGATTTATTCTTGTCATAACTAATGATGAGGCGGATGCGTTTGCACCGATTACCAAGATGAAAAATGTAATGGTTGCGGGTTCAGTAGTAGTATTAATTATATTAGTATGCGCAGGATGTATTGTTATAAGAAATCTTGTAAAACCTCTTCATGTGCTTACGGGAGTTGTAGATAAGATTGCGGAACTTGATTTTACAAAGGATGCAAGAGAAGAGAAGCTGGCCTCGAGAAAAGATGAAATAGGTCTTATCAGCAAGTCAATAAACAATCTTCATAGTGAGTTGACAGATATTATAAGCATAATACAAAAGCAGGGAGAAAAGCTTTCGGACAGTAATGAAAAGTTTACAAAAGGATTTTCAGAAATTGTTGAGAGTGTTGATAATATTAATGTTGCTGTTGAGGAGATTGCAACAGGAAGTACGGCTCAGGCGCAGGATACAAGTGCGGCAAGTGATAATGTTGCCAATATCGGAAATGCGATTGAGGCAAATGGTCTTAGTGTAAGTACACTTGAAAATTCTATTACAAGGATGGACGGTTTGGCTGCAGAATCGGAAGAAATGCTTGTATCATTGGTTGAGATGAACAATAAGACTTCAGATACAATAGGTGTTGTGACTGAGCAGACAGACCGCACAAATGAATCGGCGCAAAATATCAGCAATGCGGTTACAGTTATTCAGGATATTGCCGCTCAGACTAACCTTTTGTCGCTTAATGCATCCATAGAGGCAGCAAGAGCAGGAGAGAGCGGACGTGGTTTTGCTGTTGTTGCGGAGCAGATAAGAAAACTTGCTGAGGATTCTGCGGAGAGTGCGACAGAGATTGAAAATATTGTAAGAGAGCTTATGGGCAATTCAAAAGACAGCGTTGAAAAGATGCAGGAGCTTAGCAGGGATTCAAGTGTTCAGGCAGATAAGTTAAACAGAACCAAAGAGTCATTCTATGAGTTAAAGAAAGAGATTAATGAGGTATCATCAGCCTCGAAAGAAATATTTGATCAGACAGTAGTTATTGAAGAACTTAAAAAAGGCGTAAATGATGTTATCGAGCAGCTTGCATCAGTTGCACAGGAAAATGCAGCGTCAACGGAAGAGACAAGCGCAAGTATGCAGAGTCTTGCAAATAACGTTGATTTGTGTAAGGAAGAATCAGCAATTCTTAATGATTTGAGCAAAAATATAAATGAGCAGACATCACGTTTTAAATTTTAATCAGAATGGAGATTATTTATGATACAGTACAGAACTGACAAAAATTTTGAAGCAGAGCAGTTAAAGGAATTATTTTCATCAGTTAACTGGCTGTCAGCAAATTACTCTGAAAGGCTGGTAAAGGCTCTTTATAACAGCAGTACGGTTATTTCTGCATGGGATGGAGAAAAGCTCATCGGACTTATAAATGCGCTTGATGATGGTGAACTGACAGCATATGTACATTATCTTTTAGTAAATCCTGAGTATCAGAAAGATGGAATAGGAACAAGGCTTGTAGAGATGATTAAACAAAAGTATAAAGATTATCTTTGTATAGTTCTTACAGCTGAAAATCCGGGACTGGTGGGTTATTATGAAAAGCTTGGATTTGATGTTATGCATGACGCATTTCCTATGAAAAAATTATCAAAATAAATCATGATGAATGGCAGAAAGATTTAGCCGGTTTTCCTTCGGCACTAAAGTGTATGCAGAATGGAGGATTATTGTGGAAAAAGAAAATATAATTACTATACACGCGCTGGGCGATTCACTTGTGACAGCGTATGGTGATGATGAGAGTAATTTTATAGGCGGCTGGGGAGATCATTTGTGGAGTTTTTTTGATCCGGATTATGTACATGTAAATGTGTACGCGCAAGGCGGACGAAGCAGCAGGAGCTTTTTAAATGAAGGACGTTTCGTTGACAACGGAAATTTTACAGAGTCAGATTTTCCTTATAATACGGGGCCGGCATATAACCGTATCAAAGCAGGAGATTACGTGTTAATGCAGTTTGGTCATAATGATGACAATACTAAAGAGAAGTTTACATATGTGGATAGAATGACGCCGCTTGGAATTCCTGATGAAAACGGTATATATCCGACAGTGGTTCCTGATGACTCAATGAAAGTACCGGCGGATGACGTTCCGCAGGAGTATGCAGGTCTGCTTAGAGTTGAAGGGCATAGTGAAGAAACGATTGCAGAGTATGTAAAAAAATATGAAGCTGTCGTAGCTTCATATGGTGAAAAATATTGGCCGTATAATTGTAAAGCTACATATAAAGGCTATTTGAAATATTACATAGATAAAGTAAGAGAGCTGGGGGCGACACCAGTTATTGTTACGTCCGCGGCAAGACAATATTTTAAAGAAGGTAGGATTATTGCAGTACCAGGACACCATGGCGGAAGTGATAAATTCGGCGATTTTCCATATGTGCGCGCAGCAAAGCAGATTGCAGAACAGGAAAATGCACCAGTTTTGGATTTATTTGAATACAGCCGCAGCCTGTTTGAGATGCTTGGCGAGGAGGATTCCAAAAGTCTTCAAAGTATCAAGGATAAAAATGGGGTTACTATAGGGGAAAAACGTCATCAAAGACCTGCAAAATGGGTTGAAGGATATGATGAATACTGGAATAATCCGGAATATTTTGTGGTCGATAATACTCACCAGAACAGATTTGGCTCGTATATATTTGCGGCTGTTTTAGCCGAATGTATACGGGTTCAGATACCTGAGCTTGGAAAGCACGTTCTTGCTAAAAGCTTAAAACAGGTAAAATGTCCGGCAAGGATTCAAAACAGAATACCTGATATAGAACGATATATGAAAACGTTTTTATTGTAAGTAAAAGATAAAAGACAAGGTGTTAAGGCTTGGCAGGGTGTTTCTGCATATGTTCTTTTATCGCATTAAAAGATTTTTCACTGATATAATGTTCCATTTTACATGCGTCTGCGGCTGCAGTTTCTTCATCTACGCCTATCATTGTAAGCATTTTGGTAAGAATGATATGGCGTTCGTAAATATTTCCGGCAGCTTCCATACCTGATTGTGTAAGTTTAAGATAACCGTCGGAATCTGATATAACATACCCTTCTTTTTTTAATAGGCCAATGGCTCTGCTCACGCTTGGTTTGCTGAATCCCATGTGCTCGGCAACGTCAAGTGAGCGGACGCTTTGGCTGTTTTGCGATAATACATATATTGTTTCAAGATACATTTCTCCTGATTCGTGCATAATAATCTCCATTCTGCAGACGCATTTGCGTCTAATCTCCATTTCTAAAATAATTCCAAATAATAAAATAATTATAACATTGAAATAATTTATAAACAAGCTCGTAAAAAGTCAAATTTAGTTCATTGACATATACCCCCATGGGGTATAAAATGAGCTAAAAGGCTTAATGGGAGGAATAATGAAAGATATGGACTGCATTTGTAATAAAGAAGATAATGTGCATTGCGAAAACAGTCATAATAAGAAAAGTGATGTGCATTGCCATATAGATGCCACAAATAAGCAGAAAAAGCGTCAGCCCGGGGAATATCAGGATTTGATGAATCGTTTAAAAAGAATAGAGGGTCAGGTCAGAGGTGTTCAGAGAATGCTTGAACATGACGCTTACTGTACTGATATATTAGTGCAGGTATCTGCAATTAATGCAGCGCTTAACAGCTTTAATAAAGTCCTTTTGGCAAATCACGTAAGAACTTGTGTAGCAGATAACATACGAAAAGGAAATGACGATGTTATTGATGAGCTTGTTGCGCTTCTTCAAAAAATGATGAAGTAAGGAGGAATTTAGCCATGAAACAATATACTGTTAATGGAATGACTTGTGCGGCATGTGCTGCACGTGTTGAAAAGGCAGTATCAAAAGTGCCTGGAGTAGATTCATGTTCTGTAAGTCTGCTTACAAATTCAATGGGAGTTGAGGGAGAAGCTTCAGAGCGCGCAGTGATAGCTGCTGTAACCGATGCAGGGTATGGGGCAGAGTTAAAGGGTGGCAAAG
>ENA-OYWK01001471-OYWK01001471.1-human-gut-metagenome-genome-assembly--contig:-NODE-1471-length-11009-cov-42.251871_pt1 | contig 11009 bp, 16 predicted proteins | sample MGYA00244808_ERZ653392 | MGnify/ENA primary metagenome ERZ653392 (study PRJEB26926, sample SAMN06165125) | human gut metagenome | biome: ENVO:00009003; feature: ENVO:2100002; material: ENVO:00002003...
TACTCCGTTACTGTCCGGCATGCCCACATCAGATATGTCCGATACTTCTGAAAGTACACTTCTTATTTTGCCCGTATACTCATCAGTATCCTCATAGTTTGATGCCAGTTTTTTCCTGAAAAGTTTCAATTTCTTCAAGATATCCTGCTAACTGTTTTGTTCCTTCCCATATCTGATTTGGATTGTTTGGTTTTAATTCATATACAATCTTGTTATCAAAATCAAACAGTATAGGTGCCTTCGGCGAGAGTCAATATAGTCAGCATAAAGACTGCAATAATTTTAGCTTTGTGGGAATCCTTATGTGGATACATAACTAAATTATATATCTTCACTTTTTGCCTTTGAAGATATATCTGCCAAAAAATTCCACCATTCATAAACGTTATCAAATTCTTCAATATTCAAATTTCCTAAATATCTTGGATTACACATTGCTATTAGACGTTTTTTTGCATTTTCTGAATCCGCCTTCGTAATATCATGCATAATCTCTTCTACTCTTTTTGAATCATCTTCATATCCATTTTTTTTAAGATAATTACATAATAATTCTAATTCCTTTTTCATAGGCTATCTCCTTATTGCATTACTATATTTTCCGCCATCAGTAACAACTTGCCATGCACCACCTGTTCTTGGAATTCCATCATTTGCTATCAATGCCCATTCTCTTTGAGGTGCAACTTTTCCCTCTAGCAATATCTGAGTTCTTGTCAATTCTACTTGACTCTCTATTGATGCTGAATTATTAGGTGGTAATGCCAAATTATTAATTCTTTCCGTTGGTGTACTTCCTGCCGAACCTCTTGTCACGAATACGCCAGAGGCATCTCCAACCTTCGACTCTGTGATTGTAAATATTTCCCCTTCATAACCTATTCTCTTGTATATTGGACCATCAAACGAAGTAAGCAAATCATTTATTGCACCTTCATCTAAACCTCTTGTTTTCAATATATCTGCAACTTCTGCATTTGATAATTCAGTATACTTACTCATATCAATAGTGTTTATACCACTCTCAACAACTTTCCCAACATCTTCCGCTACATTTCCAACTCCCTCGGTTGCTCCATAAAGCCCTTTTGTGGATTGCGCCAACTTGTTCGCCTCTGCTTCAATTCCATTCAGCCCCTTTGCTGTCATTCCACTTGCAACCATACCGACAACCATTCCTGCTGTATCATTTCCTGTCACATCTGTGGTTATCTTCTGCGCTCCGGCTCCCATTGAGATGCCTTCTTTGGCGACTATTACTGCTGTGCTTTTGAATGATTTTTACTTTGTAAATTTTTTATAATATTCAATATTTTTATACGATTATTCAATCTGATAAAATAAATCCACATCTTCCTCATCTGACCATACATCAAATCCAATATATGGTGACGTATGATACTTGATGCAAATTTTAGATATCCTCCCATCAATGTTGCCAATCCATTATCTTCCCATATTTTTATTAATTCATCAGGTAATATTGTTTTATATCTTTGAAGTACTTCCTGTTTTATATCTTGACCTTTTTCAATTTGCAACATATTAGTCTCCTTTGTCTTACACATTACAATGCCATTCTCTTTTCTCTGCAAGACAGTCCCTACTTTTGTTACTTAACAACATCAAATTCCTCTATCTTCCCACTATCTACATTAATTTTATAATTACGTCCATAGAAATCTGACGCAAAAATAGTATCATCTTTTATTCGCATCTGCTCATAAGGGAGAAGATTTTTTAACGCCGGATATCGAATAGATAAATCCTCTGATTGCCAAATTAATCTTGCCTGAGCATCCAAACAGTAAATGTTATTAATCTCCGTTTTATTAAATGGAATCCCAAGTAATACTATAAACCTTTCCTTATATTGAATTACAGTTCGAATATCAAAGTCAAAGTCATAAATATTTCCGTTGATTTCAATATGTTTCTTATCGTATTGATACATTTATTTTTCCCTCCAAACGCCTCTCATTCTTAAAATTACCAATTCTTTGCCCAATTAAATCATATTGTGTTCCACCACCATTTCCCCAACTCATCTAGTTCAAATACTCATTTCGAGCTATTTTTCTTTTATAAACATTACTACATTCCGATTTTTCCCACCAGCTGTGATATTAATTCAATGTATTCTCTAATTTTTACTTTTTTCAGATTTTGAACCTTTTCGCTACCACCTAATCCCAATAATGGCACATAACCAAAACACTCATCCTGCTCCAGTTTACCTAATTTATTTACTGCTTCTATATACTGGGGTATCTGAAAATACTTTTCTATAAAATAGTCATCTCCAAGGTTTTGTATAAAACGTTTAAAATTTTTTGCGAGCATGACGAAATTACCATTTTTGTACTTCACTATACCAATATATTGGCCTTCTTCAAATGTTACTATATCCCCAAAAGCTGTCACTAGTATCGGAACCGAAATATTTCCTCTAAAATATGTTTCCTTAAGCAGCTCCTGATAATCTTCTGGATTTACTACTTTTAGATATCCTCCCATCAATGTTGCCAATCCATTATCTTCCCATATTTTTATTAATTCATCAGGTAATATTGTTTTATATCTTTGAAGTACTTCCTGTTTTATATCTTGACCTTTTTCAATTTGCAACATATTAGCCTCCTTTATATACCAGCTTTACATTAAGATATGTTGAATTTTTCTCTGCTTCAAACATACTCTCTGCCATTTTTTTTATTTGTGCATCAACATCATCAATTCTGTAACGCCACTGTGAACCGATTGAAGAGTTAACACCTTTATCTCCAACACCACCGACATTACTTGCATATCCACCAGCCACTTGATCGGGGTTGTGTACAGCTGCCTGCATATCCAACCATTTTTCAGCCTGTTCTTCTGCTTCTTTTAAAGATAATCCTGCATCCTGCAATTCGTCCACTTTATCTACAAATGCCTTTTCTCTTGCTGCCTGCTGTGCCGCATTGCTTTCTATTGCACGTCCTTGTTCAATGTACTTTTGACGATTATCGAGATATTCCCGAACTGTCAATTCATTCATACCCTTTTGCTGATCTGCTAATTGTCGGGCAAACTCAGCTTCATCATATTTTGAATTATAATTAAATTCAACCTTTATTTCGTCAACTCTTTTAATCTCATCAAGTACATCTGTACCACCCTCAACAATCTTCCCCTCATATTCCGCTACATTTCCGGCTCCCTCTGTTACTCCATCAATCCCTTTTGGGGCTTTCGCCAGCTTGTTCGCCTCTGCTTCAATTCCATTCAGCCCCTTTGCAGTTACTCCACTTGCAACCATACCGGCAACCATTCCTGCTGTATCATTTCCTGTCACATCTGTGGTTAGCTTCTGCGCACCGGCTCCGGCTCCCATTGAGATGCCTTCTTTTGCAACAATCGTTGCTCCACTTCGGAATGTCAGATTTCCTGTCGCAGATGCCTGACCAATTGGTATCATTGCGGAGGCTGCGAATGCGAAAACACCCTCTGTCAGGTAGTATGCTTCCTCATTTCCCTGAAAGACCACATCTTTTAGATTGTTTACCGCGGTACTGTCAATATCTCCCATACTTCCATAGTAAATATCCTAGGCTCCCTCTGCGGAATCTGCAATTCCAAAAATGGTAGTTCCAGTTCCAACGATGCCTTCTGCCGTTGCAACAACCGGCGACGCTGCTCCTCCAGCTCCTATTATGCATGCCCCTCCGACTACAACTAACACGACTCCTCCAACCATCTTCCAGATACCCTGTGTCTTACGCTCTTGTACTGCATCCTTTAAGTTCTGCTCTGCCTCCAGCATAGCCTCATATACATCTTTGTTATCCTCATGCTGCTGATAGAATACCTGGCTGATATTAGCTAATGTATAGACATCTTTATCTGTGTAAAAGCTGTTGCTTTCATAACTTGCAATTGCTCCCTGGTTCAACCCTACTTTTGCAATACAGCTGTTCAGGCTCGAAATTAATAAATCCACAGAATTCTCCAGCGCTGTTACGGTACTGCTTTCCTGATTTTGGATTGTTGTAATAAAATTCAATAGCTCCTGATCCAACTGCTCATGTAGTTCTAATACACCATTCGAGCTCGGTGTACCGACTCCCGATATATCAGAAATGCCCGAAACTGCACCCTGTATTTTTCCAGTATAGGATTCCGTATCGGAATAATTGGTGCTTGACTTTGTCCGGAATTCCCGGATTGCCTCTTCGCTTAGCTTGAAGTTTGTCGAATTGTCAATGTCATAATACCCTGCCTTATATAAGGTCATGTTATCAAGCAGGTTCTGTGCCGTAACTCTCAGACTCGATAGCATTGTGATATGAACGTCTGTCAGATAACTTTTCAATGCATCCGCTGTACTCCCCGTAAATACTGCATTTTCAATAAACTGATTGATGCACCACTCACAATAGTCGATCTTGTTCATCAGATTCTCTAAATTTGTCTTATATTCCCAAAACAAATTGTTGATATCTGTATAATTGATTTGAAAATCTTCCATTTTCTTTTCCTGTCATTCTTAGCGTGTCAAATATGCATCAAACACTCCATTACCATTCTTAAAAAGCTCACTTTGCTTCCTATCATTTTCCGTTCGTGTATCTACCAATAAATCGATTGCTGTGATTTCGTATGTTTTTATACGAAGTAATTATTAAATATAGTCTTTCATAATGTTCCAAACCCTTTTTACTTCGTCATTATATTTCTCATTCAACTGATTTCTTAATTGAACATCTGCATCATAAATAATGAAATCGCTTAACCCGCCTCTCGAAGCAAACAGCTTTCTATAGCTTTCTATCAGGTATTTCATTTTTTCACCATCGCTCTCATCCGAGTCAATACAATTAACTTGTCCCATAAGAATTCTTAACATCCCGTTATATTGTCCATATCCATTTTTCCAATCTCTATATACGCCTCTCGTAACTGCAAAAACTCTTCATTTCTTATCATTCTTCTATCTCCAATCTATCGTAACGGTGTTTTTCCTACAACCTCAAAAGTCCATGGTGCATCTATATAGTTTTGCATAACATTATATCCTCCCACGTGTACTCCACCTTGCGGTCCGACTGGCCCTGTATAAATAGTAGTACCCTTTGGTACTTTAATCGCATATACATTATCTATATAAGAGCTTGCCTCATACGCACCAGTTTTCGGGTCTATCCAATGAGTCTTAACCGCTGTGTCAATTCTTACATTAGCAACAGAAGCAGGTGGCTCACTCGTAAACCATCTTCCATACGGATTTTGAGCATTACCTGCTCGATACATTATTCTATCTTCCTGTAATACTTCCATATTGTATCTGCCAAAGTAATCTGATTCAACCTCTCTGAACTGTCTTGTTCCATCGAAGCTTCTCTATTCAGTCAGATTATTTGCACAATTTGTATTTGTTTTCGAATTTAGCAATAAATCATCTGACATTCTTCCCATGGATTAATATGCTCGTGAAGAATTATCCGCATTCTGAATAAGAATTTAAAATTATAACCAACCGTGTGTTTGCAGATATTTATCTGGAATTCTTAATTCAAGTTCCTCAACAATTCGTCGTATATAAGCTTCCATATCTGTATTTGAATAGCAATTGTGTGTATTCATTACGCTTATTAATCTTCCATTTCCAACTTCTATAGAAAACCCTATAACATCAAGTTCATAAGTGAAAACAACGTAAAAATAATCATAAGCAAAAAAACCTATTTTAAACGACCAATGCCCTGCTTCTTCCACCACATCATAATATTCTATACCTCTAATTTTATTACCAAATATTTTTTTTATTTTTTTACCCGTATCGATTCTAATATCATTAAAATTATTTTGTTGCATACCAAAAATCTCCTTTTTTTCTAATGCAAAATACCCATGTTTTTCTTGCAAATAATCCCATTCCCATTTCAATGCGCATTCACCATATGCCTCTGGATTATGTGAAAATCGTATCTCTTTACCTGCGTTTATGGCATCATCTAATGCAGGTTTGTTAAAATAGTCAAACATATTTTGACCTGCTACATCTAAACCATATGTATCCGTAATTTTATCCCACTCCGTTCCCAGACTAAAATATGTTGTATCTCCTGCCTTAACAGTATATGCACCTGGACCTGGAATTGAAAAATCTTTAGTACCATCTGCCCTTATAGTTGGCTCATACTTTCCTAAGGTCATCGTATCCGAATCTATATTATGCACACTATCAACTCGATATTTTTTATACTCTGCTAGTGGTATTTTCCCATCAACTTTCCCATCTATTATATTTAAACCATTAATAGTTTTACTACCACTCTTGACATAAAGTCTTTACCCTTATAATAATCCAAGCCGATGCTCCTACCCCGAAAAATGAATACACTTCCCAAAGCCGACTCTTGCATCTGCTTGAAATTCTACCATATATTTGCCATTTTCACTACCTATTTTCGCCAGCATTTTCCACAACCGGCATGCGATACTCCGTACCGTATTTTAACATTCCATAAATGATACTGATTAATCGTCTGGATATACAAATCAGTGCTTGCTGACTTGTTTTTCCCTCTGCCTTACGTTTCTCATAATATGCCCGTACCACCGAATTTCTCGGTGTACCCTTTGAGGATACCTGCACCATCTGGATTGCAAGGAAATAAATGGTTGCCTGCAATCGTCTGTTACCCTGCTTGGTAGCTACATCTTTCCCCTTACCGCTAGATGATAAATGAAGTGGTGCAATTCCTGCAAACTGTGCCAACTTATTAGCATTACTAAAGCGTTTGATATCACCGATTTCAGCAAGAATCTTCACTGCTGTGATAACATTTACACCGGGAATGGTTGTAAGCGTGCAGCCAAGCATCTTATACATCTGTTCCAGCATTTTGTCTACCTCAGCAAGCTGTTTGTCGTAGTGCTGTAAATCACTGACAATACTGAGTGTCACCATATCCCTTGCATCTTGATAAGCATTGTTTTTTACCTTATCACTGGCTACCGCATCCAAGATTTTCTCGCAGGTCTTTGTAGAACATTTATTGTGGCTGACTGGAACAAGTTCTGCCCGTAAATCTTCCACAGACTTGCCCTTTAAGTACTTTCTGGATGGGTAATGCTCCCAGAAATATAATGCTGTTGGTCTGCTAATATCGTTAAAAAACTGCTTGTAAGACGGATACGCAATACACAACTGCTCATGAAGCTGATTAACCAACCTCGTTCGCTGTTTCATGATGTTATCCCTACGATGCACCAGCTGTCCAAGTGACCAGTACGCATCATTCGGATACGCATCTGGAAGTTTATCCAGCATGTTTAACGTTGCCAGAGCAATGGCTTCCGCATCATCACTGTCGCTTTTACGGTACATGGCACCTCGGTGCTTTGCCTGTCGATGGGATATGGCGGTATTTACATCCTTAACCAGATACCCCTTGTCAATCAACCACACTGCTAAGGCTCTACCGTAACCGTAAGCATTCTCCAGACCAAAAACTATAGTCTTACCATCCGTATTACATTTTTTCACTTTCGCTACCAGCTTAGGAAAATCGGCTGGTCTGTTTGGGAAAGTAATCTCTCCCAGCTTTTGATTATAGCAGTCAATCATAACTGCTGTGTGGGTCTCCTTATGTAGGTCAATACCCACATAAATATAATTCTCTTTAATCATAAAAATCTGCTCCATTCTCAATGTTTGGCAAAATAGTGGCAATCTCAACTGTTAAGCATCTTTCCAGGAATTACGCATCTTTCAGCAACCAAGTGTGCAAGAGTGGTATAGCCTATCCACTTCTGGTCAGACGCAAAATATCCCGAATGGATACCGCTGACTTTCATGGAGATGGATACATCCTGCAGAACACAGGACTCACAAAAGACTTACGAATCGCTTTCGTGGTGTGTGATGTTAACTCTGAAAAAGAACAGTTACAAGTCAATTTTTTGATTTGGGAGCAGATTTTTTCATATGAACCACTAAAATGAGCAGAATTAGCTTTATGCCATAGACCAAAAACAGAGAAAAACAGTAATAACGCACAAATATAATTTTCAGACAGGCAAGCCAACTTTCTCTTGCCCTTGTGAGAGCCTGTGTTGCCCCTGTGTGCAATTTTAAGAGCGAAGTCGAGGTAGTTACCCATAATGGAAGATTAAAGGCTTGTTGGGGAAGTGTGAACGAAGTTACTTTTAGAAAATATAAGAAAAATATTAGGGTCGAAATGTGTGCAGGTTAAAGGGCTTATGCCGTCCTTCGGCGGCATAAGCCGAGAAACACCCACCGGCAGAGCCGTTGGGTGAAATGTGGTATGGCATAACTTTCTCTGCTGTTCAAAAATTTGTTATGCTTTAGAACAGTTTTGTAGGGATTACCATGTAACGGAAAAATAGGAGATGCACCATAGCTCATAGTAGCTACGAAACATCTCCTATTATGTGTTTTTGTTTAGGTATTAAGGGAATATTTCATCCCCTCTTACACCCCCTGGTGAGTGCCATTGTAACATGGATGTTTAGGAGGCGTCAAGGAAAATGTTACAAAATTGTTACGTTGAAATTTGTGTTGTTTTCGAATAAATCAATATACCTATTAAACCATCAGTATCCACTCAAAAAAAGCTTTTCCACCATTCTCATAATTACCCCTATTACCGTCATTAATCGAACTTTGTGCTATTTTTACAGCTTGCTCAATGTTATTCATATGAATATAAGCTAGACATTTTAGCACTTCCTTATCCATACCATCTTCACATTCAATAACATACTCATCAATATCATACTTTTCCATGAAATTACGACTACATTCATCTACTAATCCAACAAGATATTCTGCTTGTTCCTCATATTTCTCCGTAAGTTCTACTTCCCCCCTTTTTCAACAAAACCGAAGGAGCCTTAAAAGCACCACTTGCCCTTAGCGAATCATTTTTTTTACTATTAGATGGCATTTGCATAATCTTCCAAAAAATATCATCATAATCATAATTTTTAATATAAATTCTATAAATTAATTTCTGCGAATTTACAATAAGGAAATCGCAATGAATAAAAGCCTTATCTATTACCCTGTAAATGGTGTTTGTCTTTGCTTTGTATCCTCTGCTATCCGAAGAAATGTATATTGCACTAATTAATTGCTTTTGCTGATTTTTATCTAATTTCATCTGCTTCCTCCTGCGAAACGCAATATTGTATCTTTATACCCAATTCAGCAACTTGATTTTGAACTGACTGTAAAAACTTTTCTGCATTAGCGGTTAAACTATATAAAAAATGAATTTCTATAATTCCATATGTTATATTTTCTCCTTTGTAGATATCTTCATACTGCTTCTGTTCAAGAAAGGTGATATATACATTAATCTTTTCTTGCAACATTACTAAATGCTGATATTCATCTCTCCAGTCCATATGGTCAGCTATCAGTAAAATTATTCCATTATTATCATCCGTTAACGCTATGCCATCTACCGTTTTATTATCAACTATCGACATAATACCTCCTACTCTGGTCGAATTATTGTTACTTTTGTACCTGGCGGAATCTGGTATCCTCCAGAGAATATACCTTTTCCTTTTCCAACAACAGTTGCTCTACTTTCAAAAATCTCAGGAAATGCAATTTTTTGATTACTTGTTAGCGGTGCTGTCAATGATGATTTATATTCATTTATTACAACATTTCCATTTGCATCTATTGTCATTACTTCATAAGTGCAGAACGAAAGAAGTTTTCAATCATGTATGGAGAATTGTGTTAACGTGTCATTATGCGATGACATAATTTAATCAATTATTACTTCTTCTTGATGCATTCCTGCATACTTGTCTATTTCTTTTTGCCAATTGTCTATTTTTATTTGTGTTATCTTATCACCTTTTCCTGCTTCAATTAAACATTTTTTACGTTCTTCTATTGAACGTATATGTCCAATTTTTTCACTTTTACATATAGAGACAAATTCCTTGAAATTTGGTGCTATTATAATTTCATTTTGAGGATTATCATGATAAATGAAGCTAATTTCTCCATTTTTTTCTTCTGATACTCTTATTACAAAATAATCTCCAAATGAATTAGTTGCTATCGGAAGTCTGAATTTTGATATTAATTCTTCTCCTAATCCTCCATCTAAAACAAACCTCAAATCTGAATATTGATTTTCTTCTGTAAACCCGTAAAATCTTCTTATATCTGTTTTCACTTTACCTCTGCTAAGATTTGTCTTTGGTGTTTCTCCACCATTATATTTCATCAAAAAGTCTTTGTAATCATGACACAATACAATATCATATTTTTTTTCCAATTCACTTATTTTTTCAAATGTACTATCTTCAACATATTTTGATATTAACATAATTTCGTCTCCTACTTATTGTAATAATTTCCACCATAATGTGTGAAAATTCTATGAATTTCTTCTTCTATCAATTGCATTTTACCATTTTCATAATCATGATGTAAAACGTAACCGTCTGGAATTTCATCATATCCTTCACTTCTAAGGAATTCCAATGCTGCTTTTTTATCCATCTCTCTATCACCTGTAAATTTGCCAATACTGAACTCTGCAATATCCTCATCTGGAAACATATATTGTTTCGGAAATTTAACTTGCTGGTTAATATATGGAACAGTATCACCTTTTGCTGATGTATATTTCCAAATTTGAGAACCATCATCTAATGTTTCTATCTCTAATGTTCCACCTTTTTCAAACCAGTTTTTAGGTATTGGAGAACCTTTTGGTTTATTTTCTTTCAAAAATTTTGTGACTTTTCCTTTATAAGCATCCTTCATATCATCCCAATTACTAAATTTATTAGAAGAACTACCACTCTCAACAACTTTCCCAGCATCTTCCGCTACACTCTCAGCTCCCTTGACTGCACCTTCGAGCCCTTTTCCGGCTTTCCCCACATCTTCCGCTAAATTTCCAGCTTTCTCGGTTACTCCATCAATCCCTTTTGGGGCTTTCGCCAGCTTGTTCGCCTCTGCT
>ENA-OYWK01001474-OYWK01001474.1-human-gut-metagenome-genome-assembly--contig:-NODE-1474-length-10998-cov-29.860459_pt1 | contig 10998 bp, 8 predicted proteins | sample MGYA00244808_ERZ653392 | MGnify/ENA primary metagenome ERZ653392 (study PRJEB26926, sample SAMN06165125) | human gut metagenome | biome: ENVO:00009003; feature: ENVO:2100002; material: ENVO:00002003...
GTTATATATTTGTGTCATCATATCTGTTATACTATAATTTTTTAACTTTTCTTGTAATTTAATCAGATTAGAAATATCTTTTACAATCCCAACTATACCCATTACATTTCCATCAGCATCTAATACAGGATTTTTATTTATCTGATAATAAAACACCTCTTCTCCGAACTGCATTTTCTCAATATAATTCACGTTATTTTTCGTCTTTATTATATTCATATCTTCTTCATAAAACTTTTTTCCAAGTGTTTTATCTGGCTGAATATCCAAATCCGTTTTTCCATATATTGAAAAACTAGAATCACCGTTGCTGTTTAACATATTACATACATGTGTCGATAAAACATATCTGCCATTAGTGTCTTTAAAGAAAATATTCTCATTAATTGCATTCAGAATGCACTGTAATTCTCTTCTATCCAAATCCATAAGCTATCTCCTTTGTATATCTCCACTGCTTTACAAAGTGCATTTATTAACCATATCCCCAATATCATTTTCGTAATTATATCATCTTTTAGCAAACAATACAATGCTATGAGCATTTTTATATTAGCCTACGGATATAATATAGAATGTAAAATCATAGAAAAATAGTGGAGGTAATCTATGATTAATGGTTTAGGAGAACGTTTACAGGAACAACGGACAACACATAAACTATCCCAACGAGAAGTTGCATTGGCTCTAAATGTATCACCAACTGTTATCTCGAACTATGAAAAGGGAGAGCGCACACCAAGTTTGGAAATGCTTATTGCACTCGCGCGTTTCTACCATTGTTCTACTGATTATCTAGTCGGTTTTGAAAAGCCAAACGCCAATACAATAAATGTTTCTATGCTTACAGATAAACAAAAAAATTTATTGAAGCTCTTTTTAGAAGAACTATAAAAACATTTTATGATATATAAAAAGGATACTGTCATGAGTCAACTCACAAACAGTATCCTTTAATAACCCATTATATAACTTTCCTTTTCAAAATCTCCTGCATAACAAAAGCCTTGCGCATCTCATTCTTATCAAACTTAATGTCATCAAGAATAACTTTACCTCCCGTCTGACTCTGTGGAACAATCTCATCATTATATTCATGTCCGCAGTCATACTGTGTAAATGTATGTCCGCCTGTCATATCAGAATATGTTCCAGTGCTTCCCGCCTGCATAACCGGTGAATGAAATTCTGCTTTATCAAGTGTCTTCATTGCAGGTGCTGCATTATCTGCTGCTGGCGGTGGAGTAACATATTGCGGAACCGGTGCCTCTGCTCTATGCGAAGTAACATTCTTGCCGTTAAAGTTATTTCTTGAACGAATCTCCTGCTTAAGCTTTTCAGTTTCTGCACTTGTCATCTTCTGAGAACCTGAATATGTCTGTACAGACGGATCAATGTACTGCTTTTCACCATAAGAATTCACCATGTATGGTGCAGACTGTGCATGGCTGTCATCCTTCTTATTCAGATTAGCACCGTGGCTTAATGAGCCATTCCCGGAACTGTTATTCTGCATCCGATGCATATTACTACCATATTCCGGCACATTCTGGTTATGTTCCTGCATATTACGTTGGTGTTCCTGCATGCGCTCCTGCTGCATCTTCTTGGCTTTATTCATATTCATTATAACTATAATAATGAATATTGCCCATATAATTATTATTTCCATACAAATCCGCTTTCCTTTTAATTCACAAGTTCATTAAATAGTTGCCGGCTTCTCTGTTTCTCCTGCTATCGACTGTCTCATTTTGGTATCAGCCTTTAAATTCTGAAGGTCATAATAATCCTTAAAGCCCATTCTGCCTGTTCTTAAAGCTTCAGCCAAAGCCTTAGGTACTTCTGCCTCAGCAGCTACAACGCTTGCTTTCATCTCCTGTTCAAGAGCAACAGCGGCTGCTCTTCTTTCCTCTGCCTTAGCCTGTGCAATATTCTTATCAGCCTCAGCCTGAAGACTCTGAAGATGAGCGCCTATATTTCTTCCGATATCAACATCCGCAATATCAATAGAAAGAATCTGGAATGCTGTTCCAATATCAAGACCCTTCTGCAATATAGCCTTAGAGATAGAATCAGGATTCTCAAGCACGCTCTTGTGCGAATCTGCTGAACCTACTGTTGTTACAATACCCTCACCAACTCTGGCAATTACGGTAGCCTCACCTGCACCACCAACCAACTGGTTAATATTAGTTCTTACAGTAACTCTTGCCTTAACTAACAGTTCAATACCATCCTTGGCAACTGCTGAAATATTAGGTGTCTCAATAACCTTAGGGTTAACACTCATTCTGACAGCCTCTAAAACATCACGGCCTGCAAGGTCGATAGCTGCTGCCATCTCAAATGGTATGTTCATACCGGCTCTGCTTGATGCAATAAGTGCATTAACAACAGCGTCTACATGACCACCTGCCATATAATGTGACTCAAGCTGATTAGTGTTAAGCTGTAATCCGGCTTTTCTTGCCTGAATAAGTGGAAGCACAATTCTTGCTGGTGGAACCTTTCTCAGTCTCATACCAATAAGAGTTCCTATACCGACATGGCTTCCTGATGCTAATGCAGTAATCCATAATCTCATTGGTACAAATGCGAATAACAATATAAGCAGTACCACAATAATGATTGGAATAATTGGAATGTAAGGCATAATTAATCCCCCTTTATATATTTTGATTTTCAAAAATATTATTACATATAATGAGAAAAAATACCACATTTATATAGAATCATTTTAAAAAATCTGCTATAGTAATTAGTAATCGATAATTTTTTGTCAATCATTACAAAGGAGGTTTCATTATGTTATCTAATGATGCTACTATTCAGAATATCAAGCATGAAATCCTGTATGAAGTTGCCAAGCTCGCATATGCAGGAAGGTTTGAAGAAGAAAAGGACGAACTGGCATACAAGATGTTTCCCGGTCCTAAAGCAAGATTCCGCTGTTGTGTATATAAAGAAAGAGAAATCGCAAGACAGCGAATCCGCCTTGCAGAAGGCAAATGTCCAACAGAAAGTGACCATCCGGGTGCCAATAACATAATCCAGGTAATTGAAGCCGCATGTGCCGACTGTCCACTTTCTCACTATATCGTAACTGATAATTGTAGAAAATGTATGATGAAAGCCTGCCAGCAGGCATGTAAGTTCGGTGCTGTAAGCATGACAAGAGACAGAGCCTACATAGACCCTGACAAATGCAAGGAATGCGGCATGTGTGCCAAAGCCTGTCCATACAATGCAATCGCAGACCTCATAAGGCCATGTAAGAAAATCTGTCCAGCCAATGCTATTACAATGGATGAGAATGGCATCTGTGAAATAGATGAAAACAAATGTATCCAGTGCGGACAGTGTATCCACGCCTGTCCATTCGGTGCTATCGGTTCTAAAACTGATATAGTTGATGTAATAAAGGCAATCGTAGACGGAAAGAAAGTCGTTGCCATGGTAGCACCTGCTGTTGAAGGACAGTTTGGAGACACAATAACAATGAGCAGCATCCGCACAGCATGCAAGAAGCTGGGCTTTAATGATATGTATGAGGTAGGTCTTGGCGGAGACCTTACTGCACAGGCCGAGGCAGAAGAATGGCTTGAAGCAGCTAAAGAAGGAAAGAAGCTTACAACCTCATGCTGTCCTGCATTTGTTAATCTGATTAAGAAACAGTATCCTGAGCTTGCAGAACATATATCAACAACAATATCACCTATGTTTGCACTTTCAAGACTTCTTAAATCAGAAGACCCTGATACAATAACCGTATTCATCGGACCATGTATTGCCAAGAAGAATGAAAAGCAGGAATATAAGGGTCAGGGAAATGCTGATTTCGTACTTACAATCGGTGAATTCAGAGCAATGATGCGAGCTAAAGAGATAGTTCTTGAGCCTGAGGAAAACAGCGACCAGCAGGCAAGCATATATGGTAAAAGATTCGGTAACGGAGGCGGTGTTTCCGCTGCTGTTGCACAATGTATGCGTGAAGCAGGTGCTGACCCTGATAAATTCAATATAGAAAAATGCTCAGGTGCTGCCGAATGTAAGAAAGCACTTACACTTCTTAAAGTAGGAAAACTCCCTGCAGATTTCATTGAGGGAATGGTATGTGAAGGCGGCTGTGTTGGTGGACCAAGCCGTCACAGAAGCGGAAAGAATCCTGTTCTTGCTGCCAAAGACCGTGACAAGCTGCTCGCCGAAGCAGACAACCGTAATGTTTCAGACAACTTAAGTAAATATGACTTAACAGCATTTTCAATGCACAAATAAAATTAACGCAAAATAGCGTTGGCAATATTCACATTGTCAACGCTATTTTTTTAGTGCTGCTTTTAAAGTAAGCACAACAAGTTTTTCAAATATCACACTCAATACAACAATTATAACCGTCCACGCCAGCAAATCATCCGTATCAAGATATATTTTCGACATATAAAGCATTTGTCCAACAGAACCTTTGGGCATTCCGATAATCTCTGCTGCCACTCCTGCTTTCCAAGCCATACCAGCAGTAACTCTTCCTGCTGATATAAGATAAGGTGAAAGCTGTGGCATGATAATATAACGTATTCTGCGAATCCAAGGAATATGAAATACATCTGCCATTTCCCTAATGCCTTTATCAGTACTTCTAAGACCGGTCAGTGTATTCTGGTATATAACAGGCACAACTATTAAAAATGCAATGAACACCGACAGGTTCTTTGCCGTAAACCATATAAGACATATAACCACAAAAGACGCAACAGGTACTGCCTTAATTGTAACCATCCACGGCCACAGAATATATTCAACAGGCTTACATATATATGCAAGCACTGCACATATAATTCCACACAATAATCCTGCGAGAAATCCACCGACAATATGATACATTGTAAACCACACAGTTCCTGCAAAATCCGGTTCATGCCATATAGTAAATAATCTGCCAAGCACCTGTACCGGTGTCACTAATAATATCGGTGAATCAATCTTTAGCGCAGCTATTTCCCATAAAATAAGTGCCAGCATAACTGCCAGCACTTTATATATTACATTCAATATCTTCTTATTAATATTCATAATAGAAATCATCTTTCGGCATACTGCCACCTACCGACTTAGGATTCTGGTCATATAACACCTGTAAGAATCCTTCTAGTGCACTTCTCATGTTATTATTAATATAGCATACAATATGGCACTTAGGAAGAGCCTTCTTAGCGATTGCTTCTGATGCAACAATTCCATACTCAGCAATAAGCTGTGCTGTCTCATCAATATTGCTTGAAGTATATGCAACACTTTCGTTATATTCATCAATAAACTTCTTAAGCTGTTCTGGATATTTTTCAGCAAATTCTTTTCTTACAACAATTACACCTGTAACAATCTTAGAATTATTATTAATCTTCTCCCATGCTTCATTAAGATCCATAACAACTCTTAAACCACTAATCTGGGCACTTGCTGCTGTAACAAAAGGCTGTGGAAGAACAGCAATTGCACCATCTTCTGACTTTAACTTAGAAAGTGCTTCTGTTGTATCTGAACACCACACAATATTAACATCTTTGTCGGCATCAAGTCCGTTACCTGAAAGAATATATCTTATGGTATATTCCGGCACTGCACCCATTCCTGTAGCATATATAGTCTTACCCTTAAGGTCGCTGATACTGTTGACAGTGTTACCTCTCTCTACAAGATTAAGAACTCCAAGTGTATTAACAGCAACAACCTGAACCTTACCTTCCGTCTTATTATATATATTAGCTGCAAGATTAGATGGAACAGCTGCTATATCAATCTCTCCGGTTGCAAGTGGTGTTACAAATGCAGATGCATCTGTAGCAAAATCTTCAAATGCATATGTGTTCTTAGTATTGCCATTCTCTGAATCTTTACGCAGCTTAACCATTCCCATTGCTGTAGGTCCTGCCATAGCTCCGATTCTTATTGTTGTTGTCTCTTCTGTCTGACTCTCGCCTTCGTTATTAGCTGATTTTCCTGCACATGCCGCAAATGAAAATACCATAATAACCGAAAGTATAACTGCTAGTAATTTCTTCAACTTATTATTCTCCTGATATATTTAATTAGTATTCCATGAACTCCTGTATATCCCTTAATACATCCTCAATCTCGCCTTCTCCGTCATTAATTGTAAGCTGTAATGGTTTACTGATATCCAGACTGAACAAACCAACTAATGATTTGCCATCAACACAGCTATATCCTGATTCAACATCGAACCCACATGAGTACTTACTAATTGTACTTACAAACCTTTGAACCTTCTCCACAGAATCCAAAAGAATCATCACTGTTAGCATATTATCTCCTCCGCTTCCTCATATTGTAATTCCCATATCAGAGACTAATATACACCATAAAACTTATAAAAACAACCATTAACTAAGACTAAAATATGGCACGGATGCCACAGAAAACGCTTATCTAAGCCGTTTTCATATCATCCATGCCATATTCTGATAATCATAAATTAGAGATTAGTATATCCCATAAGGTAGTAATCAACTGCTCTTGCACAGTCTCTTCCCTGTCTTATAGCTTTCACAACGAGTGACTGTCCTGTATGCATATCTCCTGCTGTAAATACACCCGGTACACTTGTTTCAAATCCATCTGCTGCCGTCTTTACATTAGTTCTTTCTGTAAGTTCAACTCCAAATGCGTCTGTGACATATTTCTGTGAACCCAAGAAACCTGCTGCTATCAGTACAAGCTCACATGGAAGCTCTGCTTCTGTTCCCTCCACAGGGACCATCATTCTTCTTCCTGTCTTTTCATCAGTCTTAGACTCAAGCTTTACTGTAACAACACTTGTAAGATTACCCTTCTTATCCTTCTTGAATTCCTTAACTGTAGTTGTATATATTCTTGGATCATGTCCGAATACTGCAATTGCTTCTTCCTGACCGTAATCTGTCTTGCAGACTAAAGGCCACTGTGGCCAAGGATTGTTCTCCGCACGCTCATCTGGTGCTTTTGGCATCATCTCAAGCTGTGTTACCGACTTACAGCCGTGTCTTATACATGTTCCGACACAGTCATTACCTGTATCACCACCACCGATAACGATAACATTTTTATCCTTTGCAGAAATGTATCTGCCATCCTTAAGTCCTGAATCAAGAAGACTCTTTGTAGTTGCTGTAAGGAAATCTACTGCAAAATATATTCCATTGGCATCTCTTCCAGGAGCATTGATATCTCTTGGATTAGCAGCACCACACGCAAGTACTACAGCATCATAATCTGCCATAAGCTTCTTAGCCTTAATGTTCTCACCAACATTTGCATTAGTTACGAACTCAATGCCTTCTTCCCTCATAATATCAAGCTTTCTGTCAATTATATGCTTTTCAAGCTTCATATTAGGAATGCCATATCTTAAAAGTCCACCGATACGGTCAGCTCTTTCATATACAGTAACACTGTGTCCTCTCTGATTTAACTGGTCTGCTACAGCAAGTCCGGCAGGGCCTGAACCTACTACAGCAATTCTCTTCTTAGTTCTTACCTTAGGAGGATTTGCTTTCGCATAACCTTTGGCATATGCATGTTCAATGATTGCCATTTCATTCTCTTTGGTACATACTGCCTTGCCATTAAGTCCGCATGTACATGCTTTCTCACAGAGTGCAGGACACACACGGCTTGTAAATTCAGGGAAGTTACTTGTCTTATGTAACCTGTGATATGCCTGTTCCCAGTTTCCTGTGTAAAGAAGATCATTCCATTCCGGAATAAGATTATTAAGCGGACATCCGCTAGTCATTCCCTTTATTGTCATACCAGACTGGCAGAATGGCACGCCACAGTCCATGCAGCGTGAACTCTGCTTTCTCTGCTCATCTTCTGACAGAGGTGTATGAAATTCATTAAAATTCTTTATTCTTTCCTTAGGTGAAACCGCTGTGGCTTCAACTCTTTCATAGTCTAAAAATCCTGTTGGCTTTCCCATGGTTAGCTCCTTTCATGTATGTTATAAACTTGCACTGTCCCTACGGGTGCACTTCCAAAAGCTTCGCTTTTGTCAGTCGCGACTGCGTCGCCTATGCAAGATACAGAACAAGTACAGCTGCAGGTAAACCTGCACTGTCCTTTTTCTACATCTTGCGCACCCTACTTGGTAGCCGCATAGAATGCTTCTATCTGAGCCTGTTCGCTGCTAAGTCCTTTTTCTTCCATCTGTACTATCATGTTAAGCATCTTCTTATAATCATGTGGCATGATTTTCTTGAACTTTGGAAGATATTCTCCGAAGTTATCAAGTATTTCCTTGCCCTTCTTAGAATTAGTATAAGCAACATGTTCTGTTATAAGCTGCTTTAACTCAAGGACATCATATTTGTTAGAAACTGCTTCCATTGAAACGAGCTGCTTATTAACTCTCTTGTAAAGACTTGTGTCTTCATCAAGAACATAAGCAATTCCACCGCTCATACCAGCAGCAAAGTTCTTGCCAGTCTTGCCTAATACCACTACTGTACCACCTGTCATATATTCACAGCCATGGTCACCAGTTCCCTCAACAACTGCTGTTGCACCTGAATTTCTTACACAGAATCTTTCTCCGGCAACACCATTGATGAACGCCTTACCACTTGTAGCACCATATAATGCAACATTACCGATGATGATATTCTCGTCTTCCTTATAAGTACTTCCTGTTGGTGGATATACAATAAGCTTTCCACCTGAAAGTCCCTTACCAAAGTAATCGTTACTATCACCTACAAGTTCAAGTGTAAGTCCCTTAGGAATAAATGCACCAAAGCTCTGTCCGCCTGCGCCATTACATTTTACTGTATATGTATCATCATCAAGCTTATCATCAAATCTTCTTGTAATCTCAGCGCCAAGAAGTGTTCCTAATGTACGATCTGTATTGGCAACATCAATTTCAAGACTTCTCTTGCTTCCTGTCTCCATGGCAGATTCGAACTTCTTAAGTAAAATCTTTTCATCAACTGTCTTCTCAAGTTCGAAATCAAATACATTTTTCTTATCATAATGTATCTTTGTCTGCTTAACATATGGATTATCAAGAATCTGTGATAAATCAATCTCTGCTGAACGTCCGCTCTTGGCAACATTCTTCTGCTCAAGCAAATCTGTTCTTCCTACCAGCTCATCAAGTGTCTTAATTCCTAAGTCAGCCATTATCTCACGAAGTTCCTGTGCAATGAATCTCATGAAATTAACAACATATTCAGGCTTACCTGTAAACCTCTTACGAAGCTCAGGATTCTGTGTTGCAACACCAACAGGGCATGTATCAAGGTTACATACTCTCATCATTACGCAGCCCATAGTTACAAGTGGAGCTGTTGCAAATCCGAATTCCTCTGCGCCAAGCATTGCTGCAATAGCAACATCCCTGCCGCTCATCAGCTTACCATCAGTCTCAATAACAACCTTATTACGCAGTCCGTTCATTGTAAGAGTCTGATGTGCCTCTGCAAGACCTAATTCCCATGGAAGTCCGGCATTATGTATAGAGCTTCTTGGAGCTGCACCAGTACCTCCGTCATAACCAGAAATAAGAATTACCTGTGCGCCCGCCTTGGCAACACCTGATGCAACTGTACCAACACCAGCTTCTGAAACAAGCTTGACTGATATTCTTGCATTCTTGTTAGCATTCTTAAGGTCGTATATAAGCTGTGCCAGATCCTCGATTGAATATATATCATGATGTGGTGGTGGTGAAATAAGCGCAACACCCGGAGTTGAAAGACGAGTCTTTGCAATCCAAGGATACACCTTCTTTCCTGGAAGATGTCCACCTTCACCCGGCTTAGCACCCTGTGCCATCTTAATCTGAATCTCCTGTGCGCTTACAAGGTATCTAGAAGTAACGCCGAATCTTCCTGATGCAACCTGCTTGATTGCAGAGCATCTGTTAAGACCATCCGGACCAACCTTTAATCTGTCAATGTCCTCTCCACCTTCACCTGAGTTAGACTTACCATGAAGCATGTTCATGGCAATAGCCATAGTTTCATGTGCCTCTCTTGATATTGAACCATATGACATAGCACCAGTCTTGAATCTTCTTACGATAGAATCAACACTTTCAACCTCATCAATGCTGATTCCCTTCTTAGGGAACTTAATGTTCATAAGACCTCTTAAGTTCTTAACGCCCTCTTCCTTATTAACAAGAGCTGTATATTCCTTAAATGTCTTGTAATCTCCTGTTCTTGTAGCAAGCTGTAACAAATGTATTGTCTGTGGGTTATACAGATGTTCTTCCTTGCCGCTTCTCATCTTATGAGCGCCTGAGCTGTCAAGAGTAGTATCTGTAGAAAGTCCAAGTGGATCAAATGCCTTAGAGTGAAGTGTCTCAACATCTTCCTGAATATCCTTTAGTGACACGCCTTCAATTCTTGAAACTGTACCCTTAAAGTATTTATCTATAACATCTGAATTAATATCCTTCATTGCAGGTTCAAGGCTTATCCCTCGAAGCCCAGCCAAATCAAGTAGGTGAATAACGGCATCAGCTAACTCTTCCTCTATTGACCCTTTGATTGTTTCATTGTATGCAACTTCGTAACCGCGCTCTTTGGGAATGTCTAGGTCTAACCCTTGACAAATACGACTGGTTGAGATTTTCTTCTCAAACCAATCAACATTAGCACGCTTTCCCCTTCTATCAGCTTCCACAGCTTCCATTAGTTCGGATATTATGAGACAGAGAAAATGTTTATTACTCAATTCCGTATCATGGAATCCATGTTCACAAGCGATTTTATATGTTTTATCCCTTAATTCGTTGAGATTCATTGCCAATTACTTTAAAAATTACCAAACCCTGATGTCATAGTCTCTAAAATAATATTCCAGTTCTTTTATCCCTTCCAAACTGTGCAGTCCACCCTCGCCAATTACTTCAATATCAACAGATATTTCATAGTCTGTTTTAATATTTACCTTAGAACTATTGAAAGTTTTTTTCACGCATTCTAAAAT
>ENA-OYWK01001494-OYWK01001494.1-human-gut-metagenome-genome-assembly--contig:-NODE-1494-length-10919-cov-13.775037_pt1 | contig 10919 bp, 8 predicted proteins | sample MGYA00244808_ERZ653392 | MGnify/ENA primary metagenome ERZ653392 (study PRJEB26926, sample SAMN06165125) | human gut metagenome | biome: ENVO:00009003; feature: ENVO:2100002; material: ENVO:00002003...
AGCGTCAGATGTGTATAAGAGACAGGTGTATTTTTATTAAAAGAATATGAAAAAGCTATTGAAAATAAAAGAGCCAATAAAGGTGAGAACAAAAAAGTTAGTAAATGGATGTCAATCCATATATCTAGACATATATATGAATGGAAGACGACAATACGAATTCTTAAAGTTGTATATTATCCCTGAACATAATCAAGCTGACAAAAAACGAAATGTGGAAACGCTAAATTTAGCAAATGCGATTAAGTCTCAGAGGATTGTGGAAATACAAAATCAAGCTTATGGATTTAATCGTAACAGATTGTCCGATGTGAAGCTGACTGACTATATGAAATTAGTAGCAGAACAAAGTGTAAACAATAAGGTGCGAAAAAGTACAATACATGCTGTCGTATGTCATTTGAAAAGATATACACCGAATGGAATATTGTTAAGGAAGGTAGACAAAGCCTATTTATTGGGGTTTATAGATTACTTGAAGAGAGCAAAACAAATACATAGTCAAAAAGAAAAAATGTTACATGTTAACACCCAACTTTATTATTTGAAGATGCTACGTTATTGTTTGAACTGTGCTGTCTATGAAGATTACATAACTGTTAACCCAATGGATAAAATAAAGAATGAGGATAAGCCAAAACGTTGTAGAACAGAAAGGGATTATCTCACAATAAAGGAATTAACCAGATTAGTTCATACTCCTTTTTATAATACCTTATTAAAAAAAGCATTTCTATTCAGCTGTTTTTGTGGATTGAGACATTGTGATATTATTGCATTGAGATGGGAAGATATACGTTATGATGAAAATGGAAATGCACTATTGAATATCATTCAGAAGAAAACGAAAGAAGCCATATCGCTTCCACTCAGTTCAGAAGCTATAAAACATTTGCCAAACAGAGGAAATGCCCAAGAGACGGAAAAGGTATTTGCCGGATTGGTCTCATTAGGACGGAGTAATGAAATTTTGCATAGATGGGTCGAGCAGGCTGGGATATCGAAACATATAACCTTTCATATCGGAAGACATTTTAAATCTCCTTCTTTATTGAAAATGAATACTTTGCAAGAATTTATTTCTTGATAGGTAACGATTTAGAAACCAGCGTAATTCTGTATTTCACTTCGTTTTGCAGTAATTCAAAAGAACGCTTTTACCATACGGCAAAGTTACAAAATATTTTCAATATATCACTGCTTTAGTTTGGCTAATTCCGTATAAGCGATACCATCTGACAACTTATGATATTGCTTCAAGGTTTTTTCCAGTCCCAAAGCTAATTCTTTTTGAATATACGATGGTACTACCGTATCGTTGAACCTGTCTACAATTGATTGAATGCTTTGTGTTGGTTGGCTTGCAATAACTATCTGGTTATATACAGCACTATAGTAATAAAAGGCCTTATTTTCTGTTGACAATTGTATTTTCTGTTTGATGTAAATCTGTTGTTCACGTATTCTTTGGGCAACCTTAAAAAAGGTATCAATTTTTTCAAATGCCTCCTGAGATATGTGCCCGACGACACTGTGAGCGTATTTATTCCACTGATTTTCTTCAAAAATTATAGTGGAGTAATGAATCGGCACCTCTTGGATATACCCGTTTATAAGACCTTCAGATAAGATATACTCAATGTTTTTCTCAATGTCATTAATCTGAAGCAACAAGATTGACACTGCATTTCTCAATTCCTTTCGTTTATGAGCATGAAACTGCCATAATGCAATGCCGATTGTAGCCCCAACGGTAACAATCAGCACAAGCGTTTGAAATAAATTCGACTCCCAAAATGAAGTATTCATAGTCTGCATTTTTTTGCAAAGTTACAAAAAAACAGAGAATTTCACATGTATCTTTCTATTTTTTACCTGTTTATGGTTTAAACAATGCAGTCATTGGACGGAATGCTCAATTGACAACATTGAACACCCCGCTGGATATATCAAAGAAACTGTCGAAGAATGCTTTCAGTTTTGCAGTGTTCGCCTGTTTATTCTTGCCCTAGTCATTTTCCTTGTTTTTTGAAAATATGGATATGACGATAATTTCTGCGTGATTTTCATTCCGTCCTTTACAATCTTACTGTCACGGAATGAGCGTGAAACGAATTGATAGATTGCTTCTGGTTTCAAATTTTTTCCGCAATGATTTCGTCTAACTGCTTTCGCTGTTGTTTTTTCATAAAGTTACGCCAATCATCGTTCACCTCTTTTTCTGGTGTGAGTTGGTTGATGAAATTCTCTATCACCTCTTTTTTGTGGCGTAAGTCGGAACTTGAATCAATGGTTTTCTGAATATCCACCCTTATTATTAAAAAGATATTTGCTTAAACTCCCCAATATCTTCGAAATCTTTATTTTCAGCGCAAATGTCAGGCTGAAAATAATCTTCTATGCCAGATAATTTTAATAGAATTTGTTCATCGCTTACAGATATTCGGCTTCGGATTTTCTTGAAAAATTTAACCTCCGAATAAAGGATTTGTTTATCTGCTTCTATCATTCTTAGGGCAAGGTCAATTAGTGTGATTTGCTCATCATCGGAAAGAACAGTATTTGAAAGTTCACTAAGATAATCTTTCAAAAAGACTTTTCCTTGATTATTAATTTGATTGACGTACTCATTAATTAAGTATTCTACTTGAATGTCCTGAAAAAGGGTACTTTTTTCTGTTAATTCTTTAATCATACCCACTTCTTCTTGTGCGATTTCTCCATCACAAGCGCAGCAACAGAACAACGTTTTGAGATATAATTCATTTGTTTTCATATTCGTAATATTTTATTTAGAAACCGATTCTGCGACGAGATTGCTGTATTTGTTCACCAGCCATTGTTGCTTTTATCCTTAAATATTTGTCAAGTTCAGATTTTGTCAATGACGGTTTGGTTTTACTAATAACATCTTCAAGAATAGCCATTGTAATTCTTGATTTTTGTCGCAGAGCCATTCGTGAAGCATCATTGACTATCATTTCCAAGTCTGCAGAAACATAATTTTCTGTCAGTTGGGCAAGCTTTTCATAATCTAAGCCGAAATCGTATGGCCTTGATTTTAGGTAAAGCTCAAACATCAAGGAACGAGCCTTGAAATCGGGAGTGCCAATATAATATTTTTTATCAAGACGACCTGCCCTAAGCATCGCAGGGTCAATCATATCGGGATAATTAGTTGCTCCTATGATAAATATACCACGTTCTCCCGTTCTATCCATTTGAGCAAGCATCTCATTGACAGCACTACGTGCCATCTCGTGTACATCACTATCGCGGTTAGGTACCAATTCATTCATTTCATCAATGAAAATGATGGTAGGTGCGTTTTCTTCAGCATCTTTGAACATTTGAGCTATATTCTCCTGAGTTGCATTTACGAAACGACTTTTGAGAGAACTTGGCTTGATGAGCATAAAATTAAAACCGACTTCTTCGGCAAAATGCTTTGCGAAAAAGGTTTTACCACATCCTGGAGGGCCATATAAAAGCATCCCATTAGGAATGGTCAAGCCGTATCTTGCATACTCCTCAGGCGAATTAAGAGCGTCTATCACTTCTATGCGCATTTGCTCTTTGAGTTCATCCATTCCTGCAATGGCAGAAAAACCTTTTCCTTTTGGCACTGAATGTGGAACTTTTTTTGTTGGAGTCTCCCCACTTTTGATTTTCTTTTGATTGTCTATACGAGCGACTTTTATTTCGCCATTCAAAGCCCGAATGAAGTCATCTGCAGACTCAAATCGTTCTTCAATATCAGTCGCAAGAGCTTTCCGCATTATATTCGTAACTTGTTCATCTAGTTCAAACTTGTTTTCATCAGGGATGTGCAACGGCAACTCTCGTTGAGCATCTATTTTCACTCGTTGAGCAGTTAAATCATCTTTACACTCGCTTAAGTCAACATAGTATGGAGGAATGCCAAATATTAGATTGTAAAGTATTGCACCGACTGAAAAGATATCTGATTGTATAGAAAAAACGCCGTTAAGTGCTTCGGGTGCTAAATAAAAAGGAGATAAACCATTCCTATTAAAGGAAAAAGAGCCTTGTGAAAGGTATCGAGCATAACCGAAGTCAATAATGCGAGGAGTATTGAGACCTTTTGACATATCCAGCATGACGTTTTGGATAGTCACTTCGTTGTGAATAATCGGTTCTTGTTGTGTATGAAGAAACTTAACGCCATTAAGGATGCCTAATACGATAGTCTTTGCATCATATACACTAAGACTCCCTTCGCGAGCAATGTACTGTGAAGCCGTTTCACCACTGATATAATCAAATACGATATAGGCAAATTTGCGACCATCTAAAACGACCTCACCGTTATCGTGGTATTTGACAACATTGGGATGATTAAGTGTCTTTGCAATCTGCACCTCCAATATATTGCCGTTTGCATCAAATTGGGTACGATGTAGTTTGGCACAGTTGATGAGTTTGAGAAAGCGATTTTTCCCATCAGTGTCTTTCACACGGTAGTTTTCTGCATAATCACCTTCTTTGACTTGAAAGGTGATTATGTAGTTATCTAATTGTTGTCTCTTCGCAAGTGTAAACATACTATCCCCTATAAAGTCGGTCAAAAAAAATCAAGAATGCCTGGCGATTGCCTAATAAGGACAACGGAATACTACTAATATTCCCTTTTTCAATAAATCCGAAAAATTTCTTCGAATGATTAATATGTTCAATAACCAAGCTCCCATTAGATGTATATATATTTTTAGTATTTGAAGGATTGTATATTGTCCCATACACATCTATTTCATTACGAGAAATAGATAATGCATCAGAGTATAACGTTTCTTCATTGAGAATACCGAAATTAACTTTCTCATCTTGGGAATGTTCAAGTACGAAGTGAGTTGTCCATACTTTTTCTACCATTTTCATCATACTGTATTCTTCATTTGCACCATTAGGATTCATTGGGTCTTTCGGATGTTTATCATCATAAGAACCCTCAATAAAAAATATTCTGTTGAATTGATGGGTCTCTTTATCTTCTTTACCGAATATTGAAAAGTAATACTGAGTATTACTATAGGTATAATTCGTTTTGACGATGGTTTCGCTTGTAAAGAAATACTCTATATCCTTGAAAAGATAAATATTGGAAGATGTAATGTTGTCTCTTGAATCTACAAACGATACAGTAGCAAATCCTTTATTACCTATAAAGTAATCTGTACCTGAAAAAGTAGTATCACAAACTCCAATAGTAACCAACAGAGCTATCACTGTAATTATAGCTCCCCATATATAGTGCTCATAAAGGAAGGACCAATACAATAACAGAATTATACTACAAATTGAAATGGCAATAACCTTTCTTTTTTTAGCTTTCTTGTCGCCTAACTTTACAGTTTCTGGCTGATTGGTATCGCAGTATAGCACATTCCCGATTTCTGTGGGAATGTGCTTAAATATTGATGTATTAGCAGCTATTTTTTTAAGTTGCTCCGCTTTCCATATCTTTTCCATACACTTTAGAAGCTAACGCCGGGACCACTTGTTGGTGGTTCAATCATCAAATCGATGACCGAACGCACAATGGGATGAAGTGAGCTTTCGGACGGATTAGTATTAGCAATTTCCTTGCCTTGTTGCAGAAGTTGACGTGCTCTGGTTGCATCTTTCCATTGTATGGAATTAAAGCTGCGAAGATGGAAATCAATGAATCCTATTAACTGATATATGAGTGTCACTGCGACAAACAAACTGTTAATATCATCAAGAACTGTTCGTCCTTGACGAACATCCTTTGAACGGATAACAGAATCGACTTGCGAGCGAACAGCAGCTACCTGTTGGTCATATTTGTTGCCAAGCTCATTATTAGCTTTCTCAAGACGGTCAAATTCCTCTCTGATTTCAGCTTCAATGGAATCCCATTCATGCCCTTGTTCGACTTCTTCCATTTTCAAGAAAGCACGGCGAATGTCAGCCTGAAGATGCATTCTGCCATCTTCGGAGCTTTTTTCGCCATCAAAACGGTCGTTAACCTCATTGATGAGTTTTTCTGCTTCTGCTGTCTCAGAATCCTTAATTGCTGAGGAAGATTTAAGGGCATGGAGTTTTAAGTTTGCAGAGTCTTTGAGCCTTTCCAATTCTTGAGATGTAATAACCGAGCGAGCTTCGATTTTTACATCTTTTTCCACGGTATCTCCACTGATGGGAAAGAAAGCTTCAAGTTTCAACATTTGCGAACGATTCACCTTAATAGTAATGTCAACATCACTTCCGATAGGGATTACTTGCCCAATCTCATCTCCTGTTATGACCACATCAAAGACATGGTCGTTATGAATGGCTGATGTACCGTCAGCGTTGTGTTCACTTTGATAGATGGGTATTACCAAAGTATCCTCTGTCATGCCGGGGCGCAATTGGTTACGAGTTTTGAGCCCATTCAGCGTACCGACAGCAGGAAGCTGCTGGTTCTTTTCAAGACCCTTTACTGATTTTACCACATTCTTTTCGAGACCGCTATCGTGAGCCTCGATTGAGATATTGTACGGTAAAACAGCATTGCCGACAACAATACCCTGCATGATATTTATCTCTTTGGGAAAGCAAGGAACAGTTGTTCCTTTTTCATCATAAGCATTGACGGTAAACGCATTGTTTTTACCTTCCATAAGTTGGCACTCTATGACATCACCAATCTCATTGATTTCGACTTTTCCGCTTGACCAACCGTTATCGCCACGTACAAGTTCCACAAACAATTTGGAAGGAGTATAACCTGTGCATTCCTCTTTTGAAAGTTGTACGGTTACAAATTCGATTGGTTGAACCGAATTTGCTTCATAAGAAAGTGTGAATGCAACAGTACCGATGGCTAACTCTTCCTTGACATCACTGTCTATACCTGAAGCAAACAGTGCTGCTCCTTTTGCAACAGCTGTCATGGGGTCAATGTCAGTATCTACATTTGGCGTGACTTGTTTGCGTAGCATCTCACGAAGAACTGGAGAATAAGTCGGGCCACCTACAAGAATCAGTTTGTCAAGGTCGCTACCGGACAAACCATTACGCTTAAGAAGCTGCTTGGTAATGTCGACAGCCTTTTGAAACACGGGTGTAAGCACAAATGCAAGTTGCTCTTGAGTGATAACCATGTCGAGTTCGATTTCCTCACCCTCATCATCTTCACCAAACTCATCAAGTTGAGAGGTTATGTCTGCTTGTGGCTTGAATGAAAGTTGATTTTTTGCTTGTTCTGCATAAAACTTCATAGCATCACGAAGAATGTTTCTTGTGGTTTCATTCTTTATGATATTTGTGATTGAGTAATTCTCTTTTAGGTAAGGAATGATAATGCTGTCAACGATTGCATAGTCAAGGTTTTTACCACCGAGGTAATTGTCACCTTCGGTGTCCTTGACTTGCATGATGCCGTCCTCAACTTTGATAAGTGCAGCATCAAATGTGCCACCTCCAAAATCGAACACAAGCCATTGACCATTTTTGTTGGATGCGCTCAGACCATACGCCATAGATGCGGCAATTGGCTCTTGGAGAAGTTCGCAATGTTCAATGCCCGCCTTTTGAGCTGCACGTTTAGTAGCTGCGATTTGGTCTGCCTTGAATTTGGCAGGGATTGTAATAACAGCAGATGTTATATTCTCATCACCTATAAATGATTTGAGAGCCTTCAAAACTTCTGCAGAAAGTAATTCAGGAGAAAAAGATTCTCCCATATTTGAACTTTCATACGATTTATCCGTACCCATATTTCGTTTAAATTCAATGAATACGTTTTCGTGGTCGTTAGACCATTTTTTCGTGGCACGTGATTTGTCTTGGCGGAGGTCGTTATAGGCACTATCTCCAACCTTTGCGATTCTCTTTTTAGTAAAAGATACGCACGATGGTAACGTGTCCTTCAACGTGTCTGTCTTTTTAATGACAGTCTCGCCTCCTTCCATTTTACAAATTGCGGAATTGGTAGTACCAAGGTCAATTCCGAATTTCATTTTAGATTGAGTCATATTGAATGCGTTTTAAATGTTTTGACTTACTGTGATTTGGGCAGATTGAATCATCTTGCCCTTGTAGTTGATTTGGGGCTTGATTATGCCCGTGATTACTTGTTTGCCTTCTGGTAGTTCCTCATCTTCAACAAAATTTGCTGTAACCTTCATACCCTCATGATAGTCTTTACCAAGCATATCTACAAGCTCATATCCATTGGCAAGCAGATTGTCTTTCATCTGTTTGATAGATTTGGAGAGCTGCTTATGTCCTCTTACAGAACTATCCATTTTATATAGTGTCATCTCCATAAAAGTAATACGGTCGGCGAGAGTGGTAATCAACTTTTGTTCACTTTCGGTATTAACTCCCGGTGCCGATGCAAGTGTTCCAATCTGTTTAGAGATAGTTTGTATGTCATTCATCTCAGTAGACAACCTGTTGACTATTTCCTCGTTGAGTTTGTCGGCCTTAGCAGATAGAGTCTCCACCTCGTTTTTACGTTTCGCTATTGCTTTTCCCAATATGAATGCAAGTATGATGAAAATCAGTGCAATCACAATGATAATCCATAGACCTGTTTGTGATTTTTCACGAATCGTTTGATAGAGAGTATGTGAACTTGCTTGAAGTTCAGAACGAGTATTTGAAATATTGACATTAAGACTATCAGCAAGAGCAACGATGTCATTTTTTGCTGCGGTCAGTTCACCTTTGAGAGAATCTGTTTCAGTCTTTTGAGCATCAAATGTTTTATTCAAAGTACTAATTTTAGCTTTAAGCTCACGATTCTCCGTTTTGAGGGTTTGAATACTTGACTTCGCAATGTCCAATTGCTGATAGCAATGACGAAGCGAATCGTTAGTGTTTGCGCTTGCTGCAACTTGAATTGTGAGCGCAAATAATAATGTAGTAATTTTTGTCATCCTAAAACGTTTGCTAAAAATATTATGATTACTATAATAATAACCACCCAGCATCCTACAGGCAACCCGTCATCAGATGATGACGTTGAAGAAGAAGATGTTGTGGTACGTGGTGGCGTTGTTGCTCTCGTGGGAGTAGTGGATGCACGAGAGGAATACTGGTAACTCGAAGAAGATGTGGAGATACGAAGAGTATCGCACATATCTTTAAGCGAACTTCTATTGGGACTATATCGCTTTGTACGGAAATCGGATTCCATATCAAACTCATCCATAATAATGGTCGCTCTCCAAGCTTCACGCATGACAGGCTTTACTTTACTATCTAAAAGTTTTGCTGGAGAATGTTCATCGTCAAGGTAATTTAATAGTGCCGGGTCTATTCCGCTTTCCTTAATAACCTTAACTAATGCTCCAAAGTAATTTTGAGCCTCATTAACTTCTTCAATTACGTTATGAAGCGCATTTCCCACTACCTGTGTTGATAGAGAGAGGTAGAATGAATTAGTTGCTCCAAGTTTGGTCTTGATAGTTTGAAGTAAAGTCTTTGTACTATTAAGTAGCGTAATTGAATATGAAATTTTATCAGGTTGCTGGCAAAAACGACGAAGTTCCTCTTTGACTTTACGAGTTTCTATGGCAACTTCTGCCGGAGGCATATTATCAACAGCTTTTTTCAAGACGTCATAGTTCTCTTGGCATCTATCCTTGGTGAGTTGGCCGATTGCGATTTGTAAGGCATATGCCTGAAGAATCATTGCTTTTCGAGGACTTTCTACATCATCATCGGAGGCATTGTTGTAGTAATTGATACCACACTGGAGTATTTGTTTGGCAAGATTGTCTGCTACCATCTGATATTTAGTGCTGGTAGCACCGACAATATCTCTCACTTGCTTGAGCGGTGTCTTTGTTGAATTCATCAACACCGTTCCTGCGGTAAGATTCGCATTGGCATCTTTAGAATTTACTGACTTGGCGGCTGATATTGCTACATTAATCTCTGCAATAGGTTCATTAACTGCTTTTTCGTTGATAATCGCTTTGTCCGAAAGATTGTTTACAGCAGATAACAATTTTGTCGCTGGCATCTCTGTGAGTAGGCCGGCAATGAACATTTCCGCTATCTCATTTTCCGACAAGGTGATATTCTGCAGGCCAAGTGTTTCAAGCAAATCAGTTCTATAAGATTCATTATGAATCACCTTTGAAATATTTGCGTAACCTTCTGCAAAATTACCCTCAATAAACGCAAGTACTCCAAGATTGATTAAAGACGAGAAAAACTCTCTTTTTTGAAATAACTCTTTAGCCTTGATAATATCTTTGGATTGTAAATATTTCAATGCTATTCCATCTATTGGAGACGCACTTATAAACCAAAACAAGGAGTGTTTCAGTTGATTTCTGTCAAGGTTAATTGCAGTGACAGCTGCTGCGATGTTTTCTGGGGTTCTTAAAGGTACTTCCTCTATAATTCCATCAAAATCATAGAGGAATGTAATCGACTTACCAATCTTAGTATAAGCATTGAGCTTATTTTGGTTGGCAATGCGTTCCCTCAAAGGAGTGTTTGATAACACCCCTAAAGTACGATATGGGTTATGTTTTATAAGTTTAATCATTGTCTAAAATATCCATTTCTACTACCGTCTCTTGCCAAGAGATGGACGAGCCTTCTTATCTCGTTGATATAGAGTTGTGTTTTGCTCTTATTAGAATAACTATTGTAAAACATACGGCTTTTATTGCAAAACAAAAGCACGGTAATAAACAAGATTTTCAACGTTTTATGACCTAAAAATCATTATTTTGCGTAACTTTGCATTATAATATCCGTCTCTTGGCAAGCGTTGGACAGATTCGCAAAACATCCACGATTTCAGAGCAAATCCAGTATTTTCTTATTGGCTTTATCCACCACAGTAGTATCCAGCGATGCAAGATAAATCTGTAGCTAACACTTGAAAAGGGACCCGGAACAACATTTAAAAAGTGCCCCACCCA
>ENA-OYWK01001495-OYWK01001495.1-human-gut-metagenome-genome-assembly--contig:-NODE-1495-length-10918-cov-6.394274_pt1 | contig 10918 bp, 5 predicted proteins | sample MGYA00244808_ERZ653392 | MGnify/ENA primary metagenome ERZ653392 (study PRJEB26926, sample SAMN06165125) | human gut metagenome | biome: ENVO:00009003; feature: ENVO:2100002; material: ENVO:00002003...
TACGAGATTCCTCTACGTCTCGTGGGCTCGGAGATGTGTATAAGAGACAGACTTATAATTGTATCCCCTTCTGGCAAGTTCATTACCTAAACGATTAGCCAATTTATGATTCCATACCAATCCATATATTCCTAATGTTATTGCAGAAAGCTGTAACATTCCCAAAAATGGTATTGTTCTAATACCGTCTGCACGACTTGCTGCTATATTAATTTCACCGGAAATACGACTTTCAACAACAACTCCATATATTCCTAATGTAAGTATACTAAACAAAATATATTTTACAATATTTCTCTGTGCAGGCAATTGCAATTTAGGTGACATTACATAATCCTGCTGCTGTGTCTGATAACTTTGACTATACTCCTGTTGCGAATTAACCATACCTTGAACATTAACATTTTGCTGCTCCACTCCATTCAATTTTGCTCCGCACACAGTACAAAAATCGGAGCCATCCTCACACTGTGAATGACAATTTGGACATTCTACCATTCTTAAACCTCCATATTATATTTATTTTTACAGGGCAGCATATCTATACAATGCTGCCCGCTAAAATCATTTATTTTACCATTTTATTTTTCGGCTTTATCTTTTTTTCGTCTTACGAATGTAACCGCAAATACTCCAAGTCCGACTACGGCAATAACCGCAATTATGCTTCCATAAAATAACGGTTTATTATTAATATACTGAACCCATTTATTTGTTGTTACATAAAAATCGTCAATATTAACAACATTTGCAGGTTTGTCGGCGTTTGCTGTCTTTGCACCATTTCCTGCCGCATCAGATGCATATACAACAATGTTGTGTGCCGATGTTGTGTTACCGTCAATATTAAATGTAAAATTACCGCCATTCTGAACTATCTGCTCTAATTCGTCGCCGCTCCATGTCTTATACTCATTTCCGTCAAGCTCAACTATAACCTGTCCGAGTTTTAAATTGTCTCTTACAGTCATTTCAACTTCTTTGCTTTCCATAGCATACGTCGTCTTGCTTTCAAGATTTTTAACATTGATAACTGGCGGCTCATTGTCAATACCAAACTGTATCTCTATATTCTTTGTATCCTGGTCGGTTTTCTGAGTTCTTCCCGTTGCGTCATCTGACTGAACCGTAATTCTGTATACACCATTTTCGCTGAAATTCTTTGCAAATACAGTATATGTATACTGATACCACTGTCCGTTTCCGCCGCTGATGCTGACTCTGTAATCTTCATTTTCCTTTAAAACAATTGTTGCATCATTTTTATAGAGTGTAAGCTTGATATTTGTAAGCTGGTTTACATTAACCTCCGATAAAACAACATCTTCCGTTGACTTAACATATGTTCCGTTAAGATTCTCGGTTGATGAACTGAGTTCATATGTTGAACCGAATCTGTTTACTGAAAATACAACTGTCTGATTTGACACATTTCCAGCTCTGTCGGTGATTGACGCCATGAGTGTGTAAATATCGTCAATACTCTTTTCATTTGCAAAATCCTTAAATGTAAATACACGTCCATTATGCTGTTCGGCGTATGAACCGTCAAGTTCAACTGTTTTACGGTTCGCACCTGTTAATGTAATTGAAACAAGTGATTCGTCGTAATTCGTATCCGAATATGATATTACAGGTATTACCGTGCCGCTGTTTGCAGTATTATTTTCAACCCCGCTTATAGAAAGTTCAGGAACCGTTTTATCAACGTAGAAATTCTGCTCTGTGAATTCATCACTGCTGTTTCCTGCCATATCCTGCATACTGATATTAAATGTATAATATGCATCGCTTCCATAATAAATCGTAGCCGTGTTAATATCTCCGTCTGATGTCCATCCGCTTATCTGCGGTGCAGTTACGGCATTTCCGTCGTCCGTAGCAGTTACATTTACAATTACTCGGTCTGCCTGGAAATTATGTTCCGTAACGGAAATTGTAGCCGTTCTGTCTGCCTTATAATAATTGGAATTTTCAGCATCATTATTATCATATGAAACTTCTATTACAGGATTTGTTTTATCAACGGTAAATTCCTTTGCGGCAACTGTTCCGTCTGCGTAATTTTCGGCTCCTGCCGTATTATCCGCCATATCCTTGTAACTTATATCAAATTTGTAATCACCATCTGCGTCATATGTCACATAAGTTACCCATGTAGTATTATCCATATTTCCGCTTCCCGCATACTGTGTCCAGCCCGAAACAGAAGGAATTACTCCGTCGGTATTTGAAATTCTTACATCAACATCATTTTCATTAAAATTACGCTCGGTAATCTGAATTCTTGCCGTTCTGTTTTCCTTAAAATATGTATTATTGTCTGCTGTGTTATTATCATATGAAACATCTATTGCCGGTGCGGTAATATCAATTTTTATCGCCTGACCTATCATTTCATTTGTTGTAACACGTTCATTGCCCGCATTATCCACGGCTTTAACTTCAACAACAACATTATTGCTGTTAAATCGTGACGCATCTACGGTGATATTTCCGCTCCATGAACTTATAAGATTATCTTTATCAAATACAGCTCCATTGGTATTATTTGCTGAAATATCCATGAGTGTTCCTGTTTCAACCGCATCCGTATCTCTTGTATATATTCTATATGTAATTTTATTAATGCCTGAATAGTATCCGTTTATATCCGAATTTACTCCCGAATATTTCGGATCAACAACTTTCATTGCTACATTAACATTACCATTATGTAATCCGTTAGCATTTGCCGCATCTGGTATAATATCAATTTCAGGTGCCGCCTTTTCACCAATCGGTGCCTTATCATCAACAACAATACCTGTTGAATTAACAATTACCGTATTGCCTGCCATATCCTCAACCATAAAATAAATAACAAATTTCTCGTTAGGCTTTACAACAACACCGTTTTGAGAATCATATTCATTCCATGTGCCATTTTTGTTATATGAAGATAAATCATTTACTTTCTGATATTTAACAGATTTTATTCCGCTTATATCTGCATTTGTTGAGAATTTAACCGTAACATCGTTACGATAGAACTTTTCAAATGCAACACCGCCCCTTGCAAGAACCGATGAATCGTTAATCTTAATATCAGAATTAACAGGTGCGGTCTTATCAATAACAAAATCTGTTGCCGCTTTTGAATCACCATAATTTACAGGTTCATTTTTTCTTCCCGACATATCCGTATATGAAATGTCAAATTTGTAAAATGCCTCCGTTGAAAATGTTATCTCTGCGGTATGAGTATCACCTGTATTCGTCCAGTTATCTGAATTTTTCAAATATTCCGCATAATCGGCAATATTACCTACAGCTTTATCTGCCGTAACATTTAATTCCACATCAGCAGCATTAAAGTTACGCTCTTTAATTGTGATTTTTGCCGTTCTGTCCGCATTAAAATATTTTCCGTTTCTTACATCATTATTTGAAAAATCAACATTTATACATGGGTCCTTTTTATCGACAATAAATGTTTTTTCCGCTGTTTCGGCTTTATTTCCCGAAAAATCAGTACATTCGACTTTTATTGTATATATTGCATCTTCGCCCGTATCAAATTTTATAGTTGAATTCCATTCATCAGCATCACCTTTTTTAAACTTCGTAGTTAAATCGTCATTTTTATATACCTTTTCGGTTTTTGTTCCGTTATTTAACTCCGTAGTTACCGTTATTTTAAGATGTTCATCAACAAGTTCTGACGGATTTACCGAAATATCTTCTACCTTTTCAAATGCTTCTGCAAAGAAATTGGCTTCATTTATTTTTATATTAGCCGTTACAGGATAATCGCTGTAATATTTCTCGTTCTTAGGTTCAACCAAAGTAATTTCTACTATAGGTGCTTTATTGTCAACAACTATCGTTTTGTTGTCTTTACATATATCGCTTACATTTCCTGCATTGTCGGTTGCCGTAAAGCTTACTTTTCCTCTGAACTGTGCGTTTATCTCAAATACAGCCTTTGCACTGCTTCCGCTTATTGTAACTCCCTTGTCACCTACGGCTGCAACCACATCGCTCGCTCCTGTATTTACTTTGCTTGCGTCCTTTTCAACCTCATATGAATATGTAAAGTTTTTGATACCTGATGTCACATCTTTTGCTTCAAGTGTTACCGTAACAGGTGCTTTGTAGAATTTGAAAATTTTTTCAAGTATCATGTCAAACACTGACTTTGAATAACTTATTGAAAGATTTTCAGGTTTTGTCGTATCAACGGTAAAATCTGCCTTACACTCTGATTCCTGCTCATTTCCTGCAAGGTCTGTATACTCTATGTTTATTGCGTACACTGCATCCGCATCAAATGCAACATCTTTAAGCGTGTATGTATTTCCGCTCTTCTCCCATTTTTCCTTTTTTTCCAAAATTTCCTGATAACTCTTTACATCAACATCTTTACCATCCGCATCTTTTGCAACACATGAAACCTTGATGTCTGACGGATTGAAGTTATGCTCTGTGATTATAACGTCCGCTGTTCTTTCTTTATCATAATAACTTCCCTCTACAGGCGTATCACTATGGAAATTAAGTATTACCTGCGGAGCCGTCTTGTCTATCGTGAATTCCTGTCTGTATGTATCAGCTGCATTTCCTGAAAAATCGCTGTATCCTACAGTAAATGTATAATCTCCGTCCTCTGTGAATGCAACTTTTGCTCTCCACTTGCCATCATTTCCCTTTGTAAATGATTCCTTGAGCATCTCATTTGTATAATTCGTCGTTGTTGTTATTCCGTTATCATTCTCTCTTGTAACAGTTATTTTAAGATGTTCGGCTATAATCTCTGCAGGATTTACCGATATATCGCTTAACTTATTAAAACTGTCAACAAAGAAGTTTTCTTCATCAATGACGATTTCGGCTGTTCTGTCTGCTTTGTAATACCTGTCATTCCTTACATCAGTGTTATCAAATGTTACCGAAACTCCCGGTGCTATATCGTCAACAACTATCGTTTTATTATCTTTGCATATATCGCTTACGTTTCCCGCATTATCTGTCGCCGTAAAGCTTACTTTGCCTCTGAACTGTGCATCTATCTTAAATACAGCCTTTGCACTGCTTCCATTTATTGTAACTCCCTCGTCACCTACGGCTGCAACCACATCGCTCGCTCCTGTATTTATATCACTTGCGTCCTTTTCAACCTCATATGAATATGTAAAGTTTTTGATGCCTGATGTCACATCTTTTGCTTCAAGTGTTACTGTAACAGGTGCCTTATAAAAGCCAAATGTAATTCCCTGAAGGAATATATCAAACACTGACTTTGAATAACTTATTGAAAGATTTTCAGGTTTTGTTTTATCAATCTTAATATCATTTTCATTGATATTAATTGCTCCTGTTATTCCTGAATCATTCTTTAAATATATTGCTTTTGCATTCAGTCCTTCATCTAAAACCTCAATACTGTCCTTCCAGTCATTATTTGTTAAATCATTTGAATAACTGATTTTATAACCTGCTGCCGGAGTGATTGTAACATTTCCCGTGTACCATCCGTCATCATTCTTTTTTTCTCCCGACAGTGTGTACGGTGTCTGCGGTGTTGCAAGATATACAACTTCTATTGTATATTCACACTCAGTATCTTCATAACAACTGTTTCCAAGTTTTGATGCTTTAACTGTTACAGTACCGATACTTCCATTTTTAAATGTTAGTTTTCCGTTTGTATCAACATTTGCAATATTATTTCCTACTACAACTTCATACGTTATAACTGTATCTGCAACATAACCTTTTCCGTCAGGTACACTGTTATTTACAACAGGAACCGCATCGTTAGAAAAAACATTTCCATATACTACCTGTGATGTAGCCGTATCGTTAAATTTAATTGACTGCTCAGCCTTTGCAACTGTTATTGTAATTTCATCAAATGCTGCTAAATATCCATCTGATTCAGCTTTATCCACACGAATAACTGCTGTTCCCGACTTCTTTACTGTAAGTTTGTTTCCTGATATTTCTACAGCATCACCGCTTACAACTTTGTATGTTACGGATCCGTTGCCGTTTCCGCCTGTTGCTGCCAATACATACTCATTGTTATTTTCGTTGTATGTTACTGAAGCCGGCACTGTGTCTGCAAATTTGAAATTCTGCTGTTCTGCCTTTGCAATTATTAAAGTATAATAAACAGCTTCCGAATCTTCGTAACAATCGTCACCTTGTTTTACTGCTTTTATTTTAATCTGACCTGAGCCTTTTACAGTTACTTTTCCTGTGTCCTGGTCAAGTGAGGCACAAGGAACTCCTGATAAAGTATTAACAACGCTTTCTATACTGTATACAATCTTGCCCGTTGATTCACCGCCTGTAGCTTGGTTAGCATACTCATTATTATTATCACCATATGTCACAGAATCGCTGTTTTTATCAAATTGGACTCCTGTCTGCTCTGCTTTTTTAATTGTTAAATCATTAGTAACAGATGTTGCTTCATAAGAATCATCAGCTGCTTTTACCGCAACTATTTTTACAACGCCTGTCTTATAACCTTTTTTTGAAACTACACCTGTCACTGTATCTATACTTGCAATATCATTTTCAGTAACATTATTTCCATTATCCAATATGTAATAAGAAAGTGCACCTGTTCCACTTCCTCCTGCTACACTTACAGTATATGTCCAGTCGGGAGCATATGTAATCTCAGGATTAATGGCTGCAAATGTAAGTGCTGCCTGCTGTGCTTTCTTTATTGTAAGATTATATGTTGCAGACTCTTCCTCATATCTGTCATCTGCTGCCTTTGTTGCTTTTACAGTTATAGTTCCTGCTTTTTTCAATGTAATAACTGGTAATGTTACATCATCAACAGATGCATAATCTAAACCTGAAACGATTTCATATGTAATTTGTCCATCACCTGTTCCGCCTGACACAGCATTACTAAATGTTCCATCTGTAATAGTCACATCTGAAGGTGCTTCATTTTCAAAAGAAAGCTTATTTTGTGATGCCTTTTTAATCTCTATTGTATACTGTGCATTTATTTCATTATATTTATCATCACTTGCCTTTGTTGCTTTTACAGTAACTGTTCCGGCTTTTGTAAAATGAAGAGTACCATCAGTATCAATTGATGCATAATCATTTCCATTCAATATTTCATAACTTATTGAACCTGTTCCACTTCCTCCTGATGCTGTATTAGAAAATGTACCATCTACAGAATAAATAATTGGATCCGGTGCCGGTACTGCAAATACAAAATTTGAATCATCAGCTTTATTAACTGTTAAATCATAAAACGCTTCCGATTCCTGAAAAGCATCATCTTCTAAAAGAACTGCTTTTATCCTTGCCGTTCCCGCCTTTAATGTTGTAATAACGCCATCACTGTCTACACTTACACAATCGTTTCCAGATACAACACTGTAATTTACTGTACCTGTACGTTTTTTACTTGACGCAGTATTACTAAAACTGTCTCCATATTTTATGACTGCTGTTGTTTTTTCAAAGGCAAATGTATCATCTGCCTGTTTTGCTGTCATCTGCACATCAACATTTCCAATTGAAGCTGTAACTGAAATACCAGCCTTTGAATATTCTATATATCCTTTCTTCTTTGCTGTTATATCAACAGTAACATCTTCTGATGCCGTCTGTGCCTCGTTAAGCAAATCATCTGTAATCTCAGGAATTGACACAGTGCCTGCCAAAGTGGTGTCCTCTGTTTTCTCAGCTATTGTAAGCGTACCTTTTTTTAGCAGATATTCAATGCTTACACCCTCAAGCAATTCTCCTGAATCATTCTTGACAGTTATCGTAAAACCGTCAGACTGCACATCAGCTCTTGCATGCATTTTGAACATGTTAAATGGTATTATTGAAACAACCATCAATAAAACAAGATACCACGCAAGAACCCGTTCTTTGACTTTTCTTTTGCCTTTCATAATTTTCTCTCCTATTCTATAATTTCTGAACTTTCAGCAAATCCCATTTCAACTTCAACAGAAAATTCTTTATTCAGAACAGTAGTTTCATTCTCTGGATTTGATAATACTGTAGTTTCACTGACTGAATCATTAAGTATTGCCGTCTGCCCATTATCAGGATTAAGCTCTGTTGTACTGAATTTTTCTGTATGCGGAGATATTCCTATTCCACTCGTATTTTTTATAAGCTTTCCTGACGGTGATATCTTGTCTGTAAGTTTTCCTCTGGCAAGATTCACTGAACTTGACTTATAATTTTTTTCCCCTGTCTGTTCATTCTGCTGCCTTATATTTTCAATTGCTCTTTTGGCTGTAATACCTGTCAAATCGCCAATTACTTTTTTAATATCTAATAGAAAAAATAAGGCAACCGCAACAAGCAATAAAATTCCGGCCGCAATATATGATATAGTCGATGCCGTCTGTAATGTTTCTATTGACATTTATCAGTTACCTCCATTTCCTGTTCCGTAATCTATTGTGACCGATGACTTAGTATCACTCATCAGATTTAAAATATTCTTTTTCAAATTCAAATCCGTGTCCATCTTTCCAGCAACTGATTCAATATCGTAAAGAAGCGAATCTATATCCTGCTTTGAGACACCGTCACGCTTGAATTTCGTTGCATACTGCTGAATTGCACTTCTTGCAAGTTCAAGCATCTCAAGTCGCACAACTTCTGTCTCGTTATCATTCTTTCCTACTGAATCCATAAGTGTTGTAAGATTATTAAAAAAATTCTGGTAAATACCTTTATCTTCACCTGTTTTCTGAAGTTCAGTAATTGTTGAATAAAAATCTCCAACTGCGTAATATACTTCTGCCGTACCCTTATTTTCGTATCCATCGGGTGCATATTCTTTTACCTTGCCAAACCAGTTTTTAGCATTAATTGCAGATGTGAGCTTATTGGCATTTCCCTGATAGTAATACCAGTATAATTTTCCTGTTTCATAACACACATCTGCATAATCCTTTGGATTTTTAACAAGTGCATCCCTGTTATTGGATATAAGCTTATCCAATGTGTTTGCCTCATTATCAGTAAAATTATGGTCATTATCACGAAATGCCTTTATTAATCCAATATAAGCATCTTTATTACCACCTTGTTCCGGTATTGCTATACAATCCTGATACAATTTTATTTTTTCATCGTAATTTGAAGTGTCTTCCGCATTCTGAAGGACTTTCTGATATTCTTCTGAAGCTTTCTTACGTGCAACAATATTAAATGTTAAACCACTTGCTGCAAGCACAACACTTAAAGCTGCCGCCGTAATAAATCCTCCAAGTTTTATTTTCTGCTTTTTCTTATATTCATCATCGATAATTTTATAATGTTCCAATGCATACATAAGTTCAGCCGCTGACTGATACCTGTCATCTGGATTTCGCTGTGTGCATTTAAGAATAATTCTTTCCAGACCACTCGACAATTCAGGATTTATCTGCCTTATAGGCTTCATCTCGTATGGCGGCTCGCTTGGATTGCAGCCTGTAACAAGATGAAACAGCGTTGCACCAAGACAATATATATCTGTTCTTGCATCTGTCTGACCCATTCCGCCAAACTGTTCCGGAGCGGCATATCCCACTGTACCAAGACATGTTGTGTCCGCAAGATTTTTTTCTTTAAATTCTCTGGCAGTACCAAAATCAATAAGCGTAACATTACCATCCGGCTTTAACATTATATTGGCCGGCTTCATATCACGATATATAATTGCCGGCTGTCGTGAATGTAAATATCCAAGTACATCGCAAAGCTGTTTTGCCCATTCAATAACATATTCCTGAGGCTGTGCACCATACTCCTCAAGAGCCTTATTAAGCGAATTACCTTCAATGTAATCCATAATTATGATAAAAGAATCATCAGTATCAATTACATCTATAATACTTGGAAGATTCTTATGATTAAGTTTTTTCAGAATATCTGTTTCAGCAACAAGTCCCTGCTTTACCGCTTCAAATTCCAAAACACCATCTTTTCGCACTTCCTTGACAGCCCATGTTTTATTTGCTTTCTCATTAATTGCCATCCAGACAACACTCATGCCGCCCTGACCAACTTTACTAAGAATCTTATACTTGCCGTCTACAAGTGAACCTACTTCAAGCATCTGTCTCCTCCTCTGTCTAATATGTTTTTATAGAAACAACCGTGATATTATCCCGTTCCTGTCTCTGTTTATTAATCTGAACAAGTGCATCCATGTTATTTTTCATAACCTGCGAATCAGTCATAACCTGAGGATTCAGGTAATTAAATATTTCCTGACTGCTTATTTCATGTCTGAACCCATCACTGCAAAGCATATAAACGGCATTTTTCTTTGTATTTCCAAAAAACATATCAGGATATACATAATCAGATGCTCCGATACACTGTAAAAGCACACTTCTCCTCGAATCAAATTCTGCCTGTTCCTCTGTAAGATTTCCAAGCTCTACTTCTCTGGCAACAACAGTCTGGTCTTTTGTAAGAACAGAAATGCTGTTTGCTATTTCATATGCTCTTGTATCCCCGACATTTATTATGTAATATCTTTTTTCAGTAATAAGAATAGCTGTTACTGTTGTTCCGACACCGGATGTCAATCCACACTTCTTACCATAATTCTTTATTTTTTCATTAAATTCCGTTGCTATTTTGCACCAGTCTTTCTGAATATCTGCATCATTCAGTCCACTTGCACACAAAACAGGCAGTCTTGTCTCAACCCAGCTGCAAAATGCTTTTACAACCGATGCACTTGCCACTTCTCCCTTAGAAAGACCACCCATGCCATCGCAAAGCACTGCAAATGCCATTTTCCCGGCTTCTGTATTCAAAACTTTCACATTATAACTGTCCTGATTTGTATCTTTTATATTTCCAATATCAGTCGTTGCAGAAACAATAAAATCCACTACACATTACCTGTCTCTTATACACATCTGAC
>ENA-OYWK01001498-OYWK01001498.1-human-gut-metagenome-genome-assembly--contig:-NODE-1498-length-10903-cov-4.757836_pt1 | contig 10903 bp, 8 predicted proteins | sample MGYA00244808_ERZ653392 | MGnify/ENA primary metagenome ERZ653392 (study PRJEB26926, sample SAMN06165125) | human gut metagenome | biome: ENVO:00009003; feature: ENVO:2100002; material: ENVO:00002003...
ATGGTGATGCGTCCCATGATGGGTGCTTTGCCGTTCTGTTCGGCCTGTCGTTTCAGATAGAACAGAACCTTGAAAGTGCTTCTTGCCATAACTCTAAAAACTTTATTGTTAATACGTTCGTTAGAGTTATTTGTTGTTGTGAAATCCGACGCAAGAAACTGAAAAACAATCCATTAAAAACTAAGTCCGGAAAAAGCTGCGGTAACGATCTGGTAACGCAACTCTTTCCGAACTTTGCCTTTTCATGCGGCTGAACCGCTCATTTACCTCCGGAACAATCTCGTTAAAACACTATCTCCGTGCGTTTTATACGTTATTGCTCCTGTTCTATTTTTTTAAGGCCGCCCCTTTGTTGGGTACGGATTTTCAGTACATTGTTACGGATGGCACGCATCACATCGTCGAAAAAATCGTTGTCCCGCTCCTGAAACGTCAGCACGAAATCAGCGCCCTGCACCAGACTGACCTGCATCGCTTCGCCACCCATAATCTGCTTGGCAATAATCACATTGTACTGATCGTGCTCCTCGACCTTGCTGGCATGGTCGGTATTGAGAATGTCCTGCATGACCAGAAAATCGATCCCGAAATGCGTACAAACCGTCTGCACGGCATCCGTATCTTCCAGTCCGTGAATCTGCAGCCAAGTGATGCCATCGGGCTGAAAGCGGGACTTCATCTCCTCGAAATCATCTCCCGAAGCCTCTTCGACCCGATCCACAGTATAACTGCACAGATGCAGATGAGTCCGTGTTTTCGTATCCCCGTTGTAGGCGAGCTTGTCGCTGAGCAAGTTATTTTTCATGGCTGTACGATTAAAATTCGACCGTGACGCCCAACGTCGGCACCAACGTACCGCTCGCCTGGCGGATATACTTCATCTTATAACGCTGCTCCGAAGGCGGAGCCGAAGGATTCTCGATCACGCCGGTACTCATCAGCACGTCGGGCTGACGGAGCTTGCTGAAGGTCACGTTCTGCAAATCGACATAGATACCCAGCATGCATTTACGGAAATAAAACACCTTATCGACGCGCACGTCCAACTGGGCGAAGGCATCCAAACGTCCGGTATTGTATTTCGAATAGTCGTAATAAGGACGTCCCGAAGCGTTCCACGCCTCGACGAGCGACGATTTCTCGACGTCGTACGGCGTATAAGGCGTTCCGCCGATAGCGCTCAGCTTCGCACCGACGCTCCACCCGCGAGAGAAATCATACGTACCGCTGATGTTCGCCACGAAACGATTGTCCCAGGCAGAAGGAATATATTTCGCATCGTGCCGGCTGCGGTACTCGCTGCTGAAAACGGTCAGGGCGCCGACCAGATTGAAACGGTCGGGAAGCTGCCAACGCACCATCAGCTCCAGACCGTAGGCACGTCCCTGAGCCGAAGAAACGAGCAGTTCGTCGCCCGAGGTGCCGTAGTCGTTGCCTTTGCAGGTCAGCGGCACGTCGTCCGCCACCGAAAGCGGGATATCCGTATAATATTTGTAGAAACCTTCGAGCGAAACCACCAACCGGTCACGCAGACGCCAATTGACGCCGACGGCGCTTTGCAGGACCCGCATATACTCCAAGCCCCGATTGACCAACTCGCCCGTATTGTCCTTATAGCCGAGTGCCGTATAGGGCGGCAACTGGTAGAAAAGCCCTGCGCTACCGCTCACCGACCAACTGTCGCTCAAGGCATAGGAAGCCGACACACGGGGCGAAAGCTGCTTCCAGAAACGCTCCATCTCCGTCGAATAGTCGCATCCGTCGGCCCGCACGCCCATCGAAACCGTCAGCCGCTTGTCTGCGGAGGCATAGTCGGCCCCCACGAAAAAGCCCCAGCCGACAATCCCCAAATAAGTGCGATAGTCGAGCAGCTCGGCTTCCTGCTGATAAGTCCGCTGCAAAGTCTTGTTATGATAGGTAGAATAGTTCAATTCAGCACCTTCGCGCAGCGTCCACCGGCCCAGGTAGGAGCGATTTTCGAACCGCAGGGTCGTCTTCTGCTCCACGCCCCGCAAACGCAGGGTCAGATTATCCGGAGTCGATTCGTCGTTGTTGCGGTATTTGGTATTGCGGTTATTCAGGTAGTTGTGACTCAACGCCACCGACTGCACGTGCCGGCCGGCGAAATGGCGGTACACGGCACCCACAGTAAAGGTTTCCTGTTGGATACGAGGCAGGTAACTGAGCAGATATTCGTTCTCCTCGCCCTTCTCGTCGAGATTGAGCTTCATGTTGTCGATGCCCACCAGTCCGAGGAAAGTCAGCTCGTCCCGCTCCGAGAAACGGGTCTTGACCTTCAGTTGCCCGTCGATGTAATTGGGCAGGAAAGGAAGCCCCAGCAATTTGAAGAGGAACTGGAGATAGGATTGCCGCACGGAAAAGAGGTAAGTCGTCTTTTTGCCCACGTGTCCGCTGCCGCTGAGCGACACTTCGGAGGCACCGAGCGTCGCCTTGAAGGTCTGCCGTTCGAGATCGCCGTCCCGCAGCCGGAAATCCAACACCGAACTGAGCGCCCCGGCACGGTCGGCGGGAAACGAACCCGTATAGAAATTGATCTCGCGCACCAGATCGGAATTCACGATGCTTACGGGACCGCCCGTGGCACCCTGCGTGGCGAAATGGTTGATATTGGGAATTTCGATCCCGTCCATGAAGAAGCGGTTTTCGGACGGTCCGCCGCCCCGCACGATCAGGTCGTTGCGATAACCGATGGGCGAAAACGACACGCCCGGATAGGAACGTACGATACGCGACACGTCGCGATTGGAGCCGGGACTCTTCTCGATCTCCCGCATCCCGATCACCTGCATACTGACCGGGCTCTCGATCGTACGGCGGAAAGGCGAGGGACGAACGACGACTTCATTCAGATGCTCCGGCTCCTCCTCCATCTCGATTTCGATGAAAGGCGTCCGGGCCGACACCTGGTATTCGGGGGTCACGACCGTTCGGTAACCGATGAACGACGCCGTCAAGCTGTAAATGCCGGGCTTCACCTGCAGGATCTCGAATCGCCCGAGCGAATCGGTCATGGCGCCCTTACCGGGCTGGCCGGTGATCGTAACGGCTGCATAGGCGACCGGTTCCCGGGAAAGACGGTCGATAACCCTGCCCCGCACAGGATACCCCGCTGCGGCCCAAACAGAAGGAATGTACAATACCAGCAAAACGATTGCTGCCAGTAAGTTCTTTCTCATAATTCACAAAATCAACCGTCCGCAAAGCTAATAATTTTAGCGGCGTTTCGATCTTCCGGCCGTAAAGAATCGACCGAGGCGGACTGATTCGAGGCGAATCGGACGATTTACGGCATCGACACGATACCCCGAATCGCCCGCCGGCATAACCTAATAATCGAAAGAGATACAAAAATCATGAAATCCACCCCGGAAGGAATCGAAATTTACACTATTTTTGTTTCCGGTCAATCTCACCTAATAAGTATATGCGCACACTGATCTCGATTCTCTGGATTTCGTTCTTTCCGCTTGCCGCAGCAGCGCAGGGCGACGACCTGTCGTATCGGCTGAAAAAGGTGATAAAGGATAAAAAAGCCGAAATCGGTATTGCGGTCATCCTCGACGCACAAGATACGGTAACGGTCAATAACGACGACCGCTACCCCCTGATGAGCGTATTCAAATTCCACCAGGCCCTCGCCGTCGCAGATTACCTGGACCGAAACGGACTGACGCCCGACACGGAAATATTCATTCCGGAAGAAGAGCTCGTCCCCGACACGTACAGTCCCCTTCGGAAGGAATTTCCCGAAGGCGAAATCTCGCTTTCAGTCAGCCGTCTGTTGGAGTACAGCCTGCAGCTGAGCGACAACAACGCCTGCGACATCCTCTTCGAGCACACGGGCGGTCCGGCAGCGACAGACCGCTACGTCCGGTCGCTCGGACTGCGCAATTTCGCAATCGCAGCAACGGAACAACAGATGCACGACGATCCGCAAACGTGCTACGAAAACTGGAGTACGCCGCTCGAAGCGGCCGCTCTGCTGGAGCTGCTCGTAACAGAACAGATTCTCACTCCTACTCTGCGGGAAATGATCCTGCAAAACCTGATAAACTGTAAAACAGGTGCCGACCGTCTTCCGAAACCACTGTCGGGAACCGGCGCCGTCATCGGACACAAAACCGGCACGAGCAACCGCGACGAACGAGGCATCTTCGCCGGGACCAACGACCTGGGATTCGTCATCCTGCCGGACGACACCCGCTATACCATCGCCGTCTTCATCAAAGATTCGGCGGAAAACCCGGAAACAAATGCCCGAATCATAGCGGATATCTCCGAAACCGTTTATCGATACGTTCACGACGAATACCGGGAAAACGACATCCGCCCCGGCAAAAAACACGTCGATAAAGGAGCCGGAATTGGATTCGAATCCGATTATTTTTATTAAATTTGGAAAGAAAACAGCGTAATTTGCACTGTTCTTGCACGGAATCAGAAAAACTTCAATACCCCAAGCATGAAAAAAATAGCGGCCTATCTCATTCCTGTTCTCGCCTGTTTCGCAGTAGGTATCTCGGCAAGTTTTTTCCAGGCTTCGTCCATCGCCGAATGGTATCCGACGCTGACCAAGCCGGCACTCACGCCGCCCAACATCGTATTTCCGATCGCCTGGAGCGTCCTGTACCTTTGCATGGGACTTTCGCTCGGGCGCCTCATCGTGCGTCGGCAGCACAAAGGAATCATCCGTCTGTGGATCTTGCAGCTCATCGCCAACTTCCTGTGGAGTATCCTGTTCTTCACGCTACGCAATCCGCTGGCCGGATTCATCGACATCGTACTGCTGAATATCCTCGTGGGACTCTACATCTTCGCTGCGAGCCGCAGGGACCGTGCTGCCGCCTGGCTCTTCGTACCTTACCTGCTCTGGACGCTCTTCGCCGCCTACCTCAACGGATATATCCTGCTGCACGGCACCCCGGCGGCGGCTCCGACGACAATTCAAACCGAATCTTTAACAATATCAAAACCTAAAACAGAAAGAATTATGGTTCACAAAATGCCCGAACTTCCGTATTCGACGGAAGCGCTCGCTCCGAAAATGAGCAAAGAAACTTTTGAATACCACTACGGCAAACACCTCCAGACCTACGTGGACAATCTCAACCGCCTGATTCCCGGCACGCCTTACGAGTCGATGTCCCTGCAGGAAATCGTCAAGAAAGCCGACGGTCCGATCTTCAACAATGCGGCCCAGGCCTGGAACCACACGTTCTTCTTCCTGATGCTGACCCCCGATCAGAAGCCGATGCCCCAAAAACTAGCGGATCGCATCGCCCGCGACTTCGGATCGGTCGAAGCCTTCAAGGAAGAGTTCTCCAAAGCCGCTACCGGACTTTTCGGCTCGGGCTGGACGTGGCTCGCAGCCGACAAGGACGGCAAATTGCAGATCATCTCGGAATCCAATGCCGGCAACCCCATGACCAAAGGCCTCAAGCCCGTCATGACGATCGACGTATGGGAACACGCCTACTATATCGACTACCGCAACCGCCGCGCGGATTTCATCAAATCGTACTGGGAGCTGATCGACTGGGACAAGGTGGCCGACCGCATATTCCCCCGCAAATACCACTGCACCGCCTGCGACTACGTATATGATCCGGCCAAGGGCGATCCCGAAAGCGGCATCGCACCCAGCACGGCATTCGAAGACATCCCGGACGACTGGGTATGCCCCGTTTGCGGACTCTACAAGGATTCCTTCAAGATCGTGGAAGAGAAATAGGCGATCAGGAAAATTGAAAAAAGCAGCGCATAAAGCGCTGCTTTTTTGTATCGGGAGAATCCGTCGCAGACACCCGACAGCCGTTTTTCCGCGCCCGAGGGAAGAAGCCGGGCAGCCCATTCCGTCCGACACCAGAAATAAAGAGATCGACCCGGCAACAGATCGACCTCTTTGTTTCAGTCCATACTAATCTCTACTTTATTGCGACTGAAACCTTTATCGGCAAGACACTCTTCTTCTGCACAAACTCCGCACTTCGGCGTATGCCGTACAACGGTTTCGAAAAATATTTCATCAGGGAAACAGAGAGCCGCCTCGCTTCAGGTTATCAATCCACCGAAAAGATGCCTCGCAGGTCTTTTCCGAAAGCTCCGTTCTCCGCAGACGCATATCATCCGAACTGTCCGTTCATCGGGCAGGCAAAGGCTGGTCTTCTGACTCGTCCCCGCCGCAACGCCTTCCCGACCCCGCAGGACCAGTGGCAAAAGAGTGTCGCGGCAATACACCCGGGCATCCGAAACACCGCCCGCAAGCGGGCCGATCACCTCGGATCGTCGGGCAGGACTCACAGCAGCGGGAACTGTCGCAGACTTTCACTGCGTTCCCATTTAATCTGACGGGGCGTAACCCCTCGTGAACCGTTGCAGTGCAAATGTAAGAAAATATTTGCTATCTTTGCCCGGTAACCAAAAAATATTTTGACAGAAACTATGAAACACGCATACGTATTTCCGGGTCAGGGCGCTCAAGCCGTCGGCATGGGCAAAGACCTCTACGACAATGTCCCCGAAGCCAAGGCTCTCTTCGAGCAGGCCAACGAAATCCTCGGTTTCCGCATCACCGACATCATGTTCGCCGGTACGGACGAAGAGCTCAAACAGACCAAAGTCACCCAGCCGGCCGTATTCCTCCACTCGGTCATCATGGCCAAGGCGCTGGGCGTGAAGCCCGACGCGGTAGCCGGACACTCGCTCGGCGAATTTTCAGCCCTGGTGGTGGCCGGCGCTCTTTCGTTCGAGGACGGTCTGCGGCTCGTTTCCAAACGTGCGATGGCCATGCAGAAAGCCTGCGAAGCCGTACCCGGTACGATGGCGGCGATCCTGGGACTCGACGACGCCAAAGTGGAGGAAGCCTGCGCCTCGATCGACGGCGTGGTCGTGGCGGCCAACTACAACTGCCCCGGCCAACTGGTCATCTCGGGCAGCGTCGAAGCGGTCGATGCCGCCTGTGCCAAACTCAAGGAAGCGGGCGCCAAACGCGCACTGCGTCTGCCCGTAGGCGGTGCATTCCACTCGCCCCTGATGGAGCCGGCCAAGGTCGAACTCGAAAAAGCGATCAACGAAGCACCCTTCCAGGCTCCTGTCTGCCCCATCTACCAGAACGTCGATGCCAAACCCCAAACCGATCCGGCGACGATCAAGGCCAACCTGATCGCACAGCTCACCGCACCGGTACGCTGGACCTACATCGTCAAGAACATGCTTGCGGACGGCGTGACCGAATTTACGGAACTCGGTCCCGGCAATGTCCTGCAGGGTCTTATCAAAAAAGTGAATCCCGAAGCGGTCGTAGAGTCGAAATCGACGTTGTAACCCGCCTCCGAAAACAAAATAGAATCGATTGACAAGCAATCGATTCTATTTTGTTTATAATTTTTTTTCATATCACAAGATCAAATACGCCAAATTCGATTGAATTCTTTCTATATTTGCACAAAAATTACAGAAGACATCAAACGACATCAATAACTATGACATCGTTAACCGAATTTTTCAGCCGACAGGAAGATGACAATCTGAAAGGTATTTCGCACAAGAACAACCTCTTCAAGCGAAATATCATCGCACATATGGCGGTGAACGGGGAGTGTACGCTCTCGGAGCTTACCAAAGAGCTGCACATCAGCGTACCGACCATCACCAAGCTCGTTCAGGAACTCGTTCAGGAGAACATCGTCTCCGATCTGGGCAAGGTCGAAACTCCGGGTGGACGACGTCCCAACGTCTTCGGACTGGCCAGCTCGGCCATCTATTTCGCAGGCGTCAATATCGGCCGGGACAACATGTCGTTCCTCATCACGGACCTGCACAACAATATCGTCAAAGAGGAACTCTTGACCGACTTCGAACTGCAGGATCGCCCTCAATGCCTCGAAAAAATCTGCTCGAATATCGCACATTTCATCGATACGTGCGGTGTGGAACGCGCGAAAATCCTCGGAGTGGGTGTCAGCGTCAGCGGACGCGTCAATCCCACGACAGGACGCAGTTACCGCTATTTCACTTCGAGCGAACAGTCCCTGCGCGATATGATCGAACAACGCATCGGCATCCGCGTACTGCTCGAAAACGACTCCCGGGCCCGATGCTATGCCGAATACACCAACAGCAAATCCAAAGACGAGATGGACGTACTCTACCTCCACCTCGGACGCGGCCTGGCCATCGGTATCGTCATGAACGGCAAACTCTACTACGGCAAGAGCGGCTTTGCCGGAGAGTTCGGGCACATTCCCTTCTTCGACAACGAAATCATCTGCTCCTGCGGCAAGAAAGGTTGCCTCGAAACCGAAGTTTCGGGAATCGCGATCGAACAGAAGTTCGGTCGGCTTATCAGCCAGGGTGTCAATACGATCCTGCGCGAAAAATACAACAAGCACGAAGCCATCCACGTCGATGAGATCATCGACGCAGCCAAGCACGACGACAATCTCTCGATCGAACTGATCGAGGAGGTCGGAGAAAAGGCGGGCAAGGCCGTCGCCTTCCTGATCAACACCTTCAATCCGGAAACGGTCATCGTAGGCGGCGAGCTGGCCGAAGCGGGCGACTACCTGATGCTGCCCCTCAAGTCGGCGACCAACAAATACTCGCTCAATCTGGTTTATAAGGACACCAAATTCCGCTTGTCGAAAATGGGCAAGACGGCCAGCGCCTGGGGTGCTGCCATGTTGATTCGCAATCAGGTGCTCGGACTTTGCTAATGATGCTCCGAGGCCATATTTGCAGCCTGCGGGCCGTCGAACCTCAGGACCTCGAACTGCTCTGCCGGTGGGAAAACGATCCTTCGTTGTGGACAGTCAGCGGTACGATCGAACCGTTCTCGCACTATTCGATCGAACAATTCATCCAGGAGCAGCAGGCTGGTATTTACCGATGCGGACAACTGCGGTTGATGATCGACGACACAGCGGGGGAAACGATCGGAGCCATCGACTTGTTCGATTTCGAGCCGCAGCACGAACGGGCAGGCGTCGGCATTCTGGTTTACGATCCGGCACAGCGCGGGAAAGGATACGGGGCAGAGGCATTGGCTTTGCTCGAAGAGTATGCCCGCACGGTACTCCGGCTGCGGCAACTGTGGTGCAACGTACTCGCGGACAACGTCCCCAGCCTGACTCTCTTCGAAAGAGCCGGATTCCGCCGGGTCGGGGTTAAAAAGGAGTGGATCCGTACCCCCGAAGGGTATAAGGACGAAGTATTGCTCCAAAAGCTGCTTTAGACAATTTGAAATACAAATCTGCCGGAATTTTCCTGCCCGATAAGTGATCGGCGACGGAGCATCCCGGTAGATTTTTTTTATCGTATCTCGGGAGGAAACTCGCATCTCCTCCTCCCGACATCCGGCTTTTTCAAGCACCCCTCGCACCGGTTACGCACCGCTGTCGTGCCGGGGCAATCCCGACCCTGCCGAAGTTACTCTTCGTCCGGTAAATCGGCCGCCTGCAAAGTCCGGGCAGACTGTTGTTTCTTGGTCGGAATTCCCAGTTTGCGAAGCCGCTCCCCGCAGCGGACGATGTTGTCGTTACCGGTGCAAAGCCGCTTGTAGGCATCGTTATACTTGTCCCGGGCGGCGTCGAGCGACTGTCCCACCCCTTCGAGCGAAGCGGTGAAAGCCACCAACTGCTCGTAGAGTTTCGTACCGTAAGTAACGATGTCGGCCGTATTCTTGTTCTGTGCGTTCCGCTTCCAAAGATCGTCCACCAACTTCAGTAAGGCGAAAAGATTGGTCGGCGAAGAGATGATGACTTTCTTGTCGTAGGCATCGGCCCAGATGGAGCTGTCGTTTTGCAGCGCCGCCAGAAACGCCGGTTCGTTGGGAATGAACATAATGACGAAATCGGGCGAATCGAGCAATCGCTGGTACTCCTTGCGACCCAGTTCGACGACGTGCTGCCGCACCGACGCGACGTGCGACGCAAGATACTGGCGCCGGGTCGCCTCGTCCTCGGCCCCGACGTATCCGACGAATGCCGTGAGCGACACCTTCGAGTCGATGACGATCCGCTTGCCTTCGGGCAGATAAAGCACCACGTCGGGCCGCAGGTTGTTTCCCGCCTCGTCCTTGATATTGAGCTGCGTATCGTAATGTACGCCCCGGATCAGATTCGAATTGTCGAGGATCGTTTCGAGGATCATCTCGCCCCAGTCGCCCTGCACTTTGGAATTGCCCTTGAGCGCGTTGGTCAGGTTGGTCGTTTCGGTGGTGATGCGGCGATTGAGTTCCATCAGGCGTTCAAGCTCGTTGCGCAACGCCCCCCGCTGTTCGTTCTCGGAGGAGTAGATCTTCTCGACCCGCTCGCGGAACTCCACGATGTTATCCCGGAAAGGTTTCAACAACACGTCGAGCGCTTCGCGGTTGGTCTCCTTGAAAGTGCGCGACTGTTCGCCCAGAATGTCATTGGCGAGGTTCTTGAATTGGGTCCGGAAAGTCTCCTCCATCTTTTCGCGTTCGGCACGTGCCTCGGCCATTCGCTGTTCGGCCGCCTCCAGACGGGCCTGCGCCAGCGTACTCCGCTCGACCAGGGTGCGGATTTCGATTTCGGCGGCAGCGGATTTCTCTTCGGACACCCGGCGCGACTCCTCGGCCAGGCGGCGAGCTTCGTCCGCAGCAGCCCGTTCGTCCGACAAACGGGCGTTATCCCGACGCAGGGAGAGCAAAAGCAAACCCAGCACGGCGCAAACGACGCCGAGCGACAATAAAACGACAACGATTCCGGTATTCATGACAGCAACAAAAATAACAAAAGATGCAAGCAATCGTACGGGCATGCACACAAAGATTGCCGAACCGCATCCAATCTTTAACAAAGATAAGAATAAGTCAAATGCAAAAGCAAATTTATTTACATTTTATAATAGAGGCAAAGAA
>ENA-OYWK01001503-OYWK01001503.1-human-gut-metagenome-genome-assembly--contig:-NODE-1503-length-10879-cov-4.994642_pt1 | contig 10879 bp, 3 predicted proteins | sample MGYA00244808_ERZ653392 | MGnify/ENA primary metagenome ERZ653392 (study PRJEB26926, sample SAMN06165125) | human gut metagenome | biome: ENVO:00009003; feature: ENVO:2100002; material: ENVO:00002003...
CAGTTGCCTTGATGGTGTAGTAGCTGTAGCCGCTTCCGCCGTTGCCGCCGGTGCTGCCGCTTCCGCCACCGCCTTCATTACCGCTTCCGCCACCGCCTTCATTACCGCCTGTGCCGCTATTGCGCAGAATCGTCAGCGTGTAGGTTTTAGCACCGATTCTCACGACAATGTCGGTTGTGCCGCTGTTGGGGATGGCAACGGTTGCGCTGCCGCCGGTGGACAGAGCCTGTCCGTTGATGTTCACGGGCTCGCCGTTTCCAGACACCGCTGTGACTAGCGTAGATGTTGCTCCGCTATCATTTTGCAGCGTATAGGTATAGTTTGTTCCGTTGGCGGTAAAATCGCCGAGCCTCACTGCCAGACCTTCAAAGGTCAGAAGGTCTTTACCGGGCACTGCGGCTCGCACCACTACGCGGGTGCCAAGCCGGGAGAAGGTGACGGTTTCTGTCTGGAAGGTTTCCCCGGAGATGGCACCGCCAATACTGGTCTTTTTCGTTTCCAGAACGGTCCCGGCAGCATCCAGCAGCGTGGCCACCAGCTCTGCGCCAGTCTGAGACTGCAGGCAGTTGTTGCGCAGGGTAATGGCGGCGGTGCTGTGACCGTTGCCGTCGTTCCCCTGTGTCACATCCATCGTCAGCTGCTCTCCGGTGCGAGCCAGTGCGCCGGTCATATGGACGCTGGCCTCGCTGTCACTGCCGTTATACTCCGGCAGGCGCTGATTGCTTCCCGTTCCACCGACCTTGCCTTCCGCCCACGCCTCGGCGTACAGATAGGTACCCACATTGGGGATCTCGGTTTTGCCAATGAATGTCATATACTCACCCAGATCATAGGTCAGATCCAGTGTAAAGGTTCCCTGATCAATGCGGGCGAGGGCGCTGTCTTCGGAAATGGTGATTTCATTACCGTTAACCGATACGCCGTTTGTGGTGCAGGCTACCTCTGCAGGTTCGGTATGCAGATCATCCGCATAGAACGCAAGCTTCACCTCGCGGCTCTTTCCGCCGGCCAGCGTGGCGGCAGCGGAATTATAGAGGGTCATGCGCACCGTGCGCTTGCCGGCGCTCTCCGCAATCACTTCCATTTGTGAGATTCCAATGTCGGGATAATCCAGATACACTGTGCCGTTTTCGTGGATGCCGCCGGCGGCGGTGATGGTATAGCCCGGGTCTGTCACGCGGTCCTTCACATTGTGCCAGACGGTAAGGGTGGTGCTTTCATTGGGCAGCAGTTTTTCCGTAAGGGTAGCGGTTTCCCCGCTGCCAAGGCTGACCGTTAGGTTTGTCACATCGTTCAGCCCGGTGTTGCGGATGGTAAAGTGAATGGGTGTCAGGCTGTTCAACGCCAGCGTTGCATAATCCACACCGATCTGTTCCACTGCCACCGCATCGGTGACAAAATCAGAGGTAGCGGTATAGAGGATCGTTTCCTCACCCGGAACGGTCACGCCGCCGATTACCTGCGGGTTTTCATCGTCATACCGGGTGGCCTGAATGGCGGCCTGCACCTGATTGGTGCCGCTGACATAGGCATCAAAGTGGTCAGCCAGCGTGCGATCCGGCAGCTCTGCCAATTCCAATGGTGCGGACAGAATGTAGGTATTTGTGGCATAGCGCAGCTTGGCCGCCTTCAAAATGCCGTGATCTACCGCACCGTTGGCATTATTGACAGTCTCATTCCAGACGATGGTAAGATCATTGCGGCTGCGATGATCCCCACTGAGGGAAGCGAAGCGGAAGTCTCCGCCCACGACGGCGTTGCCGCTGCTGGTCAGGGCAGACAGAGAGCCGGGAAAACTGTTGGACATGGTGCCGCTGCCGTCCACAGCCAACAGCTGGATATCGCTGCTGCCGTCTCGGACACTGTGCCAACCGATGACAAATCGGTCATCCCCGCTGCCGAAGTTGGCTGCAACGACCTGGGGGTTTTCGTCAAGATTGCTGTCACAGGTCGCCAGCATGGCTGTACCGGGAGTTCCATCAGCAGCCACGGTACAATAGGCGATCTCGTAGGCGGAGGTATCTCCGGTTCCGCTGCGGTCCAGCGAGTAAACCGCCATAGCGGTTCCGTCGGGCAGCATGGCCGCCTGCAACGCCTTCACGCTGCCAGTAGCACCGTTATAAAGCATTTTTTCCTTGCTCCAGGTGCCGTTAGTGCTGTCATAGCAGCTGTACATGATACAATCTCTGGTCGTGAAGTTCAGCAGGTTGTTGCTGCCCTGCGTACCGGGATCGGGGGTGTAGACGTTGCGCCAGAACACGATGGCTTTGCCGTCGCCGCCCACTGCCGTGGTTGGGGCCAGATCCGGCGTGCCGTCGTTGGTTAGGCGGGTGGAAGTCCAGGTTGTGCCGTTATAGACGGACACTACGATCTCCGTGCTGTTCATCAGCAGGTTTTGCTCTTCCAATGTCACGGCATCACCGGCATTTTTACCCGGCAGGTCGGTGCCCATGCGAACCCAAGCCGCCGCCGCGAAGCTGCCAGTGCCGGACAAAGAAACGCTCGTGTCGCCGTAGCCGGAGAACCCTGTAGGATCGTCAATTTTGCTGGAGGTAGAATAGACGCTGCCATTGAGGGTGGAGAAATGTGCCCGGCTGTCGTAAATACTGCTGCTGTTGCCGTCGTTGATGTAGACCAATACCTTCCCGTCATCGCTGAGCTGTGGATAGGATGTGGGGTTGGCATTAGTCTGGATGTTTTCCAGCCCACTGGGGGAGTTCAGAGAGAACAGCATCATCCGCTGCTGGGGCTGGCCCCAGGTACGGGCATATTGCTCCAGATAGTCCCGGCTTTGGAGCGTTGCACTGCCAGAAGCCACCTGCATTCCGCTCTGGGCCGCCGCCATCCGCAGCGAGGCAAGGCTCAGCCCACTGGTGGCGCTATTCCAGTAGTCGTCGATTGTGTTCCAGTCATTAAAAGTCCTGGTGGCTCCAAGGGTTCCGGAGGCGATCACCGCCTCGTAGGAGATAAACAGGAAGGTTGCCACAAATTTGATTCCCACTTCGCTTTGGATTCCCAGAGCCTGACCGTTGATCTGGCGCTTTGTCTCGTCGGCAAGATAGGTGCGGGAAAGGAACTTATTCTGACTGTCCACATCCAAATTGCCGAATAGGCCGATCTTCAGCGCCACGACCGAATAGTCAAAGCCAATACCGCCAAACGCGTGGACATAGGCGTTGATACGCAGCGTGGTCAAAAAGTCATTCACTGCCGTGGCCGTGGGATCGCTCCAGGCAAGCTCTGTACCCTCGCCCTGCCGGCCGTAGCGCACTGCGGTACGGAAATCCAGCTGAATGGCACCACCCAGCTCAAAGGTTGCTGTCAACGGCACAGGACCAGCCATGGCGTTCACGCTGAAGGAGAAGCCCACACCAACACCGGTGGTAAATCCGCCGCCTACGGTGAAAACCTCCCACTCCTTCTTTTCGGTGTTATAGCGGATTTCCGCTTCGTAAAAGCCCTCCAACTGCAAGTTGAGATCCGTGCTGGTGACATTGTCGGCTATGGAGTTGGTTTTGTAGTCCCCCTTGGGATCATAGGTGCCCTGGGCCATCTGGCTCAGGTCCCCGGTCCCGGGCATACCCACTTCCAGGTCCTGCGTCAGCACATTCGCACCCAACGCCACGCCGTCCTCGGAATAGTCCATGTCCTCCATCTCCAGCGTATTGTACCCGGCCCAAATCATGGCACGGAACACGGAGGGATCTTCGCTGGGGGTGATAATCATTTTGAACACGGAAGTGTCCACCGGACCGCTCAGATCATCCAGCCGTCCGGTCAGCACCTTGAGAATGTTACTATCGCCCACTCCGCCAAAGTCGACTTGATTCACTCCACTGGAGGATCCCATCGTCGCCAGAATACCGGTGACGCGGTCATCCTCTGTCACCTTGGGCACTCGGGTCAGATCAACGACCCGGAAGGGCATTATTTTCTCCTGTAGCAGGCTGCCGTTCAGGCTCAGCTGCGTTTTTATACCCACATCCTTGCCGTCAGCGATCCATCCAGAGGTGGTCATGGTGGCCTCGGTGAGAGTCAGATCGTTTTCCGCTACGGGGATGGATGAGAAGGGATACTGCTTGGTACTGCTGCTCTGGGCGGCAGGAATAACGCCGTATTCGTCCGCCAGCTTGAGACTGTAATTCCGCGCGTTGGCAATCTTCTCGCCCCAGAGGAACATGGTGGTGTGCAGTCTTGCTGTTTTAAAGCTGCTGTTAGGTCCAATCTTCCCAGTCGAGCTGCGGACATCCACCTTCTGACCGTTGGCAAGACCGTAATCAACGCTTTGCGCCACAATGAAGGGTTTGTTTTCCTCCCCCGCCGGCACGCGCTCCAGAGAGACAACGCCCTCTGCGGTGCGCATTACATCGTCCACGCCCAGCTTGCCGTTGACGGTCAGCAGCAGCGGATAGTACTTGTCGCCGTCAATTGCGCTGATCTCCAGAATGTACTCCAGCTGATCCATAGCGGAAAGCGCCGTGGTGTTGCTCTCGCCCTTTTCGGCCGACCAGAACTGGGTGGAATCCAGATAGACGGTTATATTTCCCGCCGCATCCGTGGTATAGGTGTCGCCGGTGATGCCGCTGACAAGTGCTCCTGCCCTGGAGCCCAGCAGAGCTGTCTGGCAGTAGCCTCCGTTTTTATAAACGCCGCCACGAACGGTCACCGTCTTGTTCGCCAGCGGATCGCCGCCCGGCGTGATGAGCGTCACAGATGCCCGGGCGACTCGCCGAAGGCTGAAGGTATTCAAGGGATAAAGCTGCAGTTTTGTGGCATCCCGCTCGCCGGAACGCAGATTTTCTTTATAGATGGTGCCCAGATAAATATCCGCGCCGGAGCCGGACCGCAGAGACACCTCACTGGCGATTCCGTTGGGTTCGTAAAGCGCCAGCACGCCTTCACTGTTGGTCGTGACCGTTTTGGACACACCTTTGCCATCGGTGTATTGCAGCGTAGTTTCCGCTGCAGGCGTCAGCTGGAAGAGATAGAACTTATTTTGCAGCGTTTTCGCTGTCACCTGTACGGCGGCACGCATACCCGTGGCGGCATGGGTAGCCGTGACGGTTGCGGTGCCGTTGGCCAAGCCGGACAGCGCCATTTTGGTTTCGGGAAGGTAGGAATCAAAGGAGAAGTTTCTGATGTCCTCATACAGTCCGCCCTGCTTGTAGTTGACGGAAATGGCATTGTTGTTGCTGGAGAGCCACCGGATGCCGTCTTTAAAGGAGTTCCATCCGTACTCGTCATAGTTGATGCCTATGTACTCGATCAGCCCCAACTCCTGGCGCAGCTGCATAATTTCAGCTGTAACAGTGGGCAGGCTGCCGCTGACCTTGGAGGTATTGTCCATGGTCAGCTTAGAAATCGTTTCTCCTTTGTCGTTCTGCACCTTCAGTGCGTCGGCATCGTAGACATACAGGGGGAAGGAGTCGGTGCTGGGAGATTCCTCACCAGGATTCTCCACGCTCAAAACCACTTGATAGGTGTCCTTCAGATTGCCGGCTTTCACACTCTGTAATGACAGGGGGAAGCTCCCGGAGGTGCCGGATAGGCGCTCACTGTCCACCACTTTGGTGGTGGTGTTGTCCTCTGTGACCCGGGTGATGGTCAGCGTGGGCTGCAAAGGGGCGCCCTCAGTAGTGTTTTCCACCGACCAGTCGATATTGACGGCACCGTCGGTATCCTTGAGGTAAATGCTCTGGGGCGGTGTCAGCTTGGCTGTGGCAGGCGGTGCCTGCACGATGATCCAGGCAAGTGCCGACAGGCGGACGTCCTCACCGCCGGCGTTGGGGTGCGGCATGGAGACCAATACCGTGTAGGCAGGGGTATTGCCGTTGGAGAGCTTGGAGAGCACATTCTCCCCGATCCGCACGCTGTTTTTATCCTTGCCGACGGTATAAGTCGCAATGGGCTTGCGGCCGCTCAGCGCCGCCTCATTCGCGTAGTTGCCCTCATACAGGTCGATCCTGTAATTGAACTCTTTGTTCGGCGCCATCAGCGCGGCGTTGGAGCTCCACAGCACGGTGGCGGGCTGATTTACCCGCGTCACGATGGACGCGCCGCCGGGAATCACCAGTGCCAGGGAATCGCCTGCCGTCACGGTATAGGACTTTGACTTGCCCGTCACATCATCGGCAGTGTCCTCAGTCCCGTTGTCCGCCGTAAAGGTAAAGGTGACGGTTCCCACCTTGGTTCCTGTGGTGGCAACAACGCCGGTATCCTCGTTGATGGTGGCAATGAGCGTGTCACTGCTGCTCCACTTGCCGGTGGTGTAGCTGGCCGTCTCACCGCCTGCCCCCAAAACCTCTGCCTTAAGCGTGGGGCGGGTGGTTTTGCCGAGGGAAATCGTATAGTCGGCGTCATTCGCTTCCGGGACGACCTTCACCGTGTGCGCGGAAACTTTCTTTGCCACCGTAAACTGCCGGGTCAGGGGAAGAACATTCACCCAGTCAGGAGCATCTTTCGTGCCCTCGTTGGCCTGCAGCGCCACCGTATAGGTGCGGTCGAAAGCAGAGGGTGCGATTGCATAGTCGCTAATGGTGAAGGCTTCCTTCTCTGTGTCCAGATAGACCTGCAGATAGATTGGTTCAACCGCGGAGTCGTACCTCAGCTCGAGGCGGAACGGGGCTTCCCTCGGCTCTGTGCCTGCCGGGGTGTGATAATTGCTGTATACGGTCTTGTAGGCCTGCTCCATGTTGGCGTTCATCGTGAACGATGCCTTGCCGCTGGCGTAGGTGACCGTCAGCTCGGTGGGAGCGTTACGCATCAAGACGCTCTTCAGATTAACGTCGGTAATCGAGTTGCTTGGATAGAGTGAGGTATCCAGCGTATGACCGAAAACATCTTCCACACCGGTCATACCATTGACGGTGACCGTGGTGTCATCCGCATCCTGCACTGGGTACCAGAGCATTGCCGTGATGCCGTAGTTGTTCATGGAAAGCTCAGCGGCGCTATACACTTTGCCATTGATGGTCACGGTGGCGTTGCTAAGATTCACGAACTCGTTAAAGGTAACTGTGATGGGCACGTGCTGTCCGCTGGCATAGGTTCCCGCCGGGGCCGTGACGCTTTGAATGGTGGGATTGTCCGTGTCCACCAGCATGGCTGTAACGTTGCTGTTCTTGGTGGTGGCCCAGGAATTTTGGATTTCGCCCTGTACACTTTTCATATACAGTCGGAAGGGCAGCCAGTACCGTTGATTCCCTCTGTTTTGCGTGGTAGACTGCAGGGAGATGTTGACCGTTTCGCCCTTGTTAATCGTACAGTTCAGCGCTCTCGTTTTGTCGCTGCTGAGCTCCAGAGATGTTCCATTGAACATGTACTCCGTCAGATAGAACGGGGCATGGGGTTGTGTGTCACTATTATAGCCATACGGCGCAAAGCCATTATAGGTCTCTACATCGGTACTCCAGTCAAACTCGATGCTGGCATCGATTTTGTATGGCTGATAAAATGGGTCGGAGTCGACGGGAAGCACCGAGTTGCGGGCACCCTCCAAAATTCTGATGGTATCGCTTAGCGCAACGAAGTCCTGATTGTTGGCACCTTCGCCGATATTGTATTCATTTGCCAGCAAAGGAATATACATATCCCCCTGTATTGTTTCTGTACTTTCGTATCTTTCCTCATAGTTCGGCGCGCTCACTGATGTTTGTATTGTGGGGGCGTCAACCGTCTTTTTTAGCTTGAGCTGACAGTGGTCGGCATAAGCGGCACCGTCATAGAACACCAGATTTTCCGCATCGTAAAATTCAATCATCCCCAGCAGGTCGCCATAGGAATAAGAACCCTCGAGCCAGTCTGGGTTCCCTCCTTTGGTTGTAACCTTGACAGTGATTTTACAACCATCTAAACTGAAAGTCGAGCCTACGTCATAGGTCAGCTTGTAGGACCCGTCGCCTTGGGCGACCCCACTCGTCTCGCCTATCGAGACCTCCACACCGGTGATATACTCGCTGAGCTGGCCTTTTTGAATGCGGTAGGAAAAGCCGACCGGTTTTCCGCCATATACAGTAAAAGTCCCGGAGCTCCAGCTGTTGGTTGCGAGTTCCCCCAGCGTTTGGCTCATCATGCCGCTCATATCCACCGTCTCAACGCCCTCAGGCTTTGTGGCAGAGGCGGAATACTGCAAACTGATGCCCTGCAGCTCCAACTGCTCCATCAGGTTATTGAGATTCTCCAGAGCTTCCCCGGTAAACTCCCTGCCGGAGAAATAGGTGTCCTTGATCCGCTGCAACTCCTGTTCGATTTGGATCATGGTCTTCAAATCGCCCAGCGCCACCGGAGTCCCATCCACGTCGGCTATACGGGTGAGATCCGTGGCGGGATTTTCCAGCAGCTCCATGACAGCCGCCAGTGTCAACACCTGACCGTCCAGCGTGATGGTTTGATCCACCTTGAAATTGCCGTCTTCATCCAGCAGCCCCAAAGCGTTCAGCATGGAAAGCACCTGGTCGCTGCTATCGCCGGTCAGGGCAGAGACCTGCTCCAAAATCGCCTGATTTTCCTCGGGTGTGTTGCCTAGCGAATCGCTCACCGCTGCAAACGCCGTAGTTGGCAGCAGCGTGAGCGTCATGCACAGGCTCAGCAGCGCCGCTAAAAATCTTTTCTTCATGTTTCCTCATCCTCCTTGGTTTGTTCCTGCTGTTTATTGTTTTTTCTCAATCGTGTGCAAAACACGGTAACGACCACCGCCTGCATCATCACCGCGAACAGCAGCATACACGCTGCGCTCAGCCCATATATGCCGCGCCACTGCCTCCGGCGGGTGTTTTCCCGCACCCGCTGCTTGACGAGTGCGACTCGTTTTGCGGTATCGTACATTTCGTTTGAACCTTCTCTCTGGATTTATTGAAATGCGGCTTAAAAACCCCTTCACTTATATAGGTACAAAAAATCGAAAAAACTCTCACCCAAAACGCAAAATTTTTCAAAAAAATTTGAGAGCCGCCAAAAAGCAGCTCTCAAGGGGTGAATGTTCGGTTATTTCCTCTGCGATAAGCGGAAAGCGGACAGCTTTCCCGCCGCCACCAGCAGCACCGGCAGGGCGTAGGCGATGTACTGCGCCGCGCCGCCGTGGGCGATGAGCAGATTATAGATGGCGTGGAGGGTGATGGCCGCGCCCAGCAGCCCGCACGTGCCGGCAATTTTAAGCCACGTCCGCCGCCACGCATAGGCAAGCCCGCCGCCTACGATCAAACCGCAGAGGACGTGCATGGCTCCCGTGCCGAAGCCCCGGAAGAAGATGAAGGAGAAGCGGTCCGCGCCGTTCTGAATGAGATAGCACACATTTTCAAAGGTGGCGAAGGCGAGGGCGACTGTTATTGCGGCAGTCTTGATCTTATCCCCCTCTGGCTCAAACACCAGAAGATAGAACACCAGCGGCAGCAGCTTCATCATTTCCTCCACCACCGGCGCGATCTCCGCCGTGGCGGCAAGGGCGTCCGCCTGACACACCGCCGCGAGGAAGGTGTTGATATAGGCCGAAAGCAGGCACACCCCCATTCCGGCAATGCAGAACAGGAAGAAGCGGAGCTGCCGCCTGCCCATGCACAAAGCGGCCACCAGCAGCGGGGACACTATGCAGAGGAAGATATTCTCGATGTATGTCATGCAGCCACCGCCTTTCTCGTGGCGGGCAGCAGCCCCAATATGGCAAGGGTCAGCAGCATATCGCACCAGAAGGCAGGGCTGTCCAGAGAGGTATCCGGCCAGAAGCAGCCCACTGTCCAGAGCAGATACTCCGTGAACGCAAAACACAGCACGCCGATGTGGAAGTACCGTATATTCCGCGCCGCGCCCGTCTGTCCATTGGCGTAGACCACTCCACGAATGGCGCAGAAGGAGAGCCACATCATCATGCCGCACCAGATCAGGTTGGAGAGAACATCCCCAAAGGTGCAGTAGAACGCCAGCAGCGGCACGCCGAACTTCTGGTCCTCGTGAGCAGTGGAGATGTACTCGTGGCCGCCGGCGTGGACACCGACGGTGACGCGCAGCATCACACGGGCGCGTTTGCCGAGCTTGCGGGCGATGGCATAGCACACGATGATGGTCAGCGTGACGACCACAGCGGCGATCGGCAGACACTTGATGCCCTGCGTGAACAGCACGGCGAGGTTGAGCTTGAAACCGAGCAGGATGATGCCGAGGCGCAGCAGCTTGTTGGAAATCAGGCCAGCGGCGTCCTTGACGCCTGCCTTGCGGCCATCATTGGAACCGACGTAGGCACTGCGGATCGGGAACTGGATGATCATACCGATGAGCAGCGCGATGATAAGCGCGCCGAACAGGCTGAATCCGGGGAACTGCTTGAGCCAGGAGGCGAACAGCGAAGCCAGCAGAGTCAGAACGCCAATGAACAACATGTCAACGGCGGCAATGCGCTTCCACCATTTTGTACAGAACTCTCTCATGGTGTCTATTGAATCTCAAGTGTTTACATCGGTCAAATCATTGCCACCAATACATATCATTGATTTTGCCGATACCACATTCTGGCTCCCCTCTGACGGGAGACAAGGCACTGACTATCCGCGCAACACAGCGATAATCGCTTCCACCAGCTCTCGCTGATCGTGCGTCAGGCCGGATCTCGGCACCAAGGCATAGAAACGGCGCACGAATTCGTCTCCGAGCTTTCGCGCCGGCACTCCAGAAGGCACTGCGGCTTCCGAAATCAGCGACTGCCCAAAGCCGGAAGACAACGCCGCCGCAATCGCGGCATTGCTGGACACCTCCATGGTGCGAGGCGGCAAACCCTGCATGGTCTTGAAATACAAATCCGTGTAATACCGCACACCGGAACCGTGCTCGCGCACCATCCATACGCCGTCTGGTTCTCCCGCCAAGACCAGCCGGTCCTCGCACAGGGTGACAC
>ENA-OYWK01001508-OYWK01001508.1-human-gut-metagenome-genome-assembly--contig:-NODE-1508-length-10866-cov-4.103228_pt1 | contig 10866 bp, 6 predicted proteins | sample MGYA00244808_ERZ653392 | MGnify/ENA primary metagenome ERZ653392 (study PRJEB26926, sample SAMN06165125) | human gut metagenome | biome: ENVO:00009003; feature: ENVO:2100002; material: ENVO:00002003...
CGAGATTCCTCTACGTCTCGTGGGCTCGGAGATGTGTATAAGAGACAGTTGATGCAGAGGATGCAAAATTCGACGAGATTATGAAAGAAGTCGTTGCTGTTTGTGCAAAGGTTGAGCCGGACTGCAAAATCTTATTTTAATGAATCAATGGCTGCTGCGTGATGCGGCAGCCATTTCTATCCCAAGGAGAGTAATTTGTGCCTGCGGCATAAAGTCTGCAGGTTACAGAAAGGCATGGTAAATAATATGACAAAGAAACAGAAAAAGATGCTTTACCGCATCATTGTCACATTTCTGCTGTTTGCAGTCCTGATGGTCTGTGAACACACGGGACGGATGGACGGATGGAACAAAATTGTGTTATTTGTGATTTATCTGGTTCCGTATCTGGTCATTGGTTATGATATTGTATACAAGGCGGCACGAAACATCAGCCACGGACAGGTGTTTGATGAGAATTTCCTTATGATGATCGCCACATTCGGAGCGTTTGGCGTAGGTGAATATTCCGAGGCTGTCGCTGTTATGCTGTTTTATCAGGTAGGCGAACTGTTCCAGGGCTATGCGGTTGGAAAATCCCGCCAGTCCATTTCTGATATGATGGACATTTGTCCGGAATATGCCAATATCGAGGAAGACGGAGTTTTAAAACAGGTTGATCCGGATGATGTGGAAGTTGGAAGCATTATCGTAGTGAAACCGGGGGAGCGTATTCCTTTGGACGGTATTGTTGTGGAGGGTGAATCCCTGATCGATACCGCAGCACTGACCGGCGAGTCGGTACCAAGAAGCGCAAAAGCCGGGGATGAGATCATCAGTGGTTGTGTGAACGGAAGCGGAACATTAAAAGTAAAAACAACAAAAGAGTTTGATGATTCTACGGTTGCAAAGATTCTGGAACTTGTGGAGAATGCAAGCAGCAAAAAAGCAAAAGTTGAGAATTTCATCACACGTTTTGCAAAATACTATACTCCGGTTGTCACGATCGGTGCAGTGATCCTCGCAATTCTGCCGCCACTGATTCTTGGCGGCGGATGGGCAGAATGGATTCAGAGAGCATGCATTTTCCTTGTTATTTCCTGCCCGTGTGCGTTGGTGATCTCCGTTCCTTTAGGATTCTTCGGAGGAATCGGTGCAGCGTCTAAGATCGGTGTCCTTGTAAAAGGAAGCAACTATTTAGAGGCAGTGGCAGAGATGACCACAATTGTTTTTGATAAGACCGGAACACTGACCAAAGGCGAGTTTAAAGTGACAGATGTCATCACTGAAAACGGTTCCAAAGAGGAACTGATCGAACTTGCAGCATTGGGAGAGGGCTATTCCAATCATCCAATCGCAAATTCCATCCGTGAAGCTTACGGAAAAGAGCTGGATTTAAACCGTGTGACAAACACAGAGGAAATCGCAGGACACGGAATCAAAGCTGTGATCGACGGAAAAACCGTATTACTCGGAAATGAAAAACTCATGAAGTCAGAGAGTATTTTTTATACACCTTGCAAGAGCATGGGAACAGTTGTTTATGTGGCATGCAATGGAGTATTTGAAGGAGCGGTTGTCATCTCCGATACCATTAAAGATGGAGCAAAAGAGGCAATCCACGACATGAAACAGGTAGGCGTCAGACATACGGTTATGCTGACCGGAGACCGCAAAGAGGCAGCAGAGACAGTGGCACAGACACTTGGTATCGATGAGGTACATGCAGAACTGTTACCGGGTGGTAAAGTAGAGCAGGTGGAAGCACTCTTAAAAGCTGAAAAAGAAAAAGAGCGTCTTGCATTTGTTGGAGATGGAATCAATGATGCTCCGGTACTCACCAGAGCGGACATCGGAATCGCAATGGGAAGCATGGGTTCCGATGCGGCGATCGAAGCAGCGGATATTGTCCTGATGGATGATGATGTGACAAAGATTGCATCGGTTGTTAAGATTGCAAGAAAGACACTCCGCATTGTAAAACAGAACATTGTGTTTGCACTTGCAATAAAAGCACTTGTTCTGATCCTCGGCGCACTTGGTATGGCGAATATGTGGGAGGCCGTATTTGCGGATGTAGGAGTTTCTGTCATCGCAATCTTAAATTCCATGCGTACTTTAAATGAAAAGTAAAAAGAAATATTCATAGTAGTCAAAATAAAAATTCGGATTCTCAGTCAAAAATTGTCAGAAATAAGTTGACTTTATATCTGTAAAAAAGTACTATTTTTGTAGGAGAAAGGATGACATAAATGAGACAGTCCTAAAATAGCAACGGAGAAAGGGAAAATGAACAAGATCCTTGATTTGATTTTTGAAGATGTAAAGAATGAGAATGAAACAAAGAAAACAGCGGTGACACTGCGTATCAGTGCGCTGATCTTCATTGGATATTTTCTCTGCCTTATGGCAGTTTTCTGTGGCATGGGCGACTGGATGAATGTGGGTGGCTGTCTGGTGTGCGGAGTATGCTATGTGTTATCTTTTTACACAACGTACTGGAATCACACAAGAGAGTCAGCGTGGATCTCACAGATACTTATGATCGTGTGGATCATCCTGTTTATTGTGATGTTTGGCTGGGATTGCGGAGTACAGCATTATCTGTTTGCATTTCTTGCGCTGAACTTTACGGTGAGTACTGCAGGAGAGCGGAGAAAAGTGCTGAATGCTGTCGGAGCATGTGCACTCCGTCTGGCTTTGTATGCCTACGCCCGGAATTTTGAACCATACAGCCCGCTGGATCCCGGCATAAGTGTTCTGATACAGATTTTAAATACCATTTTTATTTTTGCGCAGATCACCGCTATTATGATCATATTTACGAAGGATGCCCAGAAAATGGAACAGAAGCTTGTACGGTATAATACAAAATTGCAAAAGATCGCTTCTGTTGACGCACTTACCGGTCTTTGGAACCGCCGGAGCATGTGGGAATATATCCGTGCAGTGGAGTATGATTATGAAATAGGAAATGCAGGCTTTGTATCGATCGCCATTGCAGATATTGATTTCTTTAAAAGGATCAATGATACCTATGGGCATGATGCAGGTGATGAAGTGTTAAAGGCAGTGGCTGAACTTTTCATGGACAAAATGAAAACATATGGAAGGGTGTGCCGCTGGGGAGGCGAGGAGTTCCTGTTTGTATTTTATGGCAGAAACGGCGATGCGGCATATGATGTGTTGCAGGAGATTTATGACGAGATCCACAGGCTGACGGTGTCGTATGAAAATGAGGAGATCCGCATTACCATGACGTTTGGACTGGAAGAGTACGATAAGAACGATGGTATGGAAATGGCGATCCGCAGGGCAGATGAGAAGTTATATCAGGGAAAAGAGACCGGACGCGATAAGATCGTTTATTGAAGCAGGTGGCGTATCTGAAAAAAATATGCATATTATGCAGAAAATACTATGGAATTTTTTGGAAAAATAAGGTATAATATGCTATATTGTGAAAAGGCTTACATGATAACAAGAGAGGAGTTAACGAAAAACAATGGAAGAAAATAAATATCGTTATAATGACATTTCGGAACGATTGCGGAGAATGAATAGAATATATATGGGAGCCACGATCTTTATGGCGGCACTGATTTTGTTGTATCTGTGGATGAAACAGATGAATCATAACATCAAGACGGTGACCGTCTATGGAAATACGGTTCTTTTACTTGCATTTACCGTGGTGAACGCGGTTATTTATTGCAGGAATAAGGCAACAAGCAAGTTAAAAGTGGCGGTAACCATGGAGATGGGAATTGAGTATTTGCTGATTGGTATGCAGACAGATGCGCATTTTATTACCTATATACTGATTGTTTCTCTTGCATTACAGATTCCTTATTATGATAAAAAGGGATTAAGGAGAACCTCAATTGGACTTGGAATTTTATATATCCTTGTGACTGTTGTACAGTCTGTCAAGGGAATTAATGTGATAGATGTGGATACCATCTGTGGTATTTGGGGTGTGCTTGGAATTCTCTTTATCATCGCAAAAATCGGTGATATCACGATTATGTTTAATGATGATGCACTTGGCTCTATCGCAGAAGAACATGAGAAGGAAAAACGGGTACTGGAAGGGGTGCTTGGCATTTCACAATCTATCCAGACAGAATCTGTAAAGAGCGGTGAACTGATCGAAAAGCTGGTTGGCGTGACAGAATCTGTAACAAACAGCATGCAGGAGATTTCAGCTTCTGCCAATACAACCGCAGGCAGCATTGAAGAACAGAGTACAATGACCAATTCCATTCAGGATGCAATTGGTGTAACCGGAGAGAGTTCAAAGCAGATGGTGGATATTGCAATGAATTCCAACGAGAGTATTCAGGAAAATATCCGTGTAATGGAAGAATTAAGGACACAGTCAGAACTGATCACGAATACAAACCACGAAGTGACGACCGCAATGACAAAGCTTCAGAACAAAACAAAAGAAGTGGAAGAGATTGCAGGAATGATCTTAAATATTTCCAGCCAGACGAATCTTCTTGCACTGAATGCATCGATCGAAAGTGCAAGAGCCGGTGAGGCAGGCCGCGGATTTGCTGTCGTGGCAGAACAGATCAGACAGCTTGCAGAGCAGACAAAGAATTCTACGGAGCAGATCACGAGAATCGTCAATGAGCTGAATGAGAATGCCAATGAAGTAGTTTCTTCTGTGGAAGAATCTGTAGAGGCCGTTGAGAGCCAGAATCAGAAGATCGTTGCAGCATCTGAGACATTTGAGATATTGAACCGTAATATGACAGATCTGATCGATCATATCGAGGAAGTAAACCGGCAGGTGGATGGACTTTCTGAGTCTAATAATAAGATCGTGGAAAATATATCCCAGTTGTCTGCTGCAACAGAGGAAGTGACCGCAAGTGCAGAACAGGTACATGGCATGAGTGAACAGAATCTCCAGTTTGCAGAGCAGGTACAGCAGGCAGTAGATAAGATGCGTGCAACGGCAGATGATCTGAAAAAGTATTTATAAGAAAAGAGCTGCAGGATGCAGCCCTAAAGAAAGGAAAAATGTTCCAGAGCGAAGGCGATACCGTCTTCGCTCGCTTTTTTTGTGACAAAGGACACCCGGTCAAAAAGAGAAGCCGGGTATGCATTTCCCATCGCAACACTGTTCGGGAGATAGGAGAGCATCGGAAGATCATTGTTGCTGTCTCCGAATGCATAGGCATCCTCTTTTGACAGATTGTAATGATCAAGGACAAACTGGATTCCGGTTGCTTTGCTGTAGCCGTGAGGGACAAATTCCCGGAATGTGCCGCCCCGGTCAATGCAGTTGAAATGTACGTCGCTGATCTTTCGGAAAGCCTGCAGCTGCTCTTTGTCCTGAAACCAGATAACAAATTTATCACAGATAAAATCCGGTGACTCCAGATCCGTTGGCATTGTATAACCGCGTTTCACGAAAGCGTCATATTGTGCCACGGCATCCGGATGAATGACCGGACGGACCGGATCATAAGCAACCGCAGTGGATGATTCGAAAACAATGTCCACATTGGTGTCTCTTGCTGCTTTTAACAGTTCCATTGTAATTTCATGGGACTGTGTGACATGTAAAAGATTCTTTCCGCCGCAGTAAATATCAGTGCCGCATCCGCAGACAAATCCGTCAAAGCCGACTTCCTGAAAGCGTGGCTCCACGTTCTGGATACATCTTCCGGTATTTAAAAACATCATGTTTCCGTTTGCTCTGGCTTTTCGTATCGCAGTGATGGCACTCTGTGGTATGGAACCGTCGATTTCGGAAGTTAAAGTTCCGTCTATATCAAAAAAAGCTATTTTTTTCATTTGGGATTCTCCTTTTCCATCGTATTTCAAACGATTGCATTGTATAGTATTTCTTGGAAATAGTCAAAGAAAATATGAAAAATCAGTAAATTCGGATACCATAAGCATGAAAAATATGGTAAAATATGTATAACTTTGATGAACACGGAGGTTTCGGATAATTATGGAGCAGGATAACAGTAAAGTGGCCTGGGGGAAAGCCTTAAAACCGATATTTGCATTGTTGCTTGTCATTGTTTTATGGCAGGTGCTTGTATTGGAAATGTTAAAGAATGGAATCATCAGCACGTTGATTGCAGTTGTGCTGGTAAGTGCGGTCAGTGTTGTGATTTTTGGGATCGTATTCTGGGTTGTGAAATCACTGCTGAACCAGTTTCTTACAATAGCCCAGGGAAAAACAGAAGATGAACAGGAGCAGACGAAGATCGGAGAAAAAGCGAAAAAGCTGATGGAGCGTGAGGACGACATCGGATTGATGATGCGTTCCGTACATGATTCCATCAGTTCATTTGCAACTGTGATTTCCGGTATCAAAACAGCAACAGAAGAATTAAAATCTGTATCCGATGATTTTAATAATATCTTTCATGATATGGAAGATTCCTTGAAGATCACACAGGATTCAACGCATACGATCGCAGATAACACTGTGACGCAGGCAGCACAGACGGCAGATATGAAAGAGAAGATCGATGCGATCGGCGATCTGATCGCTATGATTTCCGAGAATGTCGATGCCTTGAATGCAAGTGCAGATAAGATGCAGGAATGTAATGAGTCTGCTGAAAATATTATGGGAGAACTGATCGACATCAGTAAGAAGAATGGGGAAGCGATTGAGAATGTAAGAGAGCAGTCTAAGCTTACCAATGATTCTGCCCAGCAGATCCAGACAGTTACCGATATTATTGCAGATATTTCCAATCAGACCAACCTGCTTGCATTAAATGCAAGTATTGAGGCAGCCAGAGCGGGGGAACACGGAAGAGGGTTTGCCGTTGTTGCAGAGCAGATCCGTACTTTGGCAGATCAGTCCAGAGAATCTACGGAGAGTATTAACCAGCTTGTAGCAGACCTTATGGATAAGGCAAATGTGAGCGTGGAGATCACTGAGAAGGTATCCGAGGCAGTCAGCCTCCAGAATGAGAAGATCGATCAGACAAAGGAGATCTTTACAATATTGAACGGTGAGATCGGTCAGGTCGGAAGTGCGATCGAAGGCATCAGCTCTGAGGTGGAAGAATTAAAGAATCACAGTGATAACATTGAGACGGAGACGGTTTCCCTGAAAGAATTTGCAGCTCAGAATGCGGAGAGTGCACAGATCACGATCGAGCATATGAATGAGTTAGACAGCACAGTCAGCAAGTGCAATGCAGCTACAGAACGTGTGGTTGGAGTATCTGATAAGCTGATCGGTTATGTGCATGAGACAGAGGACAGAAAGAAAATATTACCAATCAAATAATGCATAAAATGAATATTGCGTTGTAAATACAACAGAAAAATAACGATGTTTTTATTACAATCTGTACATACCTCGTAACAAGCGCTGGTGTGCAGGGGTAGCCCCCTGTATATCAGCGTTTTACATTACAACATTTCATAAAAAGGAGATTACACAATATGGAACAGAAAATGTTTTGTTTTCAGTGTGAACAGACTGCGGGATGCAGTGGATGTACAGGAAATGCAGGTGTGTGTGGCAAATCTGCAAATACAGCAAAATTACAGGATGAACTGACCGGAGCATTGATCGGTCTTGCAAAATCCTGTGGAAATAATCCCAAAACAGAAAATACCGACCGTATTATCATCGAAGGTTTATTTACAACGATCACGAATGTGAATTTCAATGATGAGACTTTAAAAGAGATGATCGCAAAAGTCAAAGCAGAGAAAAATAAAATTGTACCGGATTGCAGTGCCTGTCAGAATCCATGTGGCAACACAGACGATTATGACATGAACAATCTGTGGAATGACAATGAGGATATCCGCTCTTTAAAATCACTGATTTTATTTGGAATCCGTGGTATGGCAGCTTACGCTTACCATGCGATGGTGTTGGGCCACACTTCGGACGAAGTGAACAGCTTCTTTTACCGCGCATTATCTGTGATCGGTTATGACATGGATATGGATCTTCTGCTTCCGGTCGTACTCGAAGTGGGAGAGAAAAATCTGATCTGTATGGAACTTTTAGATAAGGCAAACACGGAGACATTTGGGACACCGACACCAACCACAGTTCCATTGTCCGTAGAAAAAGGCCCATTTATTGTGATCACTGGACATGATCTTTATGACCTGAAACTGTTATTAGAGCAGACAAAGGATAAAGGAATCAATATTTACACCCACGGAGAGATGCTCCCGGCACATGCTTATCCGGAATTGAAGAAATATCCGCATTTAAAAGGAAATTTTGGAACTGCATGGCAGAACCAGCAGAAGGAATTTGATCATCTTCCGGCACCAATCCTTTATACAACAAACTGTCTGATGCCGGTAAAACCAAGCTATGCAGACCGTGTATTTACGACAGAGGTGGTTTCTTATCCTGAGATGGTTCACATAGGGGAAGAAAAAGACTTTACCCCGGTCATTGAGAAAGCATTAGAACTTGGCGGCTATGAAGCTGACCGTGAGATGACAGGGATCAATGGCGGTAAGACGGTCATGACCGGTTTTGGACATGGAACCGTGTTAGGAGTTGCAGATCAGGTAATCGATGCTGTGAAATCCGGAGCAATCAGCCACTTTTTCTTAGTGGGTGGCTGTGATGGAGCAAGAGTTGGAAGAAACTACTATACGGAATTTGTAAAACAGACACCAAAGGATTCTGTCATTCTCACGCTTGCCTGTGGAAAATACCGTTTTAATGACCTTGATCTTGGAACCATCGGCGGACTTCCAAGAATTATGGATATGGGACAGTGTAACGATGCTTATAGTGCAATCAAGGTTGCAATTGCGCTCGCAGAAGCGTTTGACTGCAACGTGAACGAACTTCCACTTTCCATGGTATTGTCCTGGTATGAGCAGAAAGCAGTCTGCATTTTACTGACGCTTCTGCATCTTGGGATTAAAAATATTTATCTCGGACCAACCCTGCCGGCGTTCATCTCACCGAATATTTTGAATTATCTGGTAGAAAATTATCAGATTTCTCCGATCAGCACTCCGGAGGAAGATCTGAAAAAAATACTTGGCTGATTGAAGTCTGCCATTTGTATTCGAACATAGAGTGTGCTAGAATAAGGCTGTTGCACTGTGAAAAGTGTGTCAGCCTTATTCTGCGTGTGTCTGATGGCAGATTTTGCACAAAAGAGATAAGGCGGAAGTTTTATTTGACAGTACAAGAGGAGATTTTTATGGAAAAAGAGACAGAAAAACAGAATCTTGGGAGTGGCAGCATTCCCGGTTTAATGATAAAACTGGCGGTGCCTACAATTATCGCACAGCTTGTAAACCTTCTATATAATTTGGTTGACCGTATTTATATCGGACATATCCGCGAGGTGGGGGATATTGCACTGACCGGACTCGGGTTATGTTTTCCGGTACTTATGATGGTTACGGCATTTGCAATGCTCATCGGTTCCGGTGGCGCACCGAGAGCCGCAATTTATATGGGAAAAGGGGACAATGAGACAGCGGAGCGTATTCTTGGAAACAGTGTGACAAGCCTGATCGTAATCTCGGTTGTGCTGACCATCTTTCTGGAAGCAGTCGCGGAGCCGATTCTGTGGATGTTTGGCGCGAGTGAGAAAACCTTGCCATTTGCATTGGGATATATGCGGATCTATGTGGCGGGGAGTATTTTTGTCATGATGACGCTGGGATTGAATATGTTTATCACAACACAGGGATTTGCAAAGATCAGTATGAAGACAGTTCTGATCGGAGCAATTTGCAATATCATTCTTGATCCTTTATTTATTTTTGCATTTCATATGGGCGTAAAGGGCGCGGCCGTTGCAACGATTCTCTCACAGGCAGTTTCCGCCGTGTGGGTGTTTTCTTTTTTGAATGGAAAACAGACAAAACTTCGTATCCGAAAAGAATACTTAAAAGTACAGCCGCAGATCATTCTTCCGGTCATGGGACTTGGTCTGGCACCATTTGTCATGAATATTACGGAGAGCCTTATAAACATTGCATTTAATGCGTCCCTGTCGAAATACGGCGGAGATGTGGCAGTGGGAGCGATGACGATCCTTGCAAGTATTATGCAGTTACAGTTCATGCCGGTGCAGGGGCTTGGACAGGGCGCACAACCGCTTATCAGCTATAACTATGGCGCGGCAAAGGTTGACCGTGTGAAAAAGACGATTCGCATTTTGATCGTGGTAAGTCTCATTTACACGATGGCATTCTGGCTGTTTGTAGAGTGTTTCCCGGGGGTTTTTGTACAGCTGTTCAACAGCAGTTCCCCGGAATTGTATGAGATGACGACGTGGGCTGCCCGGATTTATATGGGCATGACCGGTATCTTTGGAATCCAGATGGCGATCCAGCAGACGTTTATGTCGCTTGGACAGGCAAAACTTTCCTTATTCATTGCATGTTTAAGAAAAATCATCTTGTTGCTCCCACTGATCTATCTGATGCCGATGTTCATTGAGAACAAAGTGTTTGCAGTGTTTTTAGCAGAGCCTGTTTCGGACTTTATTTCGGTTGCAGTGGCTTCCACACTGTTTTTATGTAATATAAAAAAGATTCTGGCAAAGGCGTAAGAATATGACAAAAGATCTGACACAGGGGAAAATTACTCCATTACTTGTAAAATTTACGATACCACTTTTATTTGGAAACATTTTTCAGTTGATGTATAACTCAGTGGACAGCATTATCGTCGGTCAGCTTGTGGGAAAAGAGGCATTGGCGGCGGTCGGCACAAGCAATCCACTGATGACACTTGCAATTTTGTTTGTGAACGGCATGTGTATCGGGGCTTCCATTTTGATGGGAACCCAGTACGGCGCAAAGAAAATGGATGTTTTAAAGCGGCAGATCAGCACGACGATGATTGCAGGAATTGTGTTCTCCATTGCGGTCACGTTGTTT
>ENA-OYWK01001517-OYWK01001517.1-human-gut-metagenome-genome-assembly--contig:-NODE-1517-length-10796-cov-10.711666_pt1 | contig 10796 bp, 10 predicted proteins | sample MGYA00244808_ERZ653392 | MGnify/ENA primary metagenome ERZ653392 (study PRJEB26926, sample SAMN06165125) | human gut metagenome | biome: ENVO:00009003; feature: ENVO:2100002; material: ENVO:00002003...
GCAGGGCCTTGCTGCACTGGCCGCTCACGACGGCGTCGCAGGCGGGCAGGGCCATATCGGGATAATCTACGCTGGCGGTGCTGTGGGTGCCGAAGTCGATGTACTCCAGCCCCAGCTCGTCCAGATGAGCCTTGACGGCTTCTTTCAGTTCAAATCCGCCGTGGTCAGCGGCGAGAGCAATGGGTTTTGCCATGGTCTTAGTCCTTTCCATTATCCGTTTTGACGTTCTGGGCGGCTTCGGCGGCAAGGCGCTCGGCGCGTTCCCGCTCGGCCTGGCTCAGCCGGTGGTAATCCGGCAGAAGGGCTTCGGGCAGGACGGCTTCGCCCCGCTCGGCCATCTGCTTTGCCACCAGCGCAACGGCTGCGGCCCGCCCGCCCCGCAGGGCAGGCGGCACACAGAGCACACCCGGAACATTGCTGTATTTATTATAGCACAGAGATGCGCCATCACCAACAAAAAACAGGGGCTTTTTGCAATTTTCTACAAATTGGGCAAGGTCAGCCACGGCGCGGGCGTCGTCGTCCAGCAGCCGTGCGTGGGTGGCCAGGTCGAACGCGGCGCTGTATACCTGTGCGCGGCGGGCATCCAGTGCGCAGAGCACGGTGCCCTCGCCGGTGTGGGCTGCGGCCAGCGCTTCCAGCGTCGAGACCGGGGCGCAGAGCGTTTCGCGCGGGAAGGCAAGGCCCTTGACCGCAGCTAGCCCGATGCGCAGGCCGGTGAAGCTGCCGGGGCCGGCATTGACGCCAAACAGGTCGATGTCCTTGCAGCCCAGGCCGCAGAGCCGGAGGCAGCCGTCGATGAGGGGCATCAGCGTCTCGCTGTGGGTCATCCCGGCATCCAGATAGCACTCATACAGCAGGCGGTCGCCCTGCATCAGGGCCACGCCGACGGTCTTTCCGGCGGTGTCCACGGCTAAAATGTTCATAGTTCGACCCCCTCGATGGTGATGCGGCGGGTGGTATCGTTCAGCCGCTCGATGTGGATGCGGATCGGGTCTTCCAGCGCCAGCAGGTCGGCGAAGTTCTCGCTCCACTCGGCGGCGACGATGGCCCCCTGATCCAGATAATCGTAGAACCCGGCCGCGCACAGGTCGTTCTCGGTGGAGATGCGGTAGAGGTCAAAATGTGCGAACGGGCGCGGGCCGCGGTAATAGTTCACGATGGCAAAGGTGGGGCTGCTGACCGGGTCGGTGCAGCCAAGGCCCTCGGCCAGGCCCTCGCAGAAAGCGGTCTTGCCTGCGCCGAGACCGCCGGTAAACGCGATGAGGGAGCCGTCCGGCAGGGCAGCGGCCAGCCGCCTGCCCAGTGCCACGGTCTCCTCTCGCGAAGTCGTGATAAATTGAGACATAAGATGCACTCCCATCTGGAGGCTCAATCCGCCCCGGCGGACCGAAGGCGGGACTGAGGGTTTGAAAAAGAGGATGGCAGATTTCTGCCATCCCCCAGTATACTATAAATCGCCTCAAAGTGCAACGCTTACGCGGCCTGCTGCACGGGCGTCTCGTCGGCAGGCTCTTCGACGATGGGCAGGGCCGCATCGGCATCGCCCAGCAGCATGGTGTAGGCCGCCGCCGCATGGGGGCGTTTGCCGCCCTGCGCGGTGTACCAGACGAGGTCGTCTGTGCCATAGGTCGCCTGCGCGTGTGCTACGGCCTGCCCGATGCTCTGCCCCAGGATGAGGTAGTTGACCGTGTCCCACAGCATGCTGCGGGAGTAAACGGTGTAGACATTGTTGACATAGCCCACCACAGCGGAGGCTCCGCCTGCCAGCAGGGCGTTTGCCATCGAGAGGTCGATGCTGTCGTCCACACCCAGGAACTCGCAGGTCTCGGAGTAGACGAGGGTGTCCTTCAGCTGGCCGAAGCGGTAGGCATTCTTGAAGAAGCTCGCCGTGACGCAGTACCGGCCGTTGATCTTGATGACCCGGTGGGTCAGCAGGTCAAAGCCGTAGAAGAGGTCCCGCGTCATGCTGGATTCCTCCGTCAGCAGGATGACCGGTTCGGTGCGCAGCTGCCGGAACAGGCCGCGCGCGTAGGTGTAGTAGGCACCATGGGCGCTCAGGATGCACAGGTCGTACCGGTCCATCCGGCGCAGGTCTGCCACTGTGACCATCGTGTCGATGCGGGTGTTCAGCCCCATGGCCGTCCAGAAGCCTTTCATATAAGAGTAATAAGGATAGCGGGAGCTGTTGACCGTGTTGTCGAAGGCATAATAGATCATGGCCGAACCAAGATTTCCGCGGGGGGCATTGGACATCTCCTGCAGATCGACCGAGGGCGTCTGGGAGAGGGTCATGGCGGCGTTTTCCTCCTCCGGGTCATCCACGAGGATGCCGCCCTGCACACCGCAGCTGTAGGAAAAGCTGACCATGCCGTTCGCTTCGTCTATGTAGATCGAGCGCACCGAAACAAGGCCCTGTTCCGCCAGCTGCTGGAGCTGGGCCTGTGCAGCGGCAAAGCGTTCAGCGCGGGAAAGCGCAGCAAAATCGCCGCTGTCCGTCAGGGCCGCAACGGCGCTGTCCGCCTCCTGCATCTGGGCCGCATCCTCGCGGGTCAGGGTGTTGGAAACGGCCAGGTCGTCCGCACCGGCTGCCAGTGCGGCAGTGGGGAAGAGGGCAGCGAGCAAAAAGCTCAATGCGCAGAGCGCAGATAAAAATCGTTGAACGGGTGCTTTCATGCAAAAAGTCCTCCAGAGGGCCTGCCGGTCGGCAGGGCTTCCACGTCCATTGTAGAGGGTCTGTTCCGCTTTGTCAAGGCCGGTCGGCAGGATTTTGCAAAGCTGTCACAGCCGCACGAAAAATCTGTGAAAAATACACCCCGTCTTGCGCAGAATCACGCATTGCTGTATAATACACTAAAATGGGGGAGCAGCGGAAAAAAGCTCCCACTGCTGGAACACGAAAGGGCGGTGCTTCTTTGGAGAGCATTCAACGATATTTCAAACGAACGGATAAAGTGTACCTGCTGCTGTGCATTTTCAGCAGCGTAATGGCCTGTGTGGCGCTGTCGTCCTGGGCGGCGAAGCAGGGCAATGGATTTGCCGTGGATGAGATCACGGGCCAGATCACCGGCATCGGCGACTACCGCCGCGCGCTGGTGCAGGGCGTTTCGGCCCTCATCGGCATCATGGTGGCGCTGCTGCTGTCCAATGTCGACTACCGCAGCCTCGTCAAGGTGTGGCCGGTGCATGTAGCCCTGACCTGGGGTCTGGTGCTGCCGACGCTGTTCATCCGGAACGTGACCGTCGGCCCGCTGACCATCGGCTACAATGCAGGCGACACCGACAACTACTCCTGGTACAAGCTGGGCGGCTTCACCCTGCAGCCCACCGAGCTGGCCAAGATCAGCTTCATCCTGACCTTTGCGATGCACCTGAACAATGTGCGGGGGCGCATCAACGAGCCGAAGGAGCTGGGCAAGCTGCTGCTGCATCTGGCCGTCCCCATCCTCATCATCCATGTGCAGGGCGACGACGGCACGGCCATCATCTATGCCATCATCGGGTGCAGCATGATGTTTGCGGCGGGCCTGAGCTGGAAGTATATCATCGGGGCACTGGCGGCAGCGGGCATGGCGATGGCGGCGGCCTTTGCCTTTTTCAGCGATAAGATCGGCAAGGGCTACCAGTGGTACCGCATCCTGGCTGTGCTGGACCCGGAGAACAAGACCGGCTGGGCCCCCAGCGAGGCCATCTGGAAGAACATCATCTACCAGCAGCAGCGCGGCGAGATCGCGCTGGGCAGCGGCGGCATCTTCGGCAACGGCCTCTTTGGCGGCGGTTATTACAGTGTGCCCAACGCCCACAACGACTTCATCTTCAGCTGGATCGGCAACGTGACCGGCTTTGTGGGCTGCTGCGTGGTGCTGGGGGTGCTGTTCGCCATCGTCATCAAGACCTTTCTGACCGGTGCCCGCAGCGAAGATCTGCTGGGTACCTTCATCTGCGCCGGCATCGGCGGGGCGCTCATGGCCCAGATCGCGGTCAATGTGGGGATGAACCTGCGCGTCCTGCCCGTCATCGGCGTCACCCTGCCGTTCTACTCGGCGGGCGGCAGCTCGGTGATGATGCTGTATATCTGCGTCGGGCTGGTGCTGTCGGTCTATATCCACAATACGAAAAAACTGTTTGGTTGATTAGGAAAAAGGAAAAGAGAGTTTATGGAAACATCTGCGGAAATGACCCTGCGGGAAAAAGTGATGAAGTACGTCAAGCAGTACGTCCTCATCACACTGAGCATCTCCATCATGTCGGTGGGCGTGTACTTCTTCAAGTTCCCCAACAACTTCGTCTTTGGCGGCGTGACCGGTACGGCGGCTCTGGTGGCCAAGCTGACCCCAATGTCGGCCTCGGCTTTCTCCTCGGCGGCGAACCTCGTGCTGTTGGTGGTGGGCCTCATCTTTCTGGGCAAAGAGTTCGCCATGACCACGGGCTATGCGACCTTTGTGATGTCGGTGGAGCTGATGGTTTTTGAAAAGCTCTGCCCCCTCAGCGGCCCGCTGTCCGACCAGCCCATGCTGGACCTGCTCTTCGCCATTGCGCTGCCGGCCATCGCCTCGGCACTGCTGTTCAATGTGGGCGCGTCGTCCGGCGGCACCGACATCATCGCCCTCATCGTGGAAAAATACACCCACATCCACAGCATCGCGGTCGCGCTGTTCATCACAGACCTGTTCATGGTCATCGCGGCTTGCTTCGTCTTCGACCTGTACACGGCACTCTATTCCTTCGTGGGTCTGACGGTCAAGTCGCTGGTCATCGACGCTGTGCTGGAAAAGATCAAGATGTGCAAGGCCATCCTCATCGTCTGTGATGAAAAGAAACCCATCTGCGATTTCGTCATGCGCAAGCTGATGCGCGGTGCGACCTATACGCCCTGCTTCGGTGCCTACACCGATAAGCCCCACTACATCATCTACACCACCCTCACCCGCCACGAGGCCGACCAGCTGCAGGAGTTCATCCACAAAGAGCATCTGAACGCTTTCATGTCCATGCTGAGCACCACCGAGGTCTTCGGCAAGGGCTTCAACCACGCATAAGAGAAAATAATCCTCCGGACGCTGATGCAGTGCGCTGCACCGGCGTCTTTTTTCGGCCGCGATCCGGTGGGCCGCTGAATCGATATGTACCACATCGAGGATGGAAGCGTAGAGTTTCTATAAGGACCAGACAAGGGGAAGGCACAACGCCTTCCCCTTGCTTGTTTTTGCCGGTTATAGTATACTGACCCTGAAATCAAAACAGCGGAGGGGACAACGATGGTACAGGTAGATCTCATCACTGGCTTTCTGGGAGCCGGAAAGACCACATTTTTGCGCCGGTACGCGGCATATCTGGTGGCACAGGGGCACAATGTCTGCATTCTGGAAAACGACTTCGGCGCCGTGAACGTGGACGCCATGCTGGTGCAGGACCTTCTGGGCGACCACTGCGAGATCGAGACGATCAGCGGCGGGTGCGACTGCGACACCCACCAGCGCCGGATGCGCACCAAGCTCATCTCCATGGCGATGCGCGGCTTTGACCGGGTGCTCGTGGAACCGAGCGGCATTTTTGACGTGGACGAGTTCTTCGATGTCCTGCGGGACGACCCGCTGGACCGGTGGTATCAGCTGGGCAATGTCATCGCCATCGTAGATGCGCTGCTGCCGGAGACCCTCTCGGCGCAGGCCGATTATATCCTGGCGTCCGAGGCGGCCAACGCAGGGAGGGTGGTGTTCAGTCGGAGCCAGCTGGCCGACGCTGCGGACATGCAGGCCGCACAGGAACATCTGCGCCGTGCACTGACCGCCTGCAAGTGCAGCCGGAGCTTCCAGCCCGGCGAGTTTCTGACCAAAGACTGGGCCGACCTGACGGATGCCGACTTCGCGGCCCTCGACTGCTGCGGCTATCGGCAGGCCAGCTGCGAAAAGCTGCATTTTGACGAGCACAGGGCCTTTGGTTCGGCCTATTTCCTGGAATTGGGCCTGCCGCGGGAGCAGCTGGAACGGAATATCCCGTCGCTGTTCACCGACCCCGCCTGCGGCCATGTGCTGCGGGTGAAGGGCTTCGTGCGGGATGCAGGCGGCTGGGTGGAGCTGAACGCCACCGCCGACGGCCTGACCGCTGCGGGCATTCCCAATGGGCAGGAGGTGCTCATCGTCATTGGCGAGGGGCTGGAGAAGGAGAAGATCGAAGAGAAGCTGAAACGGTGAGGTCTGGCCCTCTCAGACGCTTCGCGTCAGCTCCCCCAGTGGGAGGCGGATGATCGCTCTGGCTCCATGGGGGTGGTTCTGTTCGAACACGGCAGTTCCGCCGTGGGCGGCGGCGATCTGCTCCACGACATGCAGGCCGAGGATATGGGGAGCATCCTCAGAGGATTCCGGCTCTTTGAGCGCGGCCAGCACGGCGGGCGGGTAGCCGACGCCGTCGTCGGTGAAGGTCAGGCAGAGCTGACGGCTGCGGACCTCGGCACACAGGCAGATGGTCACCGGCTGCGGGTTGTGCCGGACGCTGTTGCTGAGCAGGTTTTCCACCAGCCGCCCCAGAAGGGCGGGGTCTGCAGAGATTTGGGCCTGTTCGGCATCGAGGGTCTGGGTCAGCGAGAGGTCGCACTGGTCGGCCAGGGGGCTGTCGCAGAACTGGGCCACCAGCTGCCGCAGCAGCGGGCCGACGGTCAGCAGCTCCCGCCGGAGGGGCTGGGCTCCATATTGGAGCTTGCTGGTCAGGTTCAGATCGTCGATGAGGGTGCGCAGCCGCTCGCTCTGGGTGCGGATGCCACCGGCTTTCTGCCGTGCCGGGGCGGGCAGGGCTGCATCCTGCTCCAGCTGCTCGGCCCAGCCTAAGATCAGCGCCAGCGGGGTGCGCACATCGTGGCTGACGCCCGCGATCCACTGGGTGCGGGCATTGTCCCGCCGGGCAAGGGCCAGCAGTTCTCTGGCACCCCGCCAGCTGAGCAGAAAGCAGACGGCCAGTTCGGCCGCCAGCATCCCAAGCAGGCAGGGGAGGAGGAACCCGGCAACGTCGGTCAGCATCCCCGGCGAGGCGTAGGCCGTGTACTTCCACATGCTGCCCGGCTCCGTACCGGCCACGAACAGCCCGTAATCCTCTGTCCAGCAGAAGACCGGGTAGTCGTCCAGATACCAGCGCGAGAACCGGGCTACATCGCTGGAGGTGTAGCGGCGGTCGAGCGTCCGGGGCAGTGCATAGCTCCAGATCACCCGGCCGTCGGCGTCCAGCACCATGGCCCAGGAGTAACCGTCCATCCATTCTTCGGGGGTGTGCTGCGGGCCGAAGGCAAGGCCGTCGGCAGTCTGCACCATGGAATCGGCAATGTTGCTGTAAGAGTATTCCCGCTGGGGGCGCTGCCCTTCCCGCCAGAGCACCCAGCCCAAAACGCTGGTGCCCAGCATGAACATCAGCAGCACGATGCCCACCGCCGCCAGCAGATACCGCCGGAGAAGGCGCGAAAAGGTTTTCATGAGCGTACCTCCCCGGCCAGTTTGTAGCCGATGCCCCGCACGGTGCGCAGAAACTGCGGCCTGCCGGGCAGGGGCTCCAGCTTTTCGCGCAGGTGGCGGATGTGGACGTTCAAACTGTTTTCACAGCCGTAGTAATCCGCGCCCCAGACGGCTTCGCACAGGGCGTCATAGGTCACGATGTGGCCCCGATTCTCGGCCAGCTTGCGCAGCAGAGCCAGTTCGGTGGCGGTCAGGGGCAGGGCGGAACCGTCCGGAAGCTGGACCAGTGCATCGTTGAGCTGGACGATGCGGTCCCCCAGTGTCAGCTGCTGCGAAGCGCCCCGCGCCAGCTCGGTGCGGTAGACCCGCTGCAAAATGTGCTGCACCCGCAAAAGAAGCTCCTGCATGAGGAAGGGTTTGGTCAGATAATCGTCTGCGCCAAGGCCCAGCCCGAACAGCCGGTCTGCATCGGCATCCCGTGCGGAGAGGAACAGCGCCGGGACATCCGCTCTGGCCCGCAGTGCCCGGAACAGCGAAAAACCGTCGCCGTCCGGCAGGTTGATGTCCAGCACCATCAAGTGGGGCGGTGCGGCGTCGAAGGCAGCCCGCGCAGCGGCACAGGTGGCTGCGGTGCGGATGTGGTGATACCCGGCCCCGCTCAGCTGTTCGCAGAGCAGGCGGAGCAGGTCCGGGTTGTCGTCCACCAGAAGAAGTTCGGCATCATAGATGGAAGTCATAGCGTTCGTGTTCCTTTGTGCGTTTTTTCTTCACTATACCACAAATGGCCCGGCAGAGCAGCGCTTTGCCGAAAATTTAAGGCCAAATTAAGCTCGGCTTCCGGGTGGATTAAGGCAGCGGGTGTATCCTGAACGTGTTCCGAACAACAGGGAACACGAAAAGGAGCGGATAGCATGAAATTTGTGATCGAAACGCACGACCTTTGCAAAAGCTACCATGGTCGCCCGGTGGTGGACCATTTGAACCTGACCGTCCCGGAGGGCTGTGTCTACGGCTTTTTAGGCCCCAACGGTGCGGGCAAATCCACCACCATGAAGATGCTGCTGGGGCTTGTGCACCCCACCGGCGGCAGCGTGGAGCTGCTGGGGCGCACCCTGAACGAATCGAGCCGCATTGCTCTGCTGCGGCAGACCGGCAGCCTGATCGAATCACCGTCTGGCTATCTCCACCTGACGGCGCGGGAGAATCTGGCCATCGTGGCCGACCTGAAGGAGGTGGAGCGCCGGGACATCGACCGGGTGCTGGAGATCGTACACCTGACCAAAGACGCTGACCGGAAGGTGGGGCAATATTCCCTTGGCATGAAGCAGCGGCTGGGCATTGCCATGGCGCTGCTGGGCAGCCCTAAACTGCTGATTTTAGACGAGCCCACCAACGGTCTGGACCCGGCGGGCATTCAGGAGATGCGCAGCCTCATCGCCGCCATGCCGCAGACCACCGGAGCTACCGTGCTGATCTCCAGTCACCTGCTGGGCGAGATCGAGCAGATGGTGGATCAGGTGGGCATCCTGAACCACGGCAAACTGCTGTTCGAGGGCTCCTTGCAGCAGCTGCAAAAACACAGCCGGGGCGGCATTCTGCTGCGGGTGCTGGATGTGTCCAAGGCCCTTGCCGTGCTGAACGAGCAGGGGATGCAGGCAGCAGCCCGGACGGAGGAGCCGGACGTCGTTCTGCTGCCGCCGCAGGACGATGCCGCGCTGGCGGCACTGGTCTGTGCGCTTGCCGAACGCGGGGCAGGTGTCGTGGGGCTGACGGCCCAGACAAAGAGCCTTGAGGATATCTTCCTCAGCCTGACCCAGAACAGCGGGGAGGTGGCGTAAGATGGCAGCTTTCCGTGCAGAACTGCAAAAAGCCCACCGTCGGCACGACCTTGCTCTCTGCCTGCTCATCCCCGGCATTGTCGTGCTGTGGGTGGGCGGCCTTGCCCCGGCAGACCCGGAGGAGCTTGCCAACGGTTACAGCGCCCTGCTTTACAGCCTGCCCGTCATTGAGGCCATTCTGATGCCGGTGATGATGGCAGTGCTGGCCTCCCGGCTGTGGGATATGGAGATCAAAGGCAACACCGCCAAGCTGCTCTACACCCTGCAAAGCCGGCGCAGTCTGTTTGCAGGCAAGGCGGTCTTTGGAGTGCTGGAAGTTCTGCTGGTCACGGTGCTGGAGCTGGCCTGCGTTCCGGTGCTGGGGCGCATTCATGGTTATACCGAAGCCTTTCCCACCGGGCAGCTGGTCTATCTGTTCGTCTGCACGCTGGCGGTGGACGCAATGCTCTTCTTTGGAGAATTTCTGCTGATGCTGTGGGGAGGCAATCCCCTGCCGGCGCTCTGCGTGGGCATCGTAGGGGCGCTGGTAGGGCTGTTCTCTGGCTTTATGCCGCCGCTTGCCAGTTATTTTGTGCCCTTTGGGTACTACATTCCTCTGAGCGCCTACGAAGTGGCGAACTGGGACAAGGCCACCCACACCGTCACCTACGGCACCCGCCCCTTCAACTGGGGGCTGTTGGCCTTCACCCTTGCGCTGGGCGCTGTGCTGTTTGCCCTTGCGTGGCGCAAGGTACAGGACGAGGAGGTATAAAACCATGCTGAAACGCTGCATTTTTGCGGAGAACCGCAAGCTCCACGCATCCCCCATCTGGGCCATGTTCTTTGTGCTGCCCATTCTTTCCGCCACCTATGGCACATTCAATTATCTGCAAAATCTTGAGATCCTCACCGACGGCTGGTACAGCCTTTGGACCCAGCACACCATGTTTTATTCCATGCTTTTCTTCCCTGCCATGGTAGCCACCTATGCTGCCTACTTGTGGCGGCTGGAACATCTGGGGCACAACTGGAACCTTATCATGGCAAGCCCGGTACCGCCGCTGGACCTGTTTGCCGCAAAGTTTGCGGTGGTGATAAAGCTGGCGCTGCTGACCCACGGCTTTGTGTTCGCGCTGTTCGTGTTCTGCGGCAAGATATTTGCCCACCTGCCCGGCTGGCCGCCGGTTCGGCTGCCGCTCTTTCTGCTGCGGGGGTTGCTGGGCGCACTGGCCGTCATTGCCGCGCAGCTGGTGCTGGCCATGGTCATCCGCAGCTTTGCTGTGCCCATTTTTCTGGGGTTGCTGGGCGGCATTACCGGCATCTTTATCAGCTCCAAGGGTCATGGGCTGTTGTGGCCCTATTCCCTGATGCAGCTCGGCATGAACTCCAACAAAAGTGCGGATGCTCTGGCTGGCAGCTACGGGCTGTTTGCAGCCAGCTGTCTGGGGTGGCTGGTGGTGTTCTTTCTGCTGGCACATCTTCTGCTGCGCAGATGCTGTCTCTTATACACATCTGACGCTGCCGACGACTTAATAGGTGT
>ENA-OYWK01001519-OYWK01001519.1-human-gut-metagenome-genome-assembly--contig:-NODE-1519-length-10786-cov-6.073339_pt1 | contig 10786 bp, 8 predicted proteins | sample MGYA00244808_ERZ653392 | MGnify/ENA primary metagenome ERZ653392 (study PRJEB26926, sample SAMN06165125) | human gut metagenome | biome: ENVO:00009003; feature: ENVO:2100002; material: ENVO:00002003...
GCGTCAGATGTGTATAAGAGACAGTATTAGTATATACTAATTTTTTCAAACTTTCAAGCTTAATGTGTACTATAGTATACTTTTTGTTCACTTTTGTTTACTATAAGAGACAAAAAGAGCCAGCCGGCTATCTTTTTGATAGCCGACAGACTCTCTAAATCCTGCCTGTTCCTTTTTCTTTTAACTGTTTTACCTGCTTTTTCCAAGATATCCAGGCATCGGTACATTCCCACGTTCCTCGATTTTCTCCCTGTACTCCAGGTACTGATCCTCCGGCAGATCCATTAAATCTTTGAGTGAATCAAATGCCTCATCAAAATCAACAGCATGCTTCAGCATATATTTTTCCAGCATTTTCAACACTGCCAGCTCCTGACCTTCCTGTCGGCCTTCCTCTCGGCCTTCCTCTCGGCCTTCCTCTCGGCCGGCAAGTCTTTCCTGTTCCATTAATTCACACATCGCTGTCACCTCTTTCTGTTCTGTTTTAAACAGGATTACTCTGTCTGACAGTTTTGGACAAATATCTTTCTTCCCATTACTGTCTACAAAATATTCCATCAGTTCTGCCACAGGCGTTCCGTCTTTCGCCTTTGCATTCACATAAATCTCAGTCTGGCCATTTTCAACAACCTGGCCGGTCTCCCGTACTACTCTGTCCACATGATACATTGCATGATTTCCATGAAACACATCGAATTTTGAGATAAACACAATTTTTACATCCGGCAGCTCTTTATAATCTTTTCCTGCCTGCATGGTATGCATACTTGCCAATGCCCCATTATATCTTACCCGTTTCTGATGGTCATCATCATCCGCTTTCTGTACCTCTATATTGTAGTATCTTCCATCTTTGTCTCTGCACAGTACATCCAGCACCACAGATTTCCCGGCTACATTCTTAATAGATGCCTGTGGAATGCATTCGATTACCTGCAGACCGGAATCTTCCAGGATAATCCGCAGAATTTCTTCGCATACCTCTTTGTCCTCCATCATTTTCTGAAAAAACACATCATCCATTACATTAAACTTTGCAACTTTTCTGCGTTTTTCCTCTAAAGTCATCTCACTGACCCGCTTGTACTTTTCCATAGGTTTCATCCTTTCTTAGAAATATTATAATAGTTTTCCTTTTTTCTGTCAAATCATTCCTCCTTCTTCTGCATATCTTCCGGCAGTTCCAGCAGGCTTTCCCGGTACTTCCGGATCTTTTCCCTCTGCATTTCTGCCTCTTTCTCATAATCAATCCATTCTCCGCCGTCCTTCGGCATTGCCATGCCGTTCTGGTAACGGATGGATGGATGTGGTTTTAACGTCATCTTAACATATCGCAGGTAGAGTGTCATGCTGACTTCTCTTTCCTGTCTTTTTCCTTTAATCGTCACCGTGTAAATCTTGTCATAAGTCATGGTTGTCGGCAACGTAATTTCAAGATTATCCGTAACAGTTGCCGCCGGCTGCAGTGCATGTGTCACATCCTCCACTCCCAGGGCATTTAAGTCATCATCAAAGTCATAGGTTACTTCTGTCAGATAACCGCTTAAATACACTTCAAACCAGGTACGCATATCTCCATACTGGATATAGGAAAGCACCTGTGTATCATCGTATACGGTTGTTTTATCGTACCGCCATTCCTTTCCACTGATTCCGGTAGACGGCTGTATCCGGAAGGTATGTTTTGCCGCATTTCCGGCATTATCCTCTGTAATCAGGGTATAATACATCTCATCCGAAACAAAATCATCCTGGAAAGTATAGTTCAGTTCCGCATGGGAGCCGCTGATACTGTCCGCTGTTTTCAACAGATTCAGTGAATCCGCCGTCCCATCCTTATCGGAAGAATACAGATTCATATATTGGATGCCGGAACCGCCTTCATCATCTGCGTGTAAAGACAATGGCAGTGTGCCGTCTTCCTGGAAACTATAATTTTCCGCATTGTCCAGTGTCGGGACTGTCTTATCAATCAGACAGTTAATCTTCAGCCTGGCTTCATTTCCACTGTTATCTGCAGCAATCAGATGCAGCTTCGTGATGCCTTCATCCCTTACACGCCAACGGATAAAGGAAGTATGCTGTCTCAGCTCATTCCCCTGGTCATCCTTCAGCACAATGTTCTTCAGTCCGCTTCCCAGGTCTTCTGCATAATAGACAAAAGTCACTTCTTCGTTTGTCCAGCCGTAAGTTACTTCATCTTCCGTAATGACATTTCCATCCGGATCCTCGAACTGCGGCGGTTCTTTATCCACCCAGCAGGCATACAATGTGATTTCATCCTCAGCCGTGAGGCTGTTCACTACCTCGCCGTCCGCAAAAGATGTTCCTGTTCCATCCGCTGCAGTATTCCAGTTTTCAAACTGATAACCGGTCTTTCCGTACTGATTCCTGGAAAGTGCTGCCGGTGTGCCATAGATCATGGACTGATTCTCCATACTTCCGGAGTCTGCACCGTTTCCGTCAAACCGGATCTGATAGGTTTTTCCTGTCCATTGGGCATACAAGATAATCTCTGCCTTGTCATCCGGATTCAGATTCAGATACAGATCGCCATCACAATATACCGTCCCGCTTCCATCCGGCTTTGTATTCCATCCGGTAAAGTAATATCCGATCTTTCCATATTTGTTTTCCGGAAGATTTCTCGCATTCTCGTAATACATCAGCACATCCCCCATTTTTCCGGAGTCTGCACCATTTCCATCAAAATGTATCGTAGTAGAAACAGGTGTCCACCGGGCATACAGGGTAATGACACTCTCATGTCCGCCGATCAGATTTATGACTCTCTGCCGGTCCGTATAAGAGGTACCACTTCCATCTGTCTCCGTATTCCAGCCGGCAAACTGATACCCGGTTCTGGTATAGGCATTTGCCTGCAGTTCGGCAGCCGTGCCGTAGATCATGGACTGATTCTCCATACTTCCGGCATCTGCTCCATTTCCATCAAACCGGATCGAATATGCATTGATTTCCCAGCAGGCATATAATATCACGGTTGCTCCATTGATTTTGGAAAGATTCTTTACTTTCTCTTTATCCGCATACACGGACTTTCCGGAAGAACTCACAGCCCAGCCTGTAAAATGACAGTTTGTCTTTTCAAAAACATTCGCCGGCAGTTCTTTTGCTTCACCATATGTCATTGTCATGCTGTCCATGCTTCCACGGTCAGCACCGTTTCCATTGAAATAAATTGTATAATGAATCGGATTTCCGTCATCATCCATGCCATCCGGTTTCCAGAGAGCATAGTAAGTAACGGTTGCCCCATCTACATTCGTAAGACTGCTTACCACAGAGCCATCCTTTGTAACCGGATAAGCATCCCGGTTCTTCAGATAGTCCGTAAAGTTTACCGGTTTCCTCGTCCATCCGTAAAAAGTATATCCTGTCCTGCCATACGCATTGCGGGTAAGACTTACTTTCTTATTATATTTGATATTGGTCATGGCAGCCATGCTTCCGGAATCTGCACCATTTCCATCAAAAGCAATCTGATAGGAAATCTCTCCTGCCTTCCACTGTGCAAACAGGTTCACATAACCGTGGTTCTGGCTGTTCCAGTTCTTTACCTGTGCCTTATCCGCTTTCAATGTCGGCGTGTATGCATCGGAGCTGGTAAACCACCAGCTGTCAAAAGTAAATCCGGATCTGGTAAAGGTATTTGCCGGAAGGTACTGAGTCTCCTGACTATCATACATACAGGTAATGGTATCCATGCTTCCACTGCCCTCATTCGGATAAAAAGAAACTGTGTAAGTGTTATTCTCCCACGGAGCATACAGATCAATGACCTTACTGCCGGCATCCGTTAGGGCAATGTCCGTTACCTTCGTACCTGCTTTATAATATCTGCCATCCAGATTCTTCGTGGTAATCCAGGAAGTTCCGTTTTCTTTGGAACTGCTTTTGGAATCTGTCGTATGCCATCCGGTCAGGGTGTACAAATCTGCGGAAGATGGCAGAGTCTCTTCACTGGACTTTGTAAAGGTCTTTTCAAAATAACCTTCTCCATTGCTGCCACTATCATGCCAGGTCCACCCGGAATCCGCAGTAACGGGATACGATGTACCAAGATCCTGCCAGGCGGACTGATACGGTTTAGGACAATTTTTTATAACAGAACCAGGATATAGCGAAGTTCCTACATGAGCTACCTTATAATACTGCTTTGTTGTTGTATCATAAATAACCATTCCTAAATACTTAGGCGAATATAAATCCGGATAAGGTTTCAGCGTTTTTGATACATTCCCTTCTGTGTCGTATAAATCGATTTTATCAATCTGCCAAACATCAAGTCTTCCTCCACTCGGGCCAATATAACTCACTGTTGTTCCAAAATACGTGATTCCATTTTCCTCTCTGACACTTCCGGACGCATCTTTGAGTTCTATGGTTTTCTTATCATATGCCCAATGTTCTACCGCATGGCTTGCCGTAGCCGGCCGGTTTGCATGCAGCCTTATGGTATAGGTATCTGCCTTCCAGACAGCAAACAGCGTCTTATTCCCGGTCAGCTGCACTTTCTCTCCTGCCCGGTATGTCTTTCCGCTTCCATCCGGCATCTCATTCCACTCCACGAAACTATAATTGGTTCTGACCGGAATCTTGGCTGATACCGTGACATACTCTCCGGACTTCACACACTCCGCATCTGGGCCGCCACTGCCGCCCATCGCCTCATAGGTAAGCTGATACTCCGGACGTTCTGCCGATGCCGTCAGCACCACATGCTTATTCGGCATGATGAATGTATAACGCTGCTGACTGCTCTCGTATGTGCCGCTCCAACCTGTGAAACGGTAATAATCCTTCAGTTCTGCCGACACCGTTACCGTCTGCCCCGGCAGATACCTGCCTGCTCCGGAAACTGACGCAATCCCTTCTCCAGATTTCAAATCCACTTTCTGCTTTGGTTCTTCCGGAGCTAGTCGTACATCCAGTACCGCACTGACTTTTCCGGAACAGGATACCGCCCGGACATGAAGGTATTCCCCAAAGTCCGTGACATCGAAAGGGATATTGCTGCTCTGTATGTAAGTCACTCCGGTCTGCCCGGTGGAGAAATTACTGGTTGAGTTATTATCGATCAGGTAATAATATCCCTTCACCGGATCCGGAATCTCTGTCGTCCGATAATTTACACCGGCATCCAGAAATGAGGAAAACAGTTCTCTGGAACCATTCTCCCAGGTTGCAAAGAACTGGTAGTAAAGCAGTGAGCTGTTACTATTCGCACTCACCGGGCAGTACCACTTTGTTCCCGTATTATATGCCAGTGTTCCGTTCACCGGTTTATCCGGTGCTGCTCCCGCCAGGTCATATAACTTATATGACAGCGGATAAGAGGTTACTGAACTCCTGAATACATCCTCATAACCTTTCTTATAATTTACTCCATCGTTAGAATACCAGAATTCCCAAGTGCCAGGTATTCCGCTGTCGATATCAATTTTTACCAGCTCAAAATACCTTTCTGAAGAACTGGCAGTAGGTCTGTACCACACAACAATCTCATGATCCTCTTCCTTTGCCTGCACTGTCACAAGCTGCCCTGCTCCAGCCAGAATAACAAAAATCAATATCATAATTACAAACTTGTTTTTCTTCTTCGACATTCATTTCTCCTTCCTTAATCTGCTTACTTTTCTGTACTCGAAACTTCGCTATGTTCCTCCTGTTCTTCCTGCTGATTCCGGTACACCTTTGCTGCTCCATCCTTCAGAATCACATGATAGGCTGCACTGTCATAAACACCTGCAGACTCTTCCTCATCTCCGGTCCGGATAATCTCATCCTTCCGGATCTGAAGTTCTTCTTCATCCGCAAGCTTCAGGATAATCACATCGCCAGACTCTTCTGTCTCTTCAATCTGCACTGTCTCTCCGGACTCCTCTGTCCCGGTGGATTCCTGCGGCATTTCTTCCGGAATCTCTTCCAGTCCTAGTTCCTTAATCCAGGTCTGTTTCTCCTGCAGAACAAACCGGCTCTCCTTCTGATCCGACATTTTTCCCACAATCGATATGACACACAGTATCCCCATAATAATGATAAGTGCAATAAGCAGCAGCTTCTTATCTGGTTTCTTCACTTCCTGCACCTCCTTTCTTCATTTGATCCTTTTATTTTACTTTACAACCGCCTGTTTGTCGTTGAACTATAGTACACAATTTTTACAAATTTGTTTACTATATGCGACAAAAAGAGCCTGCAGGTCTTTTTTAGCCTGCAGACTCTTCCCGTCATGCTTATTCTTTTTTCTTTTAACCGCTTTATCGGCTTCTTCCCGGATAAGACGGCATCGGTACATTTCCACGTTTCTCGATTTTATCCCGGTATGCCAGGTACTGATCCTCCGGCAGATCCATCAAATCTTTGAGTGAATCAAATGCCTCATCAAAATCAACATCATGCTTCAGCATATATTTTTCCAGCATTTTTAACTCTGTCAGTTCCTGCCCCTGTTCGAGGCCCTGTTCGAGACCGCGTTTTAAAATTTGTTCACTTTCCAAATCCAGTACACGTCCACCCATATATGCCACCTCTCTTTTAATATGTTCTGTCTTATCTGCTACATATCTTACCAGCCTTACTGTCAGGTTGACCAAATCATGCAGATATATACTGTCAATTTTTTTCTGTTTCTCCAGCCTTTTTAAGCCCTGGTAGATTTCCTCATAATCCCTGCAGACTTTTTCCAGCTGCTCCGGATTTTCATCGATCTCTTTCAATCTCTTTTCAAATTTCAAGATATAATATGGGATAAAAAACAACAGGTTCTTATCAAAAATCTCTGTCCTGCTGTAATTCTGCACTTTTACTGTCTCTATCTGATACACCGCCTCCTGTTCTCCGGGCAGTAACAGTTTTATCTTCTGATAATCCGGCGTGTTCCCGTTATGCCGCAGATACAGCACTGCCATAACAAGAAACTGTCACAGGTTTATGATTTTATTCAGCAGTTAAAAAAGGAATAGCCGGCAGATGCAGGACTATTCCTTTTTCCTTTATTTCTTAATTCGTTTCTTTCCACCTGGAACACATGCGGACGATTTCCAGTACCGCATTCTGTTCCTTTTCATTCATATCTCTGACTAAGTAACTGAATACATCAGCATTACTGATTTTCTCCGGAAATTCATCTTCCGGAATGATTTCAGAAACTTTTATATTTAATGCATGGCAGAGACTTATCAGTGTATATACAGATATATTTCTGCGATCCTTCTCCATTTTGTACAAATAGTTTCTGCTGATGTCCGCCGCATCCGCAAGCTGCGGTATCGTAAAACCATTTCTAAGGCGTGCTTCTTTTAGGTTCTGAATTACCTGTGCGGTCTGGGCGATACAGTAATTCTCTTCCTCAAAGCCTCTCGTTTCCTCCATCTTCTTACCTCCTATGTTCCGCTTATTCCCATTTTGTATTATAACTATTTTCTTCCCTAAATGCAACTTTTATATTTTTTTATATTTTTTGCAATAATGGCATAAAAAAGAAAAACCTAACCTAACGTACCCTCTCTTTCCTGCTCTGTATCATACCTATGGCATTTGCATCTTTCTGGTATAAGTACAGTTCCTTGCTTTCCTGATGTTTCTCAAAATATGTTTCAATTTCATCCAGGAAAAGATCGGTATATTCTTCCGGAATTTCTTTCTCCGGCACAATAATCAGATTATCTTCTGTCTGTATAATCATAAAATCATGTTCTTCCTGCCTCATCAAAGCATTTAAGGCACTGCTGTTATCAATATTGGGAGAATTAATCACATAAATACCATCTATTTTCTCCATCTGTGTCTGCTCTTCTGCTGCTTCAATGCCCTTTTCTTTATAGGACGCATCCAGTACTTCTGTCAGTTCTTCCCCGAAATCAGCAAACACTTCTACGATATCTTTCTCTTTTAGTTCTTCCTTTACACTCTGATATACCCCCGTCAGGTCAAATGCCGGCAGTTCTGCATCCGGATGCTGGCTGTCTGTAAAATGTACAACTTCATACTTCTTGAATGTATCATCCGCTTTCTCTATCTCTATCTGCAGGCTCTGCCATCTCTGCGGAAGGTACTGCACTATCTTTTCCTGAAATTCTTCTTTAAATTCTTCATATATCATTGCTTCTTTTCCTTTCTTATCTGCTTTTTTCCATATTTTTTGTCAGTGTCTCTTCCGGAAAATGCAGGAATTTTTTCTCTTTGAAAGCCTGAATCAACATATCCATTTCCCGGTTAATTACCATTCTCTCTTCTCCCTCCGGATAAGCCCGGATAATTCTTCCATCTGTAGTCTGCGTAACATCTTTGTCAGCATGCCCGCACAGATAATCTGACTTACCTCCCAGTTCCTCCAGCCTGTCTTCCAGATAACAGGCAAAAGCCCTGGCAAACATTTCCTCATCGCTGCTCCAGTAGCCCTTATCGCATTTGGAATATATGGCATCAAAGCTCTGGGAATTTTTGAAAAAGTCCGTAGGTACTTTCTTTCCGGCTTCCGTTTTCCATTTCATTACCTCCGAAAACTGCTTTCTTTCTTCTGGTGTTTCCCCCAGGAACTCTCTGCTGATAAAATCCAGGGCATGTCCCCATTCATGCCCCAGAGAGCCGGCACCTTTCATTTTCGTCAGATTAATGACTCTGAGATCAGGTTCATAATGTGCCAATGCACTTCCTTTCCCTCTCGCCCCGAATGCAATCGCAAGTTTTCCGCCCAGGGAAACATCTTTGCGGTCTATATCCAGTGCTTCTGCTATATCACAGAATGCTTCATAAGCCATGTTTAAATTGGTCTGCTTGTCCTTTTCCGACAGCCAATTTCCAAATTCCCCTCCCCGGATCGCAAACTCATCTATAAAGTCCTGTCCTTCTATCATCTTTCCATCGCATACATCCTGCAGTCCCTGTCTCTCTACAGACTCCAGAATCGGGGATTTCCAGCTCTTTTTCCGCTCTGTCTTTTTCTCTTTTATCTGCCGGAAGTTCTGCAGGATATACTGCTCTGCCTGTTCTCTTGTTTCAAAGTTATTTCCGAAAATTTGTCCGTTCCTTTTGATGAAGAAAGTCTCAGGCTTCCAGTTTTCCTTACCGGCAAGCTTTCCCTCCGGATACATATAATAGATTCCTATGCCGGTTTTCCTGGAAAGTGCAATATGACCATTCTGTTCAGACCATTCACAGCTATTGTCATACCGTTCGATCTGATAATCCGCGAGTACTTTCTCATCTTCTGAGTATAAAAATCTCTTCCGGCTTACCTCTTGTGCCAGGCTTCTTCTGTTGTCTGCCAGAGCCTTTAACAGCTTATTGTTTATCAGTCCCAGATAATCCATTTTCACACATATCCGGTAGGGTGATACTCTGGTCATGCTTTCATTTTCTATGTAATTTTTTAAATTCCGGATATCCTGATCGCTGCGGCATTTCATGGTTTCCTGTCTGACGTTGGAAACAAATGAAACATATTTCTCCGGATTTCGTCCTGGTTCTACCGGCAGAGCATCTCTTACTTTCTTATAAAAATAAATCAGTTCCACCGGCACTCCATCTTCTTTCATCTGTTTATAATCAGGTTTTGGCCACACCTGATTCTTATTTACATACTTTTTCTTCTCGCCCTCATTCATCTGCAGTAAATCTTCCAGCAGCAACCCTCTCGCCGACCACAGATCCTTTCTTGCACCTCCGATTTTTTCACCAAAATCTTCAATCTTCTGTACTTCCTGTTCCTGCTCTACTGTGGTTCCGGATCCAGTCCCTCCTGATTCACTTCTTCCAGTCCCAGAATCCTCGCTACGTCTTCCATCGTCTCCGCCTGGTCGAGTTCTTTCTTCAGTTCCTCGTATTCCCTGTTTATCTCCTCCTCGTGTTCCCTCTTGATTTCTTCCAATGTTTTCATTCTGTTCTTTTATCCTTTCTCTTTTATTTGCCAGTAACCTTCCGATATTTCCCAAGATTATACCGGAAAATTCTGACACATATGGCTGAATCTTTCTTACCATCTCTTCTCTGTCTTTTTCTGCAAGCATCTGATCAAATGCTTTTTGCACATCCTGCGACCACTCATAAGCAAATCCGCATCTCTGCAGAATAATGCTCTCCGCTGCACATGCTGCCAATTCCCTTGCAAACGCATCCTCAAAAGCATCGCCTTCTATATCAAGGAAACATTTATATGATGCCTCTTTTATCGTATCCTGCAGATCTTCTTTGAAGTCAACAAAGCTTTCATTGATAAGCTTCCTATCCTGTTCTTCTAATGTCCAGGATAATTTCTTCGCCTCTTCCTCAGATAATTTCAGTATATTCTTATCCGAAAACAGATACGGACCGGTACACATTCTGTCTTCTGTACTTGCATAGATAGCCGTATGCCTTCTTGGAATATGGCCTTCCTGCTTCCAGGCATGATAGCCTGCCACAATTTCCGCATCTGGCTGCTGTTTATAGATAAGTATCTGATTATTAAAATTATAGCGGTACAGATTTCCTTTTGCAATAGAATTTAAAAATATCTGATATTGCTGTATTCCCGCCGCTCCTACCTCACGGTAGAAAGAATCTGTGATTTCTTTCAGTTCTCTCATGCATTTTTCTCCTTCCTCTGCTGTTTAATACGAAACATCTTTGTATAAATCTTTACAGATATTCCAGGTTGCCGTCTGGTTCTCTGTAAATGAGCTGCCCTGTGCCGCATACCATTCCTCCGCGGAAAGATAATAAATGTACACTGTCTGTCTCTTATACACATCTGACGCTGCCGACGACTTAATAGGTGTAGATC